>Ga0209796_10001163_pt1 | contig 11867 bp, 12 predicted proteins | sample AgamicOrSfrz_FD_187167 | JGI IMG/M metagenome (GOLD analysis project Ga0209796, IMG submission 187167) | Agave microbial communities from Guanajuato, Mexico - Or.Sf.rz (SPAdes) (version 2) | ecosystem: Host-associated > Plants > Phyllosphere > Phylloplane/Leaf | place: Guanajuato, Mexico...
AATCAAGTTCTCATCTCCTTTAAAAACGTTACTATTTCAGCATATCTCTATTTGGATATATAATAAAATACTTAAAATAGATAACAGGTATCTTTAAAATAGATATAGAAATTCATGGAAGTTTGTATTTTCTCTTAGGCTTCTCATTGAATCTGCTAGCGCGTTCATGACTTTCTAAATCTATAGAGCTTTCTTCACTACCATATTTACACATATGTAAAAGCCCTTTGCTTAATAAGAGCAAAGGACTTTTTATTGAATAAAATATGATAACTTCAATTACTCTGATGGGGTTTATTCCATATAATAGGTACACACTTTCTGACTATGAATCCAAGTTCTAGTTGTGTGGAACTCTTTATCCATATAACGAGGATGCAAATCCATTCTCCCTTTCTGAGATATTATAGAGGACTGATCCTCTCTTCTTGAAACATCTCTATAAATTTAATAAGAGGCGTAGAGAAAGTGGCATCAGTACGATAAATAAAAAGCGTATCAACTAGTGAAAATTTTTCTGGAATAGGATAATGAGTAACCTCCTCTAGATAGCTGTATCTTTGCACAATAGACAATGGCAGTAAAGTAACTCCCAGTCCAGCTGCTATGCACCCCATAAGGGCATCCAAGGAACCAAATTCCATAACTTTAGAAGGTATCACACCTTCTTCATGTAACCAATGCTTTAATTTCTCACGATAAAAACAACCTTTGTGTAAGACTAAAAGTGTCAGATTATCAACTTTATGAGATTTTAAAGATTGAGAAAGTAACGAATTTCCTACCAACGCCAATTCTTCAGTGAAAACTTTTTTTGCAATAAGATCAGGATGAGATAGAGGTCCAGATACAAATGCACCGTCTAATTCATAATTTAACACTGCTTCAATATGCTGACTGGTAGGCCCTGTTTTTAAGTTTAAATCTACTTGCGGATAAGCAGAATGGTACCTAGAAAGAAACCTCGGCAAATGAACTGCAGCAGTTGTCTCCATTGATCCGATGCCTAATGGACCTTGAGGCTCTTTTTGGTCCTTCATTACTTCTTTTGTTTCATCTAAAAGACGAAAAATTTTATTAGCATAAGTTACTAATACTTCTCCTTTTGCTGTTAGTGTAACTCCTTTATTATGTCGATAGAACAAGACCGTTTGTAGGCTATTTTCTAACTGTTGCATTCGAGTCGTAATATTAGACTGTGCATAATTTAGCTCTTTCGCAGCCTTTGAGATACTTCCGTACTCAGCAACTGCCTTAAAAATGCGCAAGGATTGAATATCCATGTTTCTTCACACCTAATTTCTCTTTGTTATCTGTTAAAGTGATGGCAAATATCTTTATTTTGAATTATACCATATGGAGAAAAACGTATATGATAAATATGGAGCATCTTTTATGAAGCTCACATGTGCTCTTAATACAAATGAATTAACTACCAGATCACATCACTTATTTAAATCTAAATACAACTCGTGTAGTCTACTTCATAACCTGGGGGAGAAAAATGAACTTGGATAATCGTGTTTGTGAAATTTTAGGTATTAAGGTACCCATTATACAGGCTGGCATGGCGGGAGACAAAATTACAACAGTAGATCTCATTGTAAACGTATGTGAAGCAGGTGGGCTTGGAACATTAGGCGCTGCTTACATGCATCCAGAGGATATCCGACAAGCTGTAAGAGAGATTCGGAAATATACCAAAAGGCCTTTTGCTGTTAATCTTTTTGCTACTGAAATGGCAGATAATACGGGTGGGTTAGAAGAGGTTCAGCAAGTATTGGACACGATGCGGGGTGTTTTATCTATTAAGCGTGTTGAACAAGAAGTTAAGACTAAAAATTTATTTAAAGAACAATTTAAGGTATTGGTAGAAGAACAAGTACCTATAGTAAGCACAGCTTTTGGTGTTCTTCCCCCTTATGCGATGAAAATAGCAAAGGAAAATGACCAAAAAGTTATGACAATGGTTACAACAGTCAAAGAAGCTCTAACTGCACAAGAACAGGGTACAGATGTGATTATAGCGCAAGGAAGTGAAGCAGGTGGTCATCGGGGAACATTTGATGTAAATGAGCATCCTTATGGAGCTAATATCGGGCTCTTTTCACTTGTACCTCAAATAGTGGATCAAATTGATGTTCCTGTCATTGCCACGGGTGGAATTATGGATGGACGAGGATTAATCGCGGCTTTAGCTTTGGGTGCGAGTGGTGTACAAATGGGAACGGCCTTTTTAGCAACAGAAGAATCTGGAGCACATCCTTGTTATAAAGAGGCCCTTTACGAAAGTAATGAAGAAAGCACGGTTCTCACTAAACATTTTTCAGGTCGTCCCGCACGAGGAATAGCAAATACTTTTATTAAGGAGTTCGAAACTTCTAAGATTCAACCGTTATGTTTTCCTACACAAAACACCATTACGGGAGATATTCGGAAAGCTGCAGCTAAGTTAGGTGATAAAGAGTATATGTCTTTATGGTGTGGCCAAAGTACAAGGCTATTAGAAAGAGATCGAACAGCAGCTGATCTAGTGAAAGCTACTATGCAGCAAGCAGAAAATATTCTAAAAACACTCAATTATAGTTAAATTAATAAATAAGCCTCTTTCCATAGTAATTACCGTTTGAATCTATAGAATTGGGCTTTTCCTATTTAATCATTTACTCTAAAGGTATAATAATTGATGTAAAAAAATATTTGAATTGTAAGGTGAACAACATGAGAATTGGTTTTTTTGACTCTGGCATTGGAGGAATATCGGTATTAAATGAAGCGATAAAACATTTTCCAAAAGAAGATTTTTTATATTATGCTGATACACGCAATGTCCCATATGGAACCAAGACAAAAGAAGAAGTAAATAGACATGTCCAAACCGCCGTAGAAGATATTCTGAAACAAGAGGTTAAAGCACTTGTTATTGCCTGTAATACAGCTACTAGCATCTCTATTAACGAATTAAGGTCTACTTACGATATTCCAATCATCGGAATGGAGCCTGCTGCAAAGCCTGCTATTGAATTAAGTAGTTCAATGGATAAACGAGTGCTTGTTTTTGCTACAGACTTAACATTAAAAGAATTAAAATATAGAAAGCTAATTACCAGAATTGATAAAGATTTAATTGTTGACCCAATGCCTCTTCCAGAATTAGTTGAATTCTGTGAAGACTTAAACTTTAGTTGGGATGAATTAAGTACGTATTTTAAGTCAAAGCTAGAAAGATTTGATTTAAACCAATATGGTACAGTTGTTTTAGGTTGTACGCATTTCCCTTATTACAAGCCTATATTAAAAGATTCGCTCCCCTCTCATATTCAACTTATTGATGGCAGTAAAGGAACTGTAGAAAGACTGTCTAGTCTCCTAGAAGAAAAGAATTTATTAAGTAATGATGGAACCAATGATATTTCGTTTCAATGTTCTAATCAGGATAAGAACTATATAACAAAGATGAAGAATGCACTAGGGATTCTTCAAAATACATTAGGTAAAACTGAAAATAACTAAAGTGTTTCCATATCTAAACTAAAAAAAGCTCTCATTCTTAAGAGCTTTTTTTCAGTTTAGATTTCTCTTTATTTTTGGTTATTTTTTATCTTAATAAAGCTCAAATAAGTATAAAACATCGTTTTTTTATAATTTAACAACTCTACTTTGGTTATTAGGTTAACATGTAATCCATTTTATGTTAATTAAAATTAATCCTAGAACGACAACTTTATTAGAAATGAGGATAGTTTGGTTGTTCTTAGATGCTAGAAGCTAAAATGTTCAAGCTATAATATTAACTATATAGCTTTTTCTTCATTAACAAATATAGTTACCATGCATTAGTAAAACCACCTATAGCTATGACAATCACTATCAGACCTATGGCCATGTAAAGAAAGGGTCCCCTTCCTTTCCACTCTAAATAGGTAGTGTAACTATTAAAAACGAGCGATGCCCCTAACAAAACAAGGCCAAATGACTTCAAATAAAGTGAATGCTGAAAGTAAGAAACGATTGCTAGAATGGCTCCCACTACAGCCAAAAGCACATAAAATACTTTCAATACTTAGCAATTTTTCTACAAAAAAAGGATCTTTTTGTTATTATTAAGAACAACTTTAAAAAATAGACGACCAAAAGGCCGTCTATTCTTCAGAAATGATATGTTTGTTAAAACTACAAGGCCACCCCTAATTGTATTCTTTTATATAAACCTGAAGTTGACAGGAAAACGCATTTACATCAAAAATATCGGTAAATAGATATAATTCTAAACAGTGAATTACATGTAATTTATTTTCAAGTATAAAGTTCTTTAATTGAACCATTTTCTCATTTCGATTTTTACTTGTGTAGGACAAAGTTAAGTAATTTCCTGTTGGAAGTACAGAGAACAAATCTTTATTTTTAAGATAATCCTCTTTATTTATTAATTCAAAAACAAATGTTGGTGTTGGATGACCTGTTTCATCAATATAATATAGAGTTCCACTTTCATAAATACTTTTTATTTTATAATTCTCCATTAAACAATCTAAAGTCGAATAATCTAGTAAATCCGATGACTCTGTTCCTTCAGTAGAAGGTGTAGTCATCAAGTAACGTTCTTGAAAATGTGTTACTTTAAAATCCTCATCATTTATTATATTGAATGAATCATCGATTCTTTTCCTGAGAATATTGATTTTATTTTTAACAGAGTTTAATTGATTTATTTGTGCATCAATATCCTTCTTCTTTTGCTCTAAGAAAAATAGCAATTCTTCAGTATTTGCAGAAGAAAAAATCTTTCGCATTTCTTCAATACTCACATTCAATTGACGTCCAGCCTTAATAATATCAATATGGATAAATTGTTCAGCAGAATAATATCTATAGCCAGTACTCTCATTAATATATGCAGGCATAAGGATTTTTTCCTTATGATAATATCTTAACGCTTTAATGGATAAATTCTTAAGTTTGGAAGTTTCACCTATAGAATATAGTTTAGACCTTTTTTTCATATTACCCCTCGTATAAAATCCTAATTCGTCATAGTAATTATGATATTGACAGGTTTTAAATAGAAAGTACTCCAATTAAAAGATACAGGTAGGTGTTCATTAAATTTCATATTGTGATACTCTGACACAACCCAGTTGATAAATACCTTCAACTGGGTCGATCCTAATATATCTCCTTAAAAGAGCTTAACAGGTAACTGTTTTAAACCACGAATTATAAGACTTTGTCGCCATTCTAGTTCAGACAGTTCAGCTGCAAGAGTAATATCTGGGTATTCCTCGAGCAAAACCCGAATGGCAATTTCCCCTTCAATTCGAGCTAGTGGGGCACCTAGACAGTAGTGAAGACCTTTACCAAATGCAAGATGCGGACTTTTCTCTCTTGTAATATCAAGAGTACCAGGTTTTGCAAACACCGCCGGATCATGATTAGCTGATGCAAGTGAAACAATAACGTGGTCCCCCTTCTCAACCTGCTGACCCATAAACGTAAAGGATTCTTTCGCCCAACGGTCTGTACTGAACTCAACCGCCCCATTAAAACGTAGCAATTCCTCAATAGCCTGAGCGACAAGGGAAGGATCTGCTTTTAGCAACGCAAGTTGCTCTGGATGTGTAAGCAGGGCCAGTAAACCGTTAGCAATGAGATTAACGGTCGTTTCATGTCCTGCCACGATAAGAAGCATGATAACTCCATACAATTCACTTACGGTCAGCCGTTCTCCCCCTTCCTCAGCTTGAATTAAATACGACATTAAATCTTCTTCAGGAGAAACACGCTTTTGTTCTGTCAATTTCTCCAAATAAGCCATAAATTCCATATTGACTTTGTCATACTCAGAATCATCATTTATATCCACTAATGCGTTGGACCAGCGCTGGAAATCAAGCTGATCTTCAGATGGAATACCAAGTAATTCACAAATGACTCTAATTGGAATCGGAAAAGCATAAGCGTTGATAAAATCAACTGTTCCCTTGTTACTCATAAGCTTAGCTTGTTCTCTTGCAATTTCTTCAATACGCCCCCTTAACTTCTCAATCCTTTTGGGTGTAAAACCACTTTGTACTAGGCTGCGTAAACGATGATGATCTGGCGGGTCAACAAAAAGCATACTTTGAGCGATTGGCGGTAAATTCTCATCCGTCATTTCATCAGGAAAAACGGTCCGCATATCTTTTATAAACCTATTATCTTTTAATACGGTTTCTGCTGCCTTATACGTAAAAGCCATCCATGTATTGTGTCCTTCGTTAAGCATCTTCACTTTTGCAAAAGGTTGGTGTGGACGAATTTTCTTATAATAATCATAAGGGTTTTGGTGGAACTGTTGTGAAAATAAATCAAGCGCTTTTATATCCATAAGTATTGCCCTCCCTTTCTAAACTCCCTCAGAGCTAATAAGCTGCTCTATTTTCAGATAAACACTTTTTCCGACCTCACGAAATAATACAATCTATATCCAAACACCCCTTCTCTTAATTTCTAACTTAATTTTAATGTCTACCCTAAGAGGAGAGTCAATATTGGTTTTTATAGAAGGGTCCATTAAATTAAATTTTGAGCTTTCTGTACAAAATTGGAAAATATTCATTTTTTAATGAAAGTTTCTTATTATTTAAATTCATAGTCTGTAAACATATATTTTTACGGGCGGTGTATTAAGGAAAATGAATTTAGGTTAATTTTATAAATCAGAAAGACCAGACTTAATAATAAAGATACAATTCCGTTTTCCCCATCAATTTCCTCGACATGATACAAATATTATAAAATATAAAAAGACTGATAATTTAGGGGGAATTATATGGGAAGACAAAATGGAACAATTAAGTGGTACAACTTTAATAGAGGATATGGTTTTATTACAACAGAAGATGCAACTGAGATTTTTGTTTCTTTTCGCTCTATTGAAGGGAATTGTTATGAAGATCTGAGAGAAGGTTAAAAGGTTTCTTATAACATAGAAACAAGTCAAAGAGATCTAGAAGCAGTACATGTACGGGTCCTACATCTAATTCACTAATACTATCTAAATAATTCCATTTAATTGATTATATTCCCATATTCAATAGTCAGAAATTATTTGATAAAATATTTTTTGACAAACCCTATAAGCATTATCTGATATTTATAACTTGGGATTTTTTATGAAAGCTCACTTAAAAGGCATGCGTTATAATACGTATGCCTTTTAAGATTTTATGACAAGATAAGAAAATAGAAACCTTGATTAATTAAATGTTTGAATGTAGGTATTTAGAAGTTTTCCACTATAAAAAATAGCCCCTATGTTAAAGATATAGAAGCATTTCAAAATTCTTTATGATATTGTATTTTAATAATTAAAATATTAACAGTAATAACATTTAGTTAAACGAAAGAGGGAGAGGATAAAATGAACACATTACAACACTTAGTCGCAGAACGTGCAGAGATTTCTCCTCAACATGAAGCATTAGTTGAACATAATGAACGTTATACATTTAATGAATTTCGTGAAAAAGTAAATCAATTGTCTCATTACTTATTAGAAAAAGGGGTTCAAAAAGGTGAACGTATCGGTATTTTAGCTCATACAAGTGTTGCTTACCCTATTGTAACGATGAGTATTCTACAAGTAGGAGCCGTGGTTGTTCCCCTGAGTAAAAGTATAACTCCTTATGAACTTGATAGCATCGTTACTAGTGGACAACTAAAAGCCATTGTTCACCATCAGGAATTTACACCTGTTTTGAGAGAAGCAAAACAAACACACACACTTAGCTTTATGCTGTTAATTGAAGAAGCAAAAGAATTCACGTCTCAATTTTCATCATATGAAACAAGTACTCCGGCATCACTTCCTGAAGTACTCCCTGAAGACCTTGCGCTCATGATGTTTACATCAGGTACAACAGGCAAGTCAAAAGGATGCATGATTACTCATGGATGCGTAAGAGCCCTTTTAAATTCTAGAAACCAAGAAGACCGTACAAATATTAATACAAATATGCGCTACCTATTTGTACATCCATTTTTCCATGTAAGTTCAATGACTATCTCCTTTACATGCATCAAGTCGGGAATCACAATGGTGTGTTCAAAAGAAACAGATCCAGCTACAGTTATCAGTATTATCGAAAAGGAAAGTATAAAAATGTTATTTGCATTACCACCAGCATTAAAATACATCGTAGAAGAGCTTGAAAAAGGAGCTCATCATGATTTCCCTCTAAAACTTGCTCTTTCAGGTGGAACAAAAGTATCTGAATCTCTAATTAAGCAATACGGTCGTCATGGCATCATTTTAGCACAGGGATACGGAAGTACAGAAGCCGGAGCTATCAGCTCATGGAATCCTCAGATGGGATGGAACAAAGTAAACTCAGTAGGTAAACTAGCTCCAAATGTAGAAATTAAAATTGTCGATCCCGACACACGTCAAGAAGTGCCACCGGGGGAAAAAGGAGAAGTCCTTGTACGAAGTCCTTATCTCTTTAAAGGTTACTGGCAAAACGAAGAAGCAACACGCGCTGTCTTGCAAGATGGGTGGTTAGCGATGGGCGATGCAGGTCGATTAGATGAAGATGGATTTCTTTATATCGAAGGACGCTACAAAGATGTAATTGTATATGGAGGAGACAACATCTACCCAGATCAAGTAGAGGAAGTTGTCTTAGCTAAAGATGGTATATTAGAAGCGACGGTTGTTGGTATGCCTGATGAGGTGTACGGAGAAGTTCCATATGCATTTGTTGTTAAACAAGAAGGGTCAACCTTAACTGAAGAAGATGTAGTGAATTTCTGTAAAGAGCGATTAGCATCATACAAAGTGCCAACCGTTGTATTTGTATCTTCACTTCCTAAAAATAGTGTGGGAAAAGTATTTAAAAAAGAAGTGAGAAATACGTATGAGCATATGTATAAAAAATGATTATGAGGGCCGTTTTTAATGCTATAATTTTTAGAGTATTTTCTTCCAAATGAGATAACCTAGTGTACTTATAATTATACTGAATAGCAATGCAGAAAAATAAAATTAATAAAAAATCCTTTGCTGATACAGGCAAAGGATTTTCAAATTTAAGGAAATATGTTATTAGTCTGTCCGGATTTGTAGATTCATATAGATATAAATTTTAAAAATTTTGTAATACACTCCACCTAGAAAGAAATCTACCTTTCTCCCCCACATAAGTTCCATGATTCACTAAGTAAATACTAAAGTATGTTATAAATAACGCTTAACTACTTATACTCAACGGCAACAAATAATACTTTCTATTTCTCGTCATACACTACTTTATCTTCTACTTAGCTTTTAAATAATTGTTATATTTATGAAAATCAAACATAAAATTTGAAGGTATTTAATACTAATCTATTTTCAATAAAATTAATTATATTAAAAATACAAAATAATTGTATTCGATATAGAGGAGTAAACCAATAAACTCTGTTATAAAAATAATAGTTTTACTATTTACTCTAGGTGACGACAAATTGGTTCTTTTTCTATAATAGATGTAAATGGTAAAGTATTTATAACAAAAGTATTTTACTATTTACTCCAAATAATTAAAGAGTTTTTTAAGTTAGCATAAATGTTGTTGTGTAATTAAAACATTTACGAAGAGATAAGGTATGAAATAATAAATACATAAAAGAAGGGATCATCCTATTGAATCAATATCTAACATATAATTACAAAAGGTATTTCTCTAATAAAATAATTAAGAATTTATCAAAAAATTTAGTTATTAGCATTCACCTGAAAGAAAAAGGTTATGAATAAGTTAACGTGTTTTTAGAAAATATAAGTAGAGAAAATGAATTGATAGGAGTAGAAAAGATGAATGTAAATGAATTGGGTTTTCTTTGGTACCTACAATCAAGTTCTAATATGATCAACATATTTTTGAAATATCTTATTGGAACTACAGAAGATGTTGATGTGAAAGAAATTCTAAAACAAATAAACGAAGTATCAACACATCAAGAACAAACAGCTAACTTATTTTTGTCTGAAAAAGGCTTTAAAAGTACCTCATTTTTCAACATCCAAGATGATTTATATAATCCAAATACGAAGTTATTTTCAGATCAATTAACTATAGAAATTCTTAAACATGTAACGGGTAACGGATTGAAAGAACTTGCATTGCAGTATTCGGAATTAACTGATTTAAAAATTAAAAATTTTTTTAAAGAACTTCTCGATACTTTTACTGAAATAGATTATTCTTTATTAGCCTTGTTAGGTGATAAAGGCATGCTACAAAATAATTCTTTTTCTTACAAAAATGCGGAAGAGAGAAAAGGGAAATTATTCAAAGTTATAGCAACTCAGCAAAGACCACTTAATGCAGTAGAACTGTCACATATGTTTAGTTCTCTCGCATGTAATAATGTGGGAATTGCTCTTTGTACTGGTTTTTCTGAAGTTGTAAAGGATGATGACATAAAAAAATTTTTACATGAGGGGGAAAAACTCGCATTTAAACAAGCTTCTACTTTATCAAATATCTTCAGGGAGAACGGAGTCCCTACCTCAACTGGATTGGAGGCTCACGTTAATAAGATTGAAGCCTCACCATTCTCAGATAAGCTAATAGCAAATTTGATTATGTTTCTAAATCCAATAGGAATAACCAATTTACAAAGTGCTATAGTAGTTAGCTATAAAAGAGATCATGTAAATTTATTAAAAGAATTAATCAAGCAGGTCGAAGACTTTTCAGAAAAAGGATTTAAGTTATTAGTAAGAAAAAACTGGTTCCATGAACCTCCTCTATCTAATTGGATGCATAAGTAAAAGAATAAAAAATAGAGGTGAAACATTATGGGGAAATTTGTTGAATCCATAGAAGAAAACTTTAAATTTTCCCAAAAACGCCTTCAATATTGCGACGATGTAGAATTCAGAATTCTACATCCACATACATCTTGCAGCATATCATTGACTAAGTACTTCCCGACGTATGCCAATCCCATTTGAGCTTGTTTTCCAGGTGGCGTTTCAAGCCGTAAAATTGCCTGCTTCTTTGGTTGTTGACAAAGAGGACGAACAAAATCCCTTAATATTGTCAGCTGACCTTCATATCCCATTGCTTGTATTTCTTCTAATAAAACTACACAATTAACAGTACCTTCTTTAAGATGCCCAAGTATATACGTTTTATAAGAATATAACTTACTTTCTTTTTTCTATTTATTTACTTTGCGCTTAGGCAACTGATTATCTTTTAGGTATTTACTTACGGTTTTATGATTAAAACCAGTTGTTTCTGCGATAGCTGTTTTGGTCGTCCAACCTTCTTGAAATAATTCTCTAATCAAAAAAACTTTTCAACCTTCAGTACCGTTTCTCCACTCCAGCCATGATGCGGTCTTGAAATGATTGTCTGTTACTATTAGGGAATTTTAAATCGTTGTTATTGAGTATTTTACAGCCTCTGATTATACTTGAATACTTAAAAGTGTTTTTTATTTAATATGTACCTTATGAAATTACCCAAAAATATACCGAAAAAGAAAAAGATGATACCTAAAAATACCGGTCCTAATAGTATTGTAAAAATAGTCAAAGACCTAGAATAAATAATACCGACTGTTCCTAAATAAGCTCCCAAAACAAACGGAAGATAGTAAAATGGAGGATTTTCACCCTTTGCTTCTCTAACTGCATCCCACATAGCAAATACATATACGCAAGGATAAAACAATAGCCATTGATAATTAGTTACTTCAATGGCTTCGTTAACTTTTCCATTAAAGCTTAACATAATGGAGGCATTTAAATTCGAATTATAATTTATTAAAAATTCTAGGAAGATAAATATTATACCTTTGAATATTTTTCTGTTTAATAACTGTCCAAA
>Ga0209796_10001166_pt1 | contig 11856 bp, 10 predicted proteins | sample AgamicOrSfrz_FD_187167 | JGI IMG/M metagenome (GOLD analysis project Ga0209796, IMG submission 187167) | Agave microbial communities from Guanajuato, Mexico - Or.Sf.rz (SPAdes) (version 2) | ecosystem: Host-associated > Plants > Phyllosphere > Phylloplane/Leaf | place: Guanajuato, Mexico...
CCAACACACAAGCTAAGCGAAATAGTCGATGTAAATGAAGCTTGTACACAATAAATAGAGGCCTCCTTGTAAACGATAGTCAACAAAAGAAAAAGCTACTCATAAAATATTTACGTAATACGCTTTAGATTTATCACAATAAAAAAAGAAAGGATGAGTAAAATGTTCTCACAACCCATGCTTTTTTTAGCTGTTTTACTCGTAATTGGATTAGTGGCTAAAAATCAATCATTAATCATTGCAGTTGCATTTTTACTTATTTTAAAATTAATCGGGTTAGACGGTAAGGTTTTTCCGTTTCTACAATCAAAAGGAATTAATATTGGAGTAACGGTTATTACAATTGCCGTTCTTGTGCCAATTGCAACAGGAGACATAGGGTTCAAACAATTAGGAGAAGCTGTGAAATCTTCGTATGCCTGGATTGCTCTAGGAGCCGGAATTGCTGTAGCAATTATTGCCAAATATGGACTTACACTCTTGGAAGATGATCCGCATATTACGACCGCTTTAGTTTTTGGCACAATTCTTGCTGTGGCGCTGTTTCAAGGGGTAGCAGTAGGTCCGTTAATCGGTGCTGGAATCGCTTATTTATTTATGAAATTAACCGAACTTTTTTCGTAGAAATTTTTGTATAATAATAATTTTTTTAAAATTTCTTCTCTCTTTTGATTCACAAAAGTCAGATAATTGTTTATAATATATTTTGAGGCCGCATCTTTTTACATACAATTGTATGTTTTACCTATAGGGCTGTAACAAAGCAATGACACATGCAGATGTTTTGATTTTGTGTGTTATTGAAACAAATGGAAATGTAAGCATTTTCTTTACGTGGGGTGAAGGAATGTTCTTCCAAGATATATATTCAAAAGAGGCGCTTCGTATATCATTTAATGTCTAGTTGAGCAGAGGCTCAATTTTGTTTTTCACGTTTTACACAGAAAGGTATGGGGAATTTTTTCTGTAAAGGAGTGGAGATTTATGACAGCAACTCGAGGTCTAGAAGGGGTAGTCGCTACAACGTCAGCAGTAAGTTCAATTATTGATGACACTTTAACATATCAAGGCTACAATATTGATGATTTAGCGAATTATGCAACATTTGAAGAAGTGGTGTATTTACTATGGCACGGAAAATTACCTAACAAAGAAGAATTATCTGTGTTTTCTAGATTACTAGCAGAAAACGCTAAATTACCCCAAGAAGTCTTAGAGCATTTCAAAACTTATCCAATTAAAGATGTTCATCCAATGGCAGCTTTAAGAACAGTCGTATCACTATTGGGGTTGTACGATCCTGAAGCTGATTTAATGGATGAAGAAGCAAATTATCGCAAAGCTGTTCGTTTGCAAGCACAATTACCAACGGTGGTAACGGCTTTTTCAAGAGTCCGTAACGGATTAGAGCCAATTGAACCAAACGAAAACTATAGCATTGCCGCTAACTTTTTATATATGTTAACCGGCGAAGAGCCAACTGATATCCAAGTAGAGGCATTTGATAAAGCACTTGTCTTACATGCTGACCATGAGCTAAATGCTTCAACTTTTACAGCTCGTGTCTGTGTGGCAACGTTATCCGATATTTATTCAGGAATTACAGCCGCTATTGGAGCGTTAAAGGGTCCTCTTCACGGGGGAGCGAATGAAGCTGTTATGAAAATGTTGTCTGACATTCAAACAGTTGAAAACGCGGAACCTTATATTCGCGAAAAGCTCGCGAAAAAAGAAAAGATTATGGGATTTGGACATCGTGTGTATCAGCAGGGTGATCCTCGTGCCAAGCACTTGAAAGAAATGTCTGAAAAACTTACCAAACAAGCAGGAGATACAACGCTATACGATATGTCAGTGAAAATTGAAGAGATCGTAACAGGCGAGAAAAAGCTTCCGCCAAACGTTGATTTCTATTCAGCTTCTGTATACCACAGCTTAGGGATTGATCACGATCTATTTACTCCGATCTTTGCCGTAAGCCGCGTATCAGGATGGATTGCTCACATTTTAGAGCAGTATTCAAACAATCGTTTGATTCGTCCAAGAGCTGATTATATCGGTCCTGGAAAACAAACGTACATTCCGCTTGAAGAGCGCAGCTAAACAATGTGACGAAGGTGCTCACGTTCGTTGAGCACTTTTCCATAAGTGAAAGTAGACAAATTTTTTAAGGAGGTCATTCTCATGACAAAAGGTGAACAAATTTCTGTAGCAAACGGCGTGTTAAACGTACCAAATAACCCAATTATTCCATTTATCGAAGGTGACGGAATTGGTCCGGATATCTGGGCAGCAGCTTCTCGCGTATTAGAAGCAGCGGTTGCAAAAGCATACAATGGTGAAAAAGAAATCGTTTGGAAAGAAGTATTAGCAGGTGAAAAAGCATTTAATCAAACTGGCGAATGGTTACCGGAAGAAACGTTAGATGCAATTCGCGAATACATAATTGCAATCAAAGGACCATTAACAACACCAGTAGGCGGTGGAATTCGTTCTCTAAACGTGGCATTGCGTCAAGAATTAGACTTATTCACATGCTTACGTCCTGTTCGCTACTTTGACGGCGTACCTTCTCCAATTAAGCGCCCTGAAGATACAGATATGGTTATCTTCCGTGAAAATACCGAAGATATTTATGCTGGTATTGAATATGCGAAGGGTTCTGAAGAAGTACAAAAGCTTGTTTCATTCCTACAAACGGAATTAGGCGTAAATAAAATCCGTTTCCCTGAAACTTCTGGATTAGGTATTAAGCCTATTTCTTCTGAAGGAACAGAGCGTCTTGTGCGTGCAGCAATCAACTATGCAATTGAACAAGGCCGCAAGTCTGTTACGCTTGTACACAAAGGTAACATTATGAAATATACAGAAGGCGCATTTAAAAATTGGGGCTATGAGCTAGCTGAAAAAGAATTCGGCGATAAAGTATTTACTTGGGCTCAATATGACCGCATCGTTGAAAAAGAAGGTGCACAGGCTGCAAACAAAGCTCAAGCAGAAGCGGAAGCAGCAGGAAAAATTATTGTAAAAGATTCAATTGCAGATATCTTCTTACAACAAATTTTAACTCGTCCACGTGAATTCGATGTAGTAGCAACAATGAATTTAAATGGAGATTACATTTCAGATGCATTAGCAGCACAAGTTGGTGGTATCGGAATTGCTCCAGGAGCAAACATCAACTATGAAACTGGACATGCTATCTTTGAAGCAACTCACGGTACAGCACCTAAATATGCTGGTTTAGATAAAGTAAACCCATCTTCTGTATTATTATCAGGTGTGTTAATGCTTGAACACCTTGGCTGGAACGAAGCAGCGGATTTAATCATGAAATCAATGGAAAAAACAATTGCTTCAAAAGTAGTAACATATGATTTCGCACGTTTAATGGATGGTGCAACAGAAGTGAAGTGTTCAGAGTTCGCTGATGAATTAATTAGCAATCTAGGAAAACAAGTAACAGTTTAATAGCTATTCATTTAGGGGAGGAATTATAATGGCAAATATGCGTAAAAAAGTATCTGTTATCGGAGCGGGCTTTACGGGAGCTACAACTGCTTTTTTAATTGGTCAAAAAGAGTTAGCTGATGTTGTATTAGTTGATATTCCGCAATTAGAAAATCCAGCTAAAGGTAAAGCGCTGGATATGTTAGAAGCAAGTCCTGTACAAGGATTTGACGCTAACATTACAGGAACAGCCAACTACGAAGACACAGCTGATTCTGACATTGTCATTATTACAGCTGGTATCGCGCGCAAGCCAGGTATGAGTCGCGATGATTTAGTAACAACGAACCAAAAAATCATGAAGTCTGTTACTCAAGAAGTTGTTAAATACTCGCCAAACTGTCACATCATCGTGTTAACAAACCCGGTAGATGCTATGACGTATACAGTATTTAAAGAATCTGGTTTTCCTAAAAACCGCGTAATCGGTCAATCAGGCGTATTAGATTCTGCACGTTTCCGTACGTTCGTAGCGCAGGAGTTAAACATTTCAGTAAAAGATATCACAGGTTTTGTACTTGGTGGACATGGCGACGATATGGTGCCTCTTGTACGCTACTCATATGCTGGCGGTATTCCTCTTGAAACGCTTATTCCAAAAGCGCGTCTTGAAGCAATTGTTGAAAGAACACGCAAAGGCGGCGGCGAGATCGTTAACTTATTAGGTAACGGAAGTGCATACTACGCGCCTGCTGCTTCCTTAGTGGAAATGACAGAAGCGATCTTAAAAGATCAGCGTCGTATTTTACCAGCGATTGCTTACCTAGAGGGTGAATATGGTTATAACGGCATCTACTTAGGTGTTCCAACCGTATTAGGAGCTGCAGGAATTGAGCAGGTAATTGAATTAGAACTGACTGATTCTGAAAAAGCTTCTTTAGATCAATCAGCAAAATCAGTTAAAACTGTCATGGGTGTATTAGCTTAATACAATAAAATAGGTTTGAGTATAGGTTTTTATCAATATTCAAACAATAGTCACAAGGAAAATTCGAGGGAAACCTCGAATTTTTCTTGTATATGTAGAAAGAAAAGCTATTACTTTATACAAAAGGTGGAATGATGATGGTATTAGGTAAAAAACAAAAAATAGGCCGAAGTATTGAAGATATAAAAGTTGGAGAAAAATTAACGCTAACGGAACGAATTGAAGATAAAGATATCTTATTGTACTTAGGGCTGACAAATGATTCTAACCCTTTATACATTCAGCATGATTACGCATCTCAGACCCCTTTTAAAAAACCTATTGTGCCAAGTATTATGATTACCGGTATTATGACAGCAGCCATTTCAAAGTATTTGCCCGGACCTGGAAGCCACGTTGCAGAACATACGGTAGCCTTCCCCAAAAAGATTCATCATTATAGCACGATTGAATTTTTATTTGAAGTGACAGAGGTAGATGTTTCTTCTAGAACTGTTACGATTGAGGTGGAAGCGGTCAATGAGCAAAAAGAGAAAGTAGTAACGGCGCGGTTTCTTGTTTATCCGCCGTTTAGACTTCCATCAGTAGAGACACACGACTTTGAAAATTTTTAAACTGCCTTAAATATTTATAAATATAGAAGAAACTGTTTGGTCATATTTTCTGAAAATGTTGAAATGTATTGGAGAACGAGGCTAAAACATTGTATGATAAGAGAAGATAAATAGAAAATAATATCATTTGGATGAAGCTGCGGTTTAATTTAACTAGATGGAGGCTTATATCGTTAATATGAGTAAGAAATTATTAGTCGTAGATGATGAACAATCAATTTCAACATTATTACAATATAATTTACAACAAGCTGGCTTTACAGTAGAAACAGCTGAAGACGGGGAAGAAGGATACAACAAGGCACTAGAAGGAAAACCGGATTTAATTGTGTTAGACTTGATGCTTCCTAAGATGGATGGAATTGAAGTTTGTAAAAAGCTTCGTCAGCAAAAAGTGATGACGCCTATTTTAATGTTAACTGCAAAAGACGATGAGTTCGACAAAGTATTAGGGCTAGAGCTTGGCGCAGATGACTATATGACGAAACCATTTAGCCCTCGAGAAGTAGTAGCGCGTGTAAAAGCCATTTTACGCAGAACACAAATCATTGCTCAGGAAAATGAACAAGAGGAAGATGGCGAGCGCATCATGATCGGTGATTTAAAAATTCTTCCAGATCATTATGAGGCCTACTTTAATCAAGAGCAGCTTGAGCTTACTCCGAAAGAATTTGAGTTATTATTATATTTGGCAAAATACAAAGGACGGGTATTAACTCGTGATCAGCTGCTAAGTGCAGTGTGGAATTATGATTTTGCCGGAGATACGCGAATTGTAGATGTTCACATCAGCCATTTGCGTGAGAAAATTGAACACAATACGCGAAAACCTGTTTATATAAAAACGATTAGAGGATTAGGATATAAGCTGGAGGAACCAAAGGTAGATGAATAAATTTCGTTCAAGGCTACTTTTGGCTCTATTAGTACTTATTATTATTGTATTAGTAGGTCTTGGCCTGCTGCTGGGACAGTTGTTTAAAAACTTTTATTTTCAGACGTTTCAAGAGCGAATGGAAAAAGAGGCAAAGCTTGTAGAAATGTACATTAGCGAAGAAGGTATCACAAGTCCTGCTTTAAAATCTAAAGTTGATCAAATCAGCCATTCGTTAAGTGTACGAACGACTATCGTTCAAAAAGACGGAAAAATATTAGTTGACTCAAATCCAGGTAGCAAGCAGCAAAGAATCGAAAAAAGTATCGTAATCCAACAAGTATTAAAAAAGCAGTTAAACAGTAAAAAAAGCTTTGATCAAATTAAAGAAGATTACGACTTATATTACTATGGTATCCCGCTTATTATAGAAGGTAAGCAAGAGGGATTTGTTGTGCTGAGTACATCGTTTGATTCATTAAAACAAGTAAATCAGCAAATTTGGGGCCTTCTTATTGGAAGCTTAGGTCTAGCTTTGATTGTGATTTTACTTTTAGGTGTAAAGATTATGGGACGCTATACCCGTCCTATTGAATCGGCAACCAAAGTGGCTATGGAACTTGCAAAAGGGAATTATAAAGCTCGTACATATGAAGATTATGTAGATGAAACAGGGATGCTGAGTCAGTCTATTAACGCACTTGCTCGTAATCTGCAAGAGTCTATCACTAATCAAGAAATGCAGCAGGACAGGCTGCGCACGCTAATTGAAAATATGGGAAGCGGCATGCTTCTTATCGATAGTCGAGGCTATATAAACTTAGTGAATCGAGCTTATAAAGAGCAGTTTCATATACATCCGGATGACTTCCTTTATCATTTGTATTACGAGGTATTTGAGCATAAAGAAATCATTAAGCTTGTGGAAAAAATATTTATGACGGAAGTAAAGGTTCGAAAACAAGTGGTCCTGCCTTTAAATATTGAACGAAGATATTTTGATGTTTACGGAGCGCCGATTATTGGCTTAAACGATGAATGGAAAGGGATTGTGCTTGTTTTTCATGATATTACCGAGCTAAAAAAACTAGAACAAGTTCGCCGTGACTTTGTAGCGAATGTGTCTCATGAACTAAAAACTCCTATTACGTCTATAAAAGGGTTTAGTGAGACATTGTTAGACGGTGCCATGGAAGATCCACAGCTGCGCCAGCAGTTTCTATCGATCATTTTAACGGAAAGTCAGCGCATGGAGAGCTTGATTCAAGATCTTTTAGATTTGTCTAAAGTTGAACAGCAAGGTTTTAAACTAAGCATTCATTCAGTAGATTTGAATACGCTTCTTTACGAAGTGACGACCGTGCTATCAAACCGAGCAACTGAAAAAGAAATCACGCTAACGTTAGATACGCTTCCTGAAGAAGCGTGGATTGATGGTGACAGTCAGCGCCTTATGCAAGTGTTTGTTAACTTAATCGGCAATGCGCTCATGTATACAATGCCTGGAGGAACTGTTCACGTTTCGCTTGAAGAGGAAGAAGAAACGATTACGGTTTATGTTCAAGATACAGGTATCGGTATTGATTCTGATGAAATTTCACGTATTTTTGAGCGCTTTTACCGAGTAGATAAGGCAAGAAGCCGTAATTCCGGAGGAACAGGTCTTGGATTAGCAATTGTTAAACATCTTGTTGAAGCTCATAAAGGGGAAATTGAAGTGAAAAGTGAAGTCAATAAAGGGACAACTTTTTCGGTGAAGCTGCACAAGTATTTGCCGCAGATGTAAAATGTTTACGTTCCTTTTACAATTTATTTAATGTAGCTTAATAATTAATTGATACAATTTTTCATGGAAACCCCTTCATCCAAGGAGCCAATGTGTAAGGCGAAAATAGCTTTAACCGTGCTATTTTCGCCGATTCTTTTTGACAATTTCTATCCATTCACATGTTACACCGCCTAAAATAACTAGGCGGTGTTTTTATTTTATGATGTACAGATCTTATCACCACATGAAAATAAAACGTTGAACTCAAGATTACTTTTTGTCCTTAAAGCTTATTGTTTGCTAAAATAAAGGTAAGATAAGAAGAGAGCGAAATGGAGGAACATGAATGACACAAAAACTAGTATTAATTGACGGGAATAGTATTGCCTACCGTGCATTTTTTGCTTTGCCGCTTTTAAACAATGATAAAGGAATACATACAAATGCCATATATGGCTTTACTACAATGCTGACACGTATCTTAGAGGAAGAGAAGCCGACGCATTTACTTGTGGCATTTGATGCAGGGAAAACAACGTTTCGCCACAAAACATTTACAGAATACAAAGGAGGCAGACAAAAGACGCCTCCTGAACTTTCAGAGCAGTTTCCCTTTATTCGTGAGTTATTAGATGCATATGGGATTAAGCGCTATGAACTGCCTGATTATGAAGCAGATGATATTATCGGTACGCTTTCAAAACAAGCTGAACAAAAAGGAATGGCCGTAAAAGTCATTTCTGGTGATAAAGATTTACTTCAGCTTGTGTCAGAACATGTAACCGTAGATATTACGAGAAAAGGAATTACGGATGTCGATTCCTATACGCCTGCAGCCATTGATGAAAAGTATGGTATTACGGCTGCACAAATTATTGATATGAAAGGCCTTATGGGGGACAGCTCAGATAATATCCCAGGCGTGCCCGGAGTCGGCGAAAAAACAGCCTTAAAGTTATTAAAAGAGTTCGAAACGGTTGAAAATGTATTAAAATCTATCGATCAAGTCAGCGGTAAAAAATTAAAAGAAAAGCTAGAAGATAATCGTGAATCAGCTATCATGAGTAAAAAGCTTGCAACTATTTATTGCGAAGCGCCTCTTGAAGTATCTGTAGAAGATGCAAAGTATGACGGGTTTGAATCTTCAAAGGTCATCTCATTATTTAAAGAGCTTGGGTTTAATTCTCTGCTTGCTAAATTTGGTGAATCAGCAGAAGAGGAAGCAGATTTTGAAGAACTGACGTTTGAAATAGCGCAGGAAGTTCACGATGATATGTTAACAAGCGAAGCAGCTCTGATCGTAGAAGGGTATGAAGAAAACTACCATCACAATCAGCTGCTCGGTTTTGGAATCAGCAACAAAAATGGCCACTATTTTATTGATAAAGATACAGCTCTTTCATCTTCTAAATTTAAAGCATGGTTAGAAGATGGACGTGTAAAAAAGACGGTGTTTAATGGGAAACGTACGATTGTATCGTTAAAATGGGCGGGGCATGAAATTAAAGGAATTGAACATGATGTAATGATTGCTTCTTACATCTTGAATCCTGCTGAGGCAAATGATGACCTAGCGACAATTGCAAAATTAAAAGGATACCATCAAGTGCAATCAGATGAAGCTGTGTATGGAAAAGGAGCTAAGCGAAGTATTGCAGAAGCTGATCAGCTAGCTGAGCATGTTATAAGAAAAGCAGCTGCCGTAGCTTATTTAAAAGAAGTGCTAGAAAAAGAATTGGTGGAAAATGAACAGTTTGAGCTGTTTGAGAAGCTTGAAATGCCTCTTGCCATTGTCCTTGCTGATATGGAATATCAAGGGGTGAAAATTGACCGCGCGCGTTTGGATGAAATGGGCGAAGATCTTCGAGAGCAGCTTGAAAAAATTGAAGCGAAAATCTACGAATACGCTGGACAAGAATTCAATATTAATTCGCCAAAGCAGCTAGGAGTTGTTCTTTTTGAAAAAATGCAGCTTCCAGTCATAAAGAAAACAAAAACAGGCTATTCCACATCAGCTGATGTATTAGAGCAATTAGCTAGTACCCATGATATTATCCCAGAGATTTTACAATACCGTCAGCTAGGAAAATTACAGTCTACGTATATTGAAGGATTAAAAAAGGTTATTCATGAAAGCGATGGAAAAGTTCATACCCGCTTTAATCAAACATTAACTCAAACGGGAAGGTTAAGCTCAGTAGATCCTAACTTGCAAAACATCCCGATTCGTCTTGAAGAAGGTAAAAAAATAAGAGGTGCGTTTGTGCCTTCACAGCCTGATTGGTTAATATTTGCGGCGGATTATTCACAAATTGAGCTGCGCGTACTGGCTCATATTGCAGATGATGAAAAGCTAATCGATGCGTTTAAGCATGACTTAGATATCCATACGAAAACAGCGATGGATGTGTTCCACGTCGAAAGAGAAGAAGTAACGGCGAATATGCGTCGTCAGGCTAAAGCAGTTAACTTTGGAATCGTCTATGGCATCAGTGATTACGGTTTATCGCAAAGTTTAGGAATTACAAGAAAAGCAGCGGCTACTTTTATTGAACGCTATTTAAAAAGCTTCCCTGGTGTACAGGAGTATATGGATACGATTGTACGCGATGCAAAAGAAAAGGGATATGTAACAACGCTCTTGCACCGCCGACGTTACTTGCCTGAAATCACGAGCCGAAACTTTAACCTCCGCAGCTTCGCTGAGCGTACGGCTATGAATACGCCTATCCAAGGGACGGCAGCTGATATTATTAAAAAAGCAATGATTGAAATGGATAAGCGCTTAAAAGATGAAAATCTTCAGGCTAAGCTGCTGCTTCAAGTACACGATGAGCTGATTTTTGAAGCCCCAGAAGAAGAAATTAAAATTTTAGAGAAAATCGTACCAGAAGTAATGGAGAACGCTTTAGAGCTAGAAGTTCCGTTGAAAGTAGATTATTCTTACGGAAAGACTTGGTACGAAGCAAAGTAGTGGAAAAAGGATGTGACAAACGTGCCAGAATTACCAGAAGTTGAAACCGTCAGACGTACGTTAATTGAATTAGCCAGTGGAAAGACCATTGAGCGTGTAACAGTTAAATGGCCTAATATTATCAAACGTCCTGAACAAGTTGAACAGTTTTGTGATGCGCTTGTTGGACAAACCATTCGAGATGTTGAACGCAGAGGTAAATTTTTGAAAATTGTGCTTGATGATTATACGATGGTTTCTCATTTGCGTATGGAAGGGAAATATGCTCTCCATGAGAATGCAGAAGAACCAGATAAGCATGTACACGTCTTTTTTCACTTCACGGATGGAACGGAATTGCGATACCGGGATGTAAGGAAGTTTGGTACTATGCACTTATTTAAAAAGGGAGAGGAAGATCTGTTTCCTCCTCTTATTGGCCTTGGACCTGAACCGTTTGACGAAACATTTAATCCTAGTCAATTAAAAATGAGAATCGGCAAAACCTCTCGAAAAATCAAGCCGGTTTTACTCGATCAAAATGTCGTGGTTGGGCTTGGAAATATTTATGTAGATGAAGCGCTGTTTCGCGCAGGGATTCATCCTGAACGAGTGGCCAGCCAATTAACAGACGAAGAGTATGAAAAATTGTACAAAGAAATTGTAGCGACTCTTCAAGAAGCTGTGAAACAAGGAGGCAGCACAATTCGCACGTATGTAAATACACAGGGACAAATAGGCATGTTTCAGCAGCAGCTTTATGTGTACGGAAGAAAAGGCGAATCCTGTAAAATGTGCGGTACCCCAATTGAAAAATTTGTTGTAGGCGGTAGAGGAACACATATCTGCCCAAATTGTCAGCCGGCTAAAAAATAACAATGGATGGGCTCCTTTCATATACTACGTATAGACAGAAAGGAAAGGAGTCCTCTCATCATGATAACATTTTCTTTACTTATTCTTGCTTTTGCCGTAAGTCTTGACAGCTTTAGCGTTGGCCTGACATACGGACTTCGAAAGGTGAAAATCCCGCTGAAATCCATTTTTATTATTTCATGTTGCTCAGCATTTTCTTTAATGTTTTCTATGTTTTTAGGAAAAGTACTTACGCATCTATTTTCAGTGGATGTACTAAATAAAGTAGGCGGAGGTATTCTTGTTCTGCTTGGGATGTGGATTTTATACCAGTTTTTTTGTCCGGCAGATTCA
>Ga0209796_10001171_pt1 | contig 11822 bp, 10 predicted proteins | sample AgamicOrSfrz_FD_187167 | JGI IMG/M metagenome (GOLD analysis project Ga0209796, IMG submission 187167) | Agave microbial communities from Guanajuato, Mexico - Or.Sf.rz (SPAdes) (version 2) | ecosystem: Host-associated > Plants > Phyllosphere > Phylloplane/Leaf | place: Guanajuato, Mexico...
TCGCCACCGGCGGAGAGACGGCCCGCGCGCTGTTGTCCGCGGCAGGCATCGGCCAACTGCGCGTCGTCGAGGAAATCCAAAGCGGTGTGCCGCTGCTGCATGCCGTTCACAGCGGACGCCGTCTTAACGTCGTCACCAAAGCGGGCGGCTTCGGCGATCCGGACACGCTCAATCGGGCCTGGCGAAAACTTGCCGGCGTCCAACCCATGCCCGGCCCTGCGCGGCCATCATCAAAGGATTGACCACAATGACTTATCGTCCAGTTATCGGCATCACTATGGGCGATGCTGCCGGCGTCGGCCCGGAAATCGTCATGAAGGCGTTGGCACACGCGTCGGTCTACGAGCAATGCCGTCCGCTCGTGATCGGCGACGCCGCGCGTCTGCGCGACGCGGGCCAACGCGCGTGCGTGTCGCTACAAGTGCGCTCGATCGCGAGCCCTGCGGATGCCGGCTTCGAATGCGGCGCAGTGGACTGCATCGACCTGGGCCTGATTCCCGCCGATCTGCCGTACGGCAAGCTCTCCGCGATTGCGGGCGATGCCGCGTATCAGTACATCGCGCGCACCGTCAAATTGACTTCCGCCGGCGAACTCGACGCGATCTGCACCGCTCCGCTGAATAAGGAAGCGCTGCACGCGGGCGGCCACATTTTTCCGGGCCACACCGAGATGCTCGCGCATCTCACGGGCATCGACGAAGTCTCGATGATGCTGGTCGCGCCGAAGTTGCGCGTGATCCATGTCACGACTCATATCGGCCTGCTCGATGCGATTCGCCGCATCGAACCCGGGCTCGTACAACGGACCATCGAGCGCGCGCATGAAACGCTAGCGCGCGCGGGCATCGACAATCCGCGCATCGGCGTGTGCGGCATCAATCCGCATGCCGGCGAGAACGGCCTGTTCGGCTACGGCGAGGAAGAGGAAAAGATCATTCCTGCCGTCAAGGTGCTGCAGGCGCGCGGCTGGGACGTCGAAGGCCCGTTGCCCGCGGATACGCTGTTCTTCCGCGCTGGCCGCGGCGACTTCGACGTAGTGGTCGCGATGTATCACGACCAGGGGCATGGTCCAGTGAAGGTGATGGGGCTGGAGGCCGGCGTCAATGTGACGGTCGGGCTGCCGGTGATTCGCACGTCGGTCGACCACGGCACCGCGTTCGATATCGCCGGCAAGGGCATCGCCGATGAAGGCAGCATGCTCGAGGCGCTAAAGCAGGCGCTCGATCTGGCCACACGCCGCTCCGAACTGGAAGCGTGAGAGCGATCAGTCAACAGGCATCCCGTTACGGCGGGAAACGGATGATGGCTGCGGGGACGGCGGACACACGCCGCGCAGCCGGACGACTTGATGCGCAGGCATCGGCAAAAATACATTGGAGACACCATGGCAACTTTCAGCTATTGGGATACCGCAATCATCATCGGCATGGTCGTGGTCTACATACTTGTGACCAGCTGGTTCAGCGTGAAGCTGCGCAGCCGCAATTCCGAACAGTTCATGGTGGCGTCGCGCTCCATGCCGGTTGTAGTCGTTGCAGTCCTGCTCATGTCAGAGTTCATCGGCGCGAAGTCGACCGTGGGCACTTCGCAAGAAGCCTTCAGTGCCGGTATTGCGGCTTCGTGGTCCGTGATCGCTGCGTCGATCGGCTTTCTGTTCTTCGGCCTGTTCATGGCCAAACGTCTCTATAGTTCCGGCGAATTCACGATCTCGGGTTTCATTGCCATGAAGTACGGCAAGCGTGCCAAGCTCGTGGTATCGGCGATCATGATCTACGCGCTCTTTCTCGTGAACGTAGGCAACTACGTGAGCGGAGCGGCCGCGATCTCGACGGTGATGCGCATCAATCTACCGACCGCCGCGTTGATCACCGCGATCGTCAGTACGGTTTACTTCGCGTGGGGCGGTCTGAAGAGCGTCGCGTATCTGACCATCGTACATAGCGCGGTCAAGCTGATCGGCATTGCGATCCTGGTGGCGGTCGCGTGGCGCCTGACCGGCGGCATCAAGCCGATGATGGCGAACATGCCCGAGCACTATTTCACCTGGAACGGATCGCTTGGCAACGGCACGATCGGCGCGTGGATCATCGGCACGGCAGGTGCGATCTTCTCCACGCAGTTCATCATTCAGGCGATCTCCGCGACACGCTCGCCGGCAGCGGCGCGAAGCGCGTCCTTGCTCGCAGCGGTGCTGTGCGTGCCGATTTCGCTGGCGCTCGGCTTTCTCGGCGTCGCCGCGAAGTATCTGTTTCCGGGCATCAAGAGCCTGTACGCGTTGCCGGTCTTCCTGCAACACATGAACCCGCTTCTGGCCGGTGTGGTGACGACGTCGCTCGTTGCGTCGATCTTCGTGAGCGTGTGCACGGTGGCGCTCGCGATCGCCTCGCTGATCGTCAAGGACTTCTACGTGCCGCGCTATCGTCCGACTCCGGATGTCGAACTGCGCATGACGCGCTGGATTTCGCTGGTGGTCGGCCTGGCACCGCTGGTATTCGTCCTGTTCGTGCCGCAGATTCTCGCGCTGTCGTTCTTCACGCGCGCGTTGCGGCTGACGGTTTCTGTGGTAGCGCTGATCGGCATCTATCTTCCGTTTTTCAATAGCAGCCGCGGGGCCATGGCGGCGCTCATCGTGTCAGCGCTGGCCACAACCGTCTGGTATCTGCTCGGCAATCCGCTCGGTATCGACAACATGTATGTGTCGCTCGTCACGCCGGCGGTTGTCATCGTATTGGAGAAGCTGCTGTTTCCGGCGGGTTCCAAGCCGGTCGACGCGAGCGGTGACCGGCTCACGCATCGTGAATCACATTGAAGTGCAGTAATCAGGAGAACAGCGGATGTCTTCCATCCTCGCAGAAACCCCCAACGCGCCCACGTGGGACGACCACGTGCGCGTGACTTATGCGGACGCGCAGCGCCGCGACGCGTATCTGCCTTCGTTCTGCGTGCAGAATCATGCGGCGAACCTGCATGCGTTGCCGAATGGCGACCTGTTGTGCGTCTGGTTCGGCGGCACGCAGGAGGGTATTCCCGACGTGTCGATCTATATGTCACGGCTGCGTGCCGGCAGCGACGTGTGGAGCGAGCCGGAGAAACTGTCGGACGATCCGGCACGCTCCGAACAGAACCCCGTGTTGTTCACCGCGCCCGATGGCCGGCTCTGGCTCATCTATACGGCGCAGTTGTCGGGACACCAGAACACCGCGATCGTGCGCCGCCGAATTTCGTCCGATGGCGGCCTCACGTGGGGGGCGATTGAAACGCTGTTCGACCGGCCGGGCACCTTCGTGCGCCAGCCGATCGTCGTGCTGCCCGATTGCGCCTGGCTGTGCCCGGTGTTCCTGTGCCGCACGGAACCCGGCGAGCGCTGGGTCGGCAACAACGACATCAGCGCCGTGCTTATTTCGGATGACGAAGGACTATCGTGGCACGAACACGAGGTTCCCGGAAGCGTGGGTTGCGTACACATGAACGTGCAGGTGCTGGCCGACGGTTCGCTGCTTGCGCTGTTTCGCAGCCGCTGGGCGGACTCGATCTACGCGAGCCGTTCGAAAGACGGCCGCGCGTGGGGCGTGCCGCAAGCGACCGGGTTGCCGAACAACAATTCGTCGATCCAGTTCGTGTCGCTGAAGAACGGCCACCTCGCGCTGGTCTTCAACGAAAGCGATGCGTCGCACAGTACTGAGCGTCGCGCGTCGCTCTACGACGACATCGAAGACTCAGAAGACAGCGGCGCGCTACGCGATCAGAGCGCGTCGACGCGCGGCACGGCCGTATGGGGCGTGCCGCGCTCGCCCTTGTCGCTGGCGATCTCCGAGGATGGCGGGCGCACCTGGAAGCGTCGGCGCGCGCTGGAAATCGGCGACGGCTACTGCATGACGAACAATTCGGCGGAGCAGCGCAACCGCGAGTATTCGTATCCGTCGATCGTCCAATCGGCCGACGGCGCACTGCATATTGCTTTCACGTACTTCCGCCAACGCATCAAATACGTATGCGTCGACGAAGCGTGGGTGCGTGGCTGAAACGCTAGCGCGGCAGCTGGATTGGAGCCAGGCGCAAGGGCCCACGGCGTGCGATGAAAATTCGCTACACTAGGCACACTTATTGGCGCGCGTATTGCGCGCTGTCGCTAAACCGGTTCCTCCGATCCAAGATCATGAAAGTTGCGAAACGCCGCGAGGCGATGCTTCACGCGGTGCTCGGCGGGTTGACAGATGTCGGGACGTTGTGCGAGCACTTCGGCATCTCCGAGGCGACGGTGCGGCGCGATCTGCGGGCGCTCGCGGAGGGTCGCCAGATTCTACGCACTTACGGCGGGGCCGCTGCGGTCAGTGCGCATGAGCCGGAGGCCTCGCTCGACGAACGCAGCGAAAGCTTTCGCGAGCAGAAAGATGCAATCGCGCGCGCCGCGCTCGCGCATGTGCAGGAGGACGACACGCTGTTTCTCGACGGCGGCACCACGACGGCGGCGCTCGCGCGTCAATTGATCGGACAGCGCTCGGTGCATGTGGTGACGAACAACCTGCTGGTGGTCGGCGCGCTGGCGTCGAGCAAGGTACGCGTAACGCTGGTGGGCGGCGACATCCGCTCTTCGAGCATGAGTACGCTCGGGCCGATCGCGCAACTGGCATTGAGCCGCCTCACGTTCGACAAGGCGTTTCTAGGCGCCGACGGCGTGACCGCGGCGCGTGGCTTGTGCGAGGCAACGGCGGAGCAGGCGTATCTCAAGGAATGCGTGATTCGCCAGGCGGCGAGCGTGTTCGTGCTGGTGACAGCCGACAAACTCGGGCGCGCAAGCCAGCAGCATTGGACGCCGCTCGAACGCGAGTGGACGTTGATTACCGACGACGCGGCCGAGCCGCGCGAACTGGCCTTCTTCGACGAACGCGGCGAGGTGACGGTGCAGACCGTAGCGGTTCGATAAGCGTTTCCGGCGTCTCCTCTTTACGATTAACCAGGGAAAGCGAAGTGGAAACGACGACACAGGTGAAACAACGGCATGCCGTGGTAACGGGGGTATCGTCGGGTATCGGCCTGGCTATCACTCAACGTCTGCTGACAGAAGGCTGGCGGGTCACCGGACTGTGCCGCAGGCCGGCCGCGGAAACCATCGAGCGCTTGACCATCGTCCCCGTGGACGTGACCCACTTCGTGGCGCTCGCGCCCGTTCTTGAATCGATCGGTGCATGCGATGCGTTCGTGCATGCCGCCGGCTTCATGAGGACCGCGCCGCTCGGTGAACTCTGCGCCGCCGACGGCGCCGCGATGTGGCGTATCCATGTCGACTCGGCCGCATTTCTCGCCAACGCCTTGCTGCCGAAAATGTCGGCGGGTGGCCGCATCGTGTTGATCGGCAGCCGGACCGCGAACGGCGCGCCCACGCGCAGCCAATATGCCGCGACTAAAGCGGCGCTGGCCGGCATGGCGCGGTCGTGGGCCGCCGAGCTTGCACCGCGCGGCATCACGGTCAACGTGGTCGCTCCAGGTGCGACCGATACACCCTTGCTGCGTGATCCCGCGCGGGCAGGCACACCGCCGAAAATGCCGCCGCTCGGGCGTTTTGTTCAACCGTCGGAAGTGGCCGGTTTGACCGCATTTCTGCTCGGACCGGATGGCGGTTCGATTACCGGTCAACAGATAGTGATGTGCGGCGGGGCGTCGCTGTAAGGCGCTTTGATGCTGGCGTCCGGACCGTTCGGGTGCCTTCTGGCGGATGTGGCGACGATTACTTTGAGAGCCTGATTCCTGGCGAATGACGACAAGTTGCGTGTTCTACCGTGAAGCCCTTATGACCAGATCACTCCGTTATGTGTCGTCGACTCCGTGACAACCGGACCGCCGGCAACGGGTCGCGTACAGCCGACACCCTCGTTGGAGGGTGGCGGCTGGGTACGCGAATCGCAAAGGGCACGGATCGGCCATCACCAGCCGGTCGCGGATAGCTCCGTCCGGACTCAAGCGTCAACGGCCTCTTCTGAGCGCCTGTGCGGTCGATCTATCAAGTTGCAAGTCCGGCTGCCGTAGAATCGGTGTCAACGCCCGATTATCGGGAATGGATCGAACATGCATTTTCCGCGTCTTTTATTGCTCGCATTTCGGCATTCGAGAGCGGGATGATCGTTTCCGGCATCCTGAGTTCGTTCTGGTATGGGTGGACGGCATCGGCGCAACTCGTCTTTTCCATCATTCCCGATGACGCGGTTATAGGAGCGCTGGCTTGCGAAATTATCAACTACATCGGTGTGGCGCCCCGAGTTGGCGAGGCCAGTGTGACGAGGCATCCTATTCCCGAACATTGACAATGGCAAAGCCGGGGGCGCGCCATCATGCGGGCCGACGTGGAGGACTATGAATCCCTGACTTGGTCATCGATTGCCAGAAGATCGTGTACCGGCCAATTCCGTGGATTATGGAACGAGCGAAGAGCGGTACTACTGTGCCTGTCGAATATGCGATGGACCGGCTGAACGGTCAGATAAAGGGCAGGAAAATTTATGTACGTGTGAGCGTCGAATTGGCCGTTCAGCCAGATCGGGTAACCGGGTCGGGGAAGTCCTTTGAAAAGAATCGGCCAGGTCCAGACGTTCATCATCGGGGGATCAGAGACGTTCGAACGGCTTGCCGCTGCCTACCTCGGCCGTTCTGAAACTTGGTCGCTTACAATCCAGAAAACTGTTCGAGATTATTCAGGGCGGATGGTTTCGGAGCGGCTTCCAAAAGAAAGTGATAATCAGCGCATCGAGCATCCGGAACCGCGGCTGTTGCGATCATGACCGGGATCGGTTGGACTCGCCTTCACGTAGAGAGCCCGTCAGGTGACGCAACTCGTCGAGCAGTTTCATGGCTGGCGTCGGCAGGGTGCCTTGCCGACGACGGAACGCAGTCAGAGTGCGTTGAGCATCGAGGCCTTCGATATCCAAAGCATCAATGACGCTGGCTTTGCTTTCGGTGTCGTACATAGGTTCGGCCATCCAGGAGACAAAGCCACAGCGCGCTACAAGGCTTTTGAGCACGGTTACCGAACGGGTTTCGACCGCGATAGGAGGCATCTGGAGACCCTGTGCTTCAAAGGTCTCTTTCATGTGGGCATAAGGTCCGGTTCCCTTCGGTGTGAGTGCCCAGCGTTGTGTCAACGTGTCATTAAGTCGAAGCCTATGCTTCGAGCGCAAAGGATGATCGAGCGCCGCGACCACATAACTCCTGTCAGTCCATGAACAGTCGGAGATCGGGGCAACGTCCTCAGTTTCGATACCGGAAGTGCACAGCGCCAGGTCAATTTCGCGAGTAAGCAATCCCTCGACCAGACGATCCCACACGCCTTCAATCACCTCAACGCGCAGATTGGGCCATTTCTCGAGCACACACGCGATGGCCATCGGCAAGACGAGGCTCGCTATGCTGCCCACCGCGCCAACCTTAATCCGGCCTTTCGCCAGGCCGCGCATCGCGTCCAATTCCTCGCGCGCGTGTTCGGCCTCCCTTTGCAGTGACATCGCATGCGGCATCAATGCTTCACCCAGCGCGGTAAGTTGCATCCCCTTGGTGTGGCGCTCGAAAAGCGGCGCCCCTACGGATTCCTCGAGTCGCTTGATCGATCTGCTCAGCGCCGGCTGGGTCATGTTCAGCATGGCTGCGGCTCGTCCCAGGCTACCCGCGGAGACGATCGTGGTGAACATCATCAACTGCTGCAGATTGAAACTCATCGTGGCGAATCCGATTGAAAGTGGTTAAAGCGATCGAACGCGATCTGGGTTGCCCGGCGCCAGCTAGGTGTCTTCCCTGAAAGGGATCACCGTGCCCGCTCACTGCGGCGATTGCCAAGTCCGTGATGACGGCGGATAGCCTTGACCAGTAAGGCTTCGGGGCGGAATGGAACCGTCCGGCCACCGGTTGATACATGCGTGAATGTAATGACTTTTGGCAATTTTGGCAATTTTCAAGCAAGGTGCCGAATTCCATACTGCGGCTCATCCAATCACCGCCAGCCCAAGTGGCGTACCGCAGAGGATTCGAGATGCAACGAAACACAAGTGGGCAGCCGACCGTTCGCGATGCCGTCGTGGACTTGATGCGGCGCCTGGAATTGACGTCCGTGTTTGCCAATCCCGGCTCGACCGAGCTACCGATGTTCCGCGACTTCCCGGCGGACTTCCGGTACGTGCTCGGGTTACAGGAAGCCGTAGTGGTCGGTATGGCGGACGGGTACGCCCAAGCGAGCGGCAGCGCCGCCCTGGTCAATCTGCATTCGGCGGCCGGTGTCGGCAACGCGATGGGCAACATCTTCACGGCCTTCAAGAACCGGACGCCGCTGATCATCACTGCCGGCCAGCAGGCCCGCTCGATTCTGCCGTTCGATCCGTTTCTGTCGGCATCGCAAGCAACCGAGCTGCCGCGGCCCTATGTGAAGTGGAGCATTGAACCGGCGCGTGCCGCGGATGTTCCGCTCGCGCTCGCCCGTGCTTACCACGTGGCGATGCAGGAGCCGCGTGGCCCGGTTTTCGTTTCCATTCCCGTCGACGACTGGGATCAGCCGGCCGACTTTGTCGAGGTGGCAACGGTCAGCACCCGGTTCCGCCCCGATCCGGTACGGATCGCGGAGATCGGCGATGCGCTGGACAACTGCAAACGGCCGGCGATCGTCGTCGGCGCCGAGCTCGATCGAGCCGATGCCTGGAGCGAGGCAATCCAACTGGCCGAACGCCACAACGCGCGGGTTTATGTTGCACCCATGTCGTCACGGTGCAGCTTCCCTGAACATCATCGGCTTTTCGCCGGATTCCTCCCGGCGATGCGCGAAAAAATCGTTCGCATTCTGAACGGGCATGACCTCATCTTCGCCGTCGGGGCGCCGGCTTTTGCGTATCACGTCGAAGGCAGTGGGCCGCATGTGCCCGAAGGCTCGGCGTTGTACCAGCTCATCGACGATCCGGCTACGGCTGCATGGACACCGGTCGGCACGTCGGTCGTGGCGAACATTCGCCTGGGACTCGTGGATCTGCTCGCCCGTCCGGCTCCGCAAGGCCGGCCTCTGCCGGCTCCGCGCGAGGTCGTCGAACGCGCCGAGCCCGCGCCAATTATGTCGGTCGCCTATGCGTTGCAGACGCTGTCCGAGGTTCGCAACGCAGCGGATATCGTGGTCGAGGAGGCGCCCAGTTCGCGCCCCGTCATGCAGCGTTATCTGCCGTTCACGCGCAGTCAGACGTTCTACACGATGGCAAGCGGTGGCCTGGGCTACGGCATGCCCGCCGCAGTGGGCGTGGCCTTGGCCAAACCCGACAGCCGCGTGATCGCCCTCATCGGTGACGGGTCGACGATGTATTCGCCGCAAGCCATCTATAGCGCGGTCCAGCTCAATCTGCCGGTCACATTCGTGATCCTGAATAACTCACGCTACGCCGCCTTGCAGGAATTCGCGTCCGTATTTGGCTTCTCTGCGTCGGATCCCGTACAGGGCACCGACCTGCCGGGGCTGGATTTCGTTTCCCTGGCCAACAGCATGGGTTGCGAAGGGATTCGAGTGAGAGACGCGCTGTCGCTGAAGCCCGCGCTGGAAGACGCGTTGTCTTCGGGCAAAACACGTCTCATAGAAATTGTCGTGGCGTGATCACGAGTTGGTGATTCGACAGGCTGGCTTTCCAAGAATATTCCAGGAGACGGTAATGAACCAGGTATCGATGTTGATCAACGGCGAGCGTGCGATGGCTCGCGATGGCGCGACGTTCGAGCGCCGTAACCCGCTCGATGACACGGTTGCGTCGACGGCGCCGGCCGCGACTGTCGCCGATGCGCAAGCGGCGGTGCATGCCGCGGCCGCCGCGTTTCCCGCATGGTCGGCGATGGGCCCCGGCGAGCGACGCGCTCTGCTGAATCGGGCCGCGGATGCGCTCGAAGAAAAGGGCGACGCTTTCGCGCTGGCAATGGCAATCGAAACGGGCGCGTCGCGCCTGTGGGCGGATTTCAACGTCAAGCTCGCTGCCGACGGGTTGCGCGAGGCGGCCGCTATGATCACGCAGGTTTCGGGCGAAGTGATTCCGTCGGACGTGCCGGGTAGTCTCGCGCTAGGCGTGCGGCAGGCCGCCGGCGTCGTGCTCGGGATCGCGCCGTGGAACGCGCCCGTCATCCTTGGCGTGCGTGCGATCGCGTTGCCGCTTGCGTGCGGCAATACCGTCGTGCTCAAAGGTTCCGAAACCTGTCCCGCGACTCACGGCCTCATCATCGAGGCGTTACAGGACGCCGGACTGCCGCGCGGCGTCGTGAACTTCGTCACGAACGCGCCGGCGAATGCGGGCGAGATTGTCGAAGCGATCATTGCCGAGGCGGCGGTCAGACGGGTGAACTTCACGGGTTCGACGCGCGTCGGCCGCATCGTCGCGACCCAGTGCGCGAAATATCTGAAGCCTTCGGTACTCGAGCTCGGCGGAAAGGCTCCGTTTCTGGTGCTTCACGATGCCGACATCGAAGCTGCCGTTCAAGGCGCGGCGTTCGGCGCGTTCGCCAATTCCGGCCAGATCTGCATGTCGACCGAACGCATCGTCGTCGACGCGAAGATCGCCGATGAATTCGTCGCGCGACTGGCCGACAAGGCACGGCGCCTGCCGCTCGGCGATCCGAGAAAGGGGCCGGCCGTCCTCGGCTCCGTCGTGGACATGGCGACCGTCAGGCGGTGCAACGACCTGATCGACGACGCGCTGGCGAAAGGCGCGACGCTCGTATGCGGCGGGAAATCCGATACCACGCTGATGCCGGCCACGCTGCTCGATCACGTGTCGGCGGACATGCATATCTATCGGGAGGAATCATTCGGGCCCGTAAAGGCGATCGTTCGCGTCATTGGCGACGAAGAGGCGATCGCATGCGCGAATGACAATGAATATGGCCTGTCGGCGGCAGTCTTCAGCCGCGATGTTGCGCGTGCGTTGACGGTCGCGAAGCGTATCGAGTCCGGGCTTTGCCACGTCAATGGGCCGACGGTTCACGACGAGGCGCAAATGCCGTTTGGCGGGATGAAGTCCAGCGGCTTTGGGCATTTCGGTGGCAAGGCGGGAATCGCGGAATTTACCGATTTGCGCTGGATTACCGTGCAAACGACGCCTCGTCACTATCCGTTCTGATCGTTGCCGCGGTCAGCGCGCGTGTTTGTCACCGTGGAAGCGATGGGCTTCCCGTTGGTGGGCGCGAACAAAATAACAACCCGATACCGTTGAAAAGCCTTCGCTCGTGGAACGACGAGCGACCGGCTCAAGGAGACCGCAATGCCTGTCGTCAATTTCGCGTTGTCGCTCGATCGCACCCGGTTCGCGCGTGACCGTCACGTCGGAAAAGGGATTACGGAGAACTGCAATTCGGACTTCACCGCTCTGGCCGGGAGCGCGGAATGAACGATCGCAATCCACGTCTGCCGACCGTAGACATCGGCCGCACGCTCGACGATGGACCGTTCTCGGCGTTCCAGCGAACGGTTGTCCTGCTCGCCGCGCTAGCGATCGTGATGGATGGATTCGATGGGCAACTCATCGGGTTCGCCATTCCGAGCTTGATCAAGGAATGGGGCATCACGCGCAACGCATTTGCGCCCGCCGTTGCTTCCGGCCTCGTCGGGATGGGTATCGGCAGTGCGTTTGCCGGGCTGTTCGCGGACCGATTCGGTCGGCGCTGGGCAATCATCGGGAGTGTGCTGGTATTTGGCCTGGCGACGAGTTCGATCGCGCTATCGCCGGACGTCATGACCATCTCAATCCTGCGCTTCTTCGCAGGACTGGGTATCGGCGGTGCATTGCCGAGCGCGACGACCATGACGGCGGAATTTACGCCTGCTCGCCGGC
>Ga0209796_10001173_pt1 | contig 11796 bp, 19 predicted proteins | sample AgamicOrSfrz_FD_187167 | JGI IMG/M metagenome (GOLD analysis project Ga0209796, IMG submission 187167) | Agave microbial communities from Guanajuato, Mexico - Or.Sf.rz (SPAdes) (version 2) | ecosystem: Host-associated > Plants > Phyllosphere > Phylloplane/Leaf | place: Guanajuato, Mexico...
TCAATTGATGAAAGAATGAATGAAATAGAACAAGGTTTGATTTTTAGAAATCTTATTTGATATAATTTCATTTAGTGAGGATAAAAATGACTAGAAAAAAAAGACTTTACGATTCTGATTATAAGGGTAGACATGGTGCTAATTCAGATATTCATGTATTATATGATATGGAATTTAATGGTCACTTAGTAATCCCAGGAACAAAATTTAAAATTAAGCACGATAGAAATACATATTTATTTCAATGTTTGGCACATAACATCAGATTAGATGTAACATGGGTAGAGGCAATGTGTGTTGAAACAGGAGAATTTAGATCTTTTAGAGTTGATAAAATTTACTCTTTAGTTCTACCAAAGAAAAGAAAAGTTGGAGCTAAATGAGCACAGAATTAGAATTACACAAATATTATGATAGAATGGAACAGGTCGTATCTCTTTATGCGAAGGGATACCGATCCTCAGATATTCAAAAGGCCACCGGGCTTAAAAGAGCAGATATTGAATCACTATTAAAAGAATTCAGGGATTATGCAGAACAAGACCGGGTAATTAGAGAAAGAGCCAAAGAAGTTGTTCTAGTAGTAGATACGCACTATAATGAAATTGTTCGAGGATTATATGATGCCTTAGAAGAGGCAGATCTCAATTCTGACTATAAAACTAAAATTAGTGGTTTAAAAGTTGTTGCCGATGTCGAGGCTAAAAAGGTAGAACTTTTACAAAAAGCTGGTATTTTGGCTCAAAACACTATTGGTGATCAAATAATTGAATCAGAAAAAAAGCAACAAGCTTTAATAAAAATTCTTAAAGAAGTATCAAGTAAATGTAATAACTGTAAGGTGGAGGTGGCTAAAGAGCTTTCCAAGATAACTGGAAAAGTAGAGCCTATCACAGTAGTAAATGATTAATTTAAATGATTATTTAGATGTATTAAACTCAGATGATGAAGAATTTGAAGAAATCCCGGTGAATGTAGAAGAATTTGTTTCTTCTACAGATTACTTGGGATTTCCACCTCTGTCCGATTATCAATTAGAAATTGTTAGAGTTGGTTCTCAAATATACAAAGAAGAAACATTAAAAAAGCTTCATGGTGAAGACCTTGGTGAAAAATTATGGCGCTCAAATAAAAAAGAGTTGATTATGATGTTGGGAAAGGGTGCGGGCAAGGACGTACTTTCCACTATTATTTGCGCCTACATTGTTTATCAACTTTTGTGCCTAAAAGACCCAGCGAGATATTATGGTAAACCAGAAGGTGATGCTATTGATATTGTCAACGTTGCTCAAAACGCACAACAGGCAAGCAATGTGTTCTTTAAAGGATTTAAAAACAGAATTAAAAATTGTCCATGGTTTGCCGGTAGATATAAGGAAAGAGCTAAAGACGTAGCTTTTGATAAATCAGTAACTGTTTATTCTCTGAACTCTGAAGGAGAATCTACTGAAGGTTATAATATTTTAGTTGCAGTCTTAGATGAAATCGACGGGTTTGACGAAGGAAAAGAAACAACTAATGGTGTGGACATGTATAAAACATTAAGCGCCACAGTTTCTTCTAGATTTGCCGATGTAGGAAAAGTTCTTATGTTAAGCTTCCCTCGTTCAGATGATGGTTTTATTATGAAGAAATACAATGAATGTATTTGTGAGAAACAAGTTGTTTTAAAAAAACATACATTCAAGTTAAACCTAGATCTTCCGGATGATTTACCAGAAAATGAATTTATGATCGAATGGGAAGAAGATCATATTATTTCATATAAATTTAGCAATATTTGGGCATTAAGAAGATGTACATGGGATGTTAATCCTACTAAAAAAATTGATGATTTTGTTATGGATTTTTATAGAGATTCGGCAGATGCATTAGGTCGTTTTGCCTGCATGCCAAGTGATATCTCTGAAAATGGATTTTTTAGAAATAAGGCTAGAATTGAAGAATCTTTTTCTTATAGAAATGGCGTAGATTATAATGGTGTTGTAACTATTAAACCGCAACATGATAAGCAATATTACATCCATGTTGACCTCGCCAGACTACAAGATAACTGTGCTGTAGCTATGGCCCACGTAGACGATTTTAGACAGATCAAGATAGGGAACACCCTGACAGAACCTACTCCTTTTGTTACAGTTGACTTAGTGAGGTATTGGAAGCCATCTAAAGATAACCCCATTGACTTCTCGCACGTGAGACAATTTATATTAGATGTACGTAGAGCCGGATTTAATATTGTATTGGTTACATTTGACCGGTGGGAATCCATGCAAATTATGGAACAACTAAACGCTGTTTCATTAAAAACTGAAAGATTATCTGTAGATAGACAACATTACAATGAAATGGCTTTAACTATGGGTGAAAATAGATTGAAGGGGCCAGATGTAGATTTATTAAAATCAGAGCTAAAACAATTAATTGTTACAAAAACTGGAAAAGTAGATCATCCTAGAAAATCAACAAAAGACCTTTCAGATGCTGTATGTGGCGCGGTGTTTAATGCAGCAACACTAACGCCTAGACAAGCTGAGATAGAAGTGGTAACATCATCTTCTCTGGCAAAAGAAGAAAGAAAAAAGCAAGAGGATAATATTATTCGGACTCCAAAACATAAAATGCCGGATGCACTATCAGAATTCTTGGCCAATATGAGAATTTTATAACCACCACGAAAGAAAGGAACAGAAGGTGAATGATGTGCGAGCTAAGCCATCACGTGAAGCAAGAAATGAAATAATTGTAGTTTTAAAAAATCGTGATGGCTATAGATGTTATATTTGTTTAAATAACTTTAAAAATAAAACAGAAGTAACAATTGATCATTTTATTCCATTGGCTCATGGTGGAACCTGGCATATAGATAATTTAAGATTAGCATGTCAACCGTGTAATAACAAGAAATCTGATGTAGTTCCATCAGCTGATGGAACAGTATACTTTAGATCCAAAAAGAGTAAAGCTCCTAAAGCACCAAGGCCAGCAATTTGTGAAAATTGTTATTCTGGCAGACTTTTATTGGAGAATGAAGTTTGTGATGATTGTGGCTCCCTACCACAACCATTAAGCTTTCCAGAGCATAGAAAAAGGAAGCCTAAGAATTGTGATCATGATGGAATTACTCATTGTTGGATGTGTGTTGTTGGCCTGGTAGAAAGAAAACCTGTTATTAATACGCTATTAACTGGAGAATAATATGGATTTAGAGTTTTGGAAAAATTACTTTTTAGAAGAAATAAAAAAAGATTCATTGTATGAAAGTACCCCATTGATTCTTGAATTTAGTTGCATTGAAGATTACTTGAAATCCCTAGGTCTTTCGGAAGATGAAAAACTTAATTCACTCAAAGAAATTGATTATCCATCTTGGTTATTTTTAAATGCACTACATGAAGCTGAGATTCAAGCCACTTTAGATTCTTTGGTTGAGCAAGGTTATGTTTATGCCTCTTATGATTCAGAGCATAATGATATGGTATATTCGATAAATGAATCTATTGTGCTAGATTAGTATATGGTGGCTTCGGTCACCTTAACCCATATATTTTAATTGGATAAAATATGATTTTCCGAAAGTCAAGCTATGAGTTCGAATCTCATTATGGGTACATGAAAATAACTATGTTAAAATATCATTATGTGGGAGATCCTTATGATTTTTGGCATATAAGATATAAGATTGATGATTTATTTTTACATTCTGTTCATAAATCTGCATGGGAAGTAACAGAATCAAATTTGCAAATTCCGGAATTTGTAGAAAAAATGCTGGGTATTAAAATGGAATGTTCTCCAATAAAAGAACCAGAAAGGTTATTTGATGAAAAAGGAAGATGGAAGGGAAATTCTCAAACAAGCAGTTAGAAATGTAGACTGGCACAACCTTGGGATCATGTGCTACACTCTGGGAGTCTCAGAGCAGGGGTGGAATAAATTTGTTGGTAGTAAAAGTATTCCTGATTACGAAAAAGCATGGAATGATCTCAGATATTTAAAAGAAAATATTGATGAAATATATTTAGCAACAAGAAATTTTAAATACAAAAAGTTCGAATCCGAGAGTTGACAGGCTAGAACAGAGATGCTAAGCTTACAGCACAACAGAGAGACAGGAACTAAGCGCCTATAGTTTACCGGTTAAAACCCCATGCTTATAACATGGTGAAGACAGTTCAACTCTGTCTGGGCGTACTTTAATGGGGATGGCTCAGGGTAAGCACAAAACCTTTGCATGGTTTTGGCTGGGTGGGTTCGAGTCCCACCTTCTCCACATAACAAAGGAGTAAAGATGTTTAAAAATGGAAAGCTAAATCCAGTAGAAGTTTGTCCAGGTCTCTCAATGCGAGATCATGCACAAAGTATTGCAATGTTTGCCTTGAGAGATTATAATTACTCTCAAAGTGATTTAGAGTATGCCACCTATTATTATTTTAAGCTTTTCACACAAGAATTTGAAAATATCGAAGATATGGCTAATTTTGTAGAAGATCTAGATATTACGCTTCATTCAGATCTTCTCAAAGGCCTTCTAGATGTTAAAAATGGAAGGTTAGTACAACTTTAATTTGGTTAAATGATAATATGAATGACTCACCTAAATATGGTATAAAATACATGAAGCGTGGAATGAAAACACCTACCTATCTTTGGTTTTTCTCTAAGGAAAAAAGAGATTCTGTTTATTTAGAGAAGAAGAATAGCAATCAATATTATGGGGTGAAACAATTAAATAGATAGTGGTCGGTAGCATAATGGCAATGCAGCAAATTGTTAATTTGCTAGATGGAGGTTCGAATCCTCTCCGGCCAGCGTGATAAACAATAAACAAAATTATTATGGAATAATATATAAAATTATTGGAGATAGAAAAATTAAAAGTTGTTGGTATAGCTCTTTAAAACACCGAAATAAAGATTTCGATAATATTAAGGCAAGACAGGGCGTATACGATATCAAAAAGGTACTTTGATTTCATGCAGTTGCATGGTTGCCTCTATTTGCTTGTCAGACCGGACAATGAAAAGCAAATATGCTTGTTCGATTCAGGTAGACTGCTTAAGCTCCAGTAGACCAATTGGTTAGAGTCACTAGCCCTTCAAGCTAGCTGTTGTGGGTTCGAATCCCATCTGGAGTGCGCAATAAGGTCCTATAGTATAATGGAAGTACATTTGTTTCTCAGGCAAAAAGTCGGAGTTCAATTCTCCGTAGGACTACATGATAAAGAAACATCAGGTTAAGTGGAAGACCAAACAAGGAGTTAAATGTGATGAAGTGTTTAACACTTACCAAGTGGCTTTTGTTTATGCTCAAAATATAAAGCCAAATGTTGCATGGGTTTCTATTAATAACAAAAGAATTAAATAAGACCTTCGGGCATCCCCCCGTAGCACAATAGGTTAGTGCACTGGATTGTCGATCCAGATTGTGCGAGTTCGAGTCTCGTTGGGGGGACAATGAAATGTTTATATTTCAAAATTGAAGGGATATGCTAGCAATACAGTTATTATGATTTCCGGAAAAAATAATAAAAAGTTTTTAGAGTATTTAAAATCTCTAAAAGGTCTAAATAGAAAACGCTGTCTAACAGGGCAGCATCTACCAGAGTGGTCAAATGCTTATGAGGCTGTGGATTCATATTTGGGAGTGCTTACTCAATATCCGGCAATAATTGGTACTACAATTAAAACCGGCCACAATGATGATCAAAGTCATTTGGATAGTCATTTGGATGTACTAAATAAGTTTGCCTCAATGAATGGTGTTTTGTTACTGGATATTCATCCAGCAGATCCTTGGCGACCAGAAGGACATATAGGAACAGCTTGGGTTGTAGATCAAGATACTAAACCAAATTTGGATGAACTTTTACTCTTAGCTCCAGATTCAGAGGCTAAGACAAAATGGTGGAATCAAATTCGTAAACTTATTGATGTCTTAAATAAATTGCCTGCTGATGCAACAGTAATATTTAGACCGTTTCATGAGGCCAATGGAAAACATTTTTGGTGGGGGTATAATCCTCAAAATCCAGAACAAGAACAAAAGCTTCTAAGATTAACAGATGATGTACGTAGAGTCCTTGAGTGGGAAAATCAAAAAGTAATTTGGGCTCATTCTGGTGCTGCACAATCATGGTTTGCCCCGGTTAAGTGGGGGAGAGCAAGTTGGGTTGATCTTGTTGGTGCAACTGTATATGATGATGAAGTAATCTTCAAGGATAATGCAGAGTATCAAGAGTTGGTAAAAACACAAAAACCAATCTTAGTCTCTGAAATTGGACCAAATGTTCATAAAGATCAACCTGGTATCTGGGATTCTTCTCAAATCACTAGATCACTAAAAACTCTTTATCCCAAAGTTATTGGGTGGCAAGCGTGGCATGGCTGGGATCAAAATGGAAAATGGCTACATGTAGCACCATCAGAAAATCAGAATTCTACTGCACCATTTATCAATAGTTGGTCGGTTAATGTTGAGGATTTACCAAAGTTTTGATATAATTGAATTAGCTTAAATAGAGGAGGTATCTTATGATATCAATTTCACTATTGGTACTAATTCTTCTATAATATAAAATATTCGAGCCGAAGAAAATTGGTTATCACTGTTAACGGAACTGTATTAAACACCGATTTTCATAATATGCTCGATCTGCCCGGTTAGTTTAATGGAAAAACATTGCTTTTACGCAGCAAAATCAAAGGTTCGATTCCTTTACTGGGTACAATTAAAAGTCTAACTTAATAGTTAGACTTTTACTATTTAATAAGGAGAACAATGTAACATGATGGCTCCAGGACATTCGCTCAGCGGATTAGCGTTAGGTCTTGGTGTTGCTTCATTGCCATTTTTTGGTTTTAATTTAGTTGATATAGCACTAATAGGAATTTTATTGGCCGGTGCGGCTTTATTGCCGGATTTAGATATTCCAATGTCAACAGCTTCAACTTTATTTTGGCCACGAAGATTAAATTTAAAGCAAATATATAATCCAGTTTCTATTTTTATAGAAAAAATATGTGTTTTTGTTTACCAATCAACATCTACACCAAAAGACATATATAGACATGGTGGACATAGAACATTAACACATACAATTGCTTTTGGTTTATTTTTCGGTGGTATTGTGTGGGTATCATCAAGTATTCTTTATATTAATTATGCAATATCATTTGTTTTGATTTGCTTAGCCCTGAGAGGTGTATTTGCAAAATATACTGGTCGACATGGAAAGCCTTTTGTATATTTGATCTCTTCTGTTCCTATAGCTCTAATGCCCTTAGGGTATATTGATCCATTAAATCCATTGCTATTGGCAATAATTGTCACTTTAGGAATTATTATACATAATCTGGGTGATGGAATAACAAATTCAGGCATTCCCTTTTTATGGCCGGTAAAGATTAAAGGTCAAAGATGGTATAGATTTAAATTACCCCTGTTTGAAACCGGCTCTGATTTTGAAAAAATATTTGTTAACAACTTTTTTAGATTTATCATTTTAGCTATTATATTTTATAATGTATATCCATTGGGGGAGGCATCACTATGATTCCTATCGAATATCCAGAAAATAGCGATAGAGAAAAGTTAAATGAACAACGTCAGAAATATGGCGTATCGAAAGTAGATGTGTGGTGGTTTGATGGCTATATGCTTACTGTTATTCGCAATGGCTTAGAAATGCTTGTACAAGAACTACATGGCTGGCCAGTATGTGATGAATTTCCCACTTTTGAAAGTTGGAAAAATGAGCTAGAAAGAATTATTAGCCTAATTGATTTTTGCCGGAAAGATTCATTTGATGAGATTTATGATACTATTCATTGGACAAAAGAAGATAATACAATCAAATGGATTGAAAATATTTCAGAAGATGGCACCATTGATCTAGAAGATAAGACAGATAATGATAAAACATTTACTGAAAGAGTAAAGGCCAGAGAGAAAAAAGTTGAAAAAATAGAAAAAGAAATCTGGCTTTGGTTTAGTAAATGGTGGCATGCACTGTGGGATTAGTTTGACTTCATTCTACTAAATGTTATACTAAATATGGAGGAGATAATATGCCTGATATTTGGTTAATTGTTGGTATATTGGCTATTATAGCTCTTATTATTTTCATCGTACGTAGAGCTTGACATCAACACAACAAGATGATAGAGTCTTAGACATAGCCGCCCTGGTCAAATGATCAGCCGAAAGGATCGTACGGAGCAACGATGGTTTAGCGTTCTGAATCGCAAAAATTCATGCTCCATAAGCCCGTGTGGTGGAACTAGGTATACACTTTCGCCTTAAAAGCGGACGCCCGGAAGGGATTGTGGGTTCGAATCCCACCATGGGTACAGCTTGATATTAGAATATAGGAATGATATTCTAGGTTTATGTTGTGTAGAGTTTGTAGCTTAGAAAAAGATTTAGAAGATTTTGCATGGAAAAATAGAAATGCTGGAAAAAAGAATATTACTTGTAAGCCATGTCAAAGCTTATATGCAAAAAATCATTATAAAAATAACTCCAATAGCTATAAAGATAGAGCAAAGCAAAATAAACCAATCTATAAAAACAGAAACAAGAATTATATAATTAAATATCTATCAAATAATCCTTGTGTAGATTGTGGTGAGTCCGATATTGAGGTTCTTCAATTTGATCACATAGAAATGATTGGTGAAAAGGGCAAGAGAATTGGAAGTTTCATGGGACACTCTCTTGAAACCCTAAAAGCTCAGATAAGTTTGTGTCAAGTTCGATGTGGAAATTGTCATATTAGAAGAACACGTAAACAAATGGGTTGGTTTAGGATAAATTTATGAGTTCGAATTCCGCTGTCACTACTTAAAATACTAGAGTTGAATTACACGATGTTTTAATTCGAGTCGGAGAAAATTGGTTATCATCCTTTACTACGAAAAATCCCGATTTGCACAACATACTTGAATAAATGCGGAGGTGCGCTATTTGGCACGGCGGCTTGCCTCAAAAGCAAGTGTTTTTGTGGGTTCGATCCCCATCCTCCGTACTTTTAAAATAATTACTGTTAGGTGAAATAAATGATAAAGTATCACTGTAGATTTTGCTTAGAGTCAAGCAAGTCATCTGAAATTTGTAGCAATTGTAATGCAGTTCTTAAAGATCTTAATGGAAAAAGACAATAGGGAGCAATAATGCCAAAGGTTCAAGCTCAAAACATGTCACTCGTGGCTTATGTTAAAGGTAAGCAAGTTAAAGCTATTTTAACTATGAAAAATGGTAAAATCAAATTTAGATTTGATGATGGATCTACTAGCAGAGAATACGCAGCAACAGAACTAGTTGAATTTGATTATTTTAAAAATCCATAATAAAAGGGGTCTTCGGACCCATTTGGTGGTATGGCGGAGCTTGGTAACGCACCAAATTGCTAATTTGAGGTTAGGGTAAAACCTACAAAGGTTCGAATCCTTTTATCACCGCAGGAGATTAGAATGCAAAAGGTTTCTTAAAAAGAAAGAGAAATAATTATGAAAGATCCAAAGGAAAACTTAGTTAAAATTAGAGTAATCCTTGTTCATGAATATTTGGCCAATCCAGAAAATTATGATACAACAGATCCAGAAGAAATGTGTCAGATTGATGCCGAAAATTGGCGGGATGTTCCAGAATCTTCATACGAAGCAATGTTCTGTCCAGAAGATAGTGTTAAAATTATTGTTGAGGCACCAGATCATGGTGTAAGTTACGGTCCTGTAATTGCTGGAAGCGGTTTAATTGAATGAAAATTTATGAAATTTGGGATTGGAAATTTGAGGGTGAAAGCAAGGGTCTTTTTGCCACACCGGAAAAAGCCTATGAAGAAGTAGAAAAGCTTTTAGCAAAAGGCGAGCTAATTAATCCCTTATTTACCATTTACGAACGAGAAGTAAAATAATCCAATAGAATTGACTAATAAATTCCGCTGTGCTAATATTTTGGCATGGCGGAATTTTTAGTTCAGACGGTAGATGGTAAGCTTCATATTTATGAAGTTGATACAATAACATTATGTGAAATAGCTTTTACTCATCTCAACGACCGGCCGGTATTTAATTTAACACAAAAACCAAAATGTATGACATGTAGATCAGCTTCTGTTGATAATGGTAGTATTATGTATAAACGTCGCGGCGAAGTACTTATAGCAGAAGATCCAGAGTCTTGAGATAGCATTTAGTACATGATATAATCTGCTCAGAGGTAACAATGATTAATGAATTTACAATTATCAGTATTGATAATACAAGAGCAGAAAAGAAAGAAATAATTAGACAAAGCCTCTCATATCGAGAGGCTTTTGTTGATTGCGTAGATGGAAAAAACCCAGATGTGCTAAGAAAAGCAAAAGATAAATGGAACAATATTGAATTCCCTGGACCCTTTAAGGCTGGGGAATTTGGCATATTTTTTTCAATGTTAAATGCTTGGGAATACGCCGCAGAAAATGACGGGCTGCTGGTGTTCGAGGATGACGCTATGCCTACTCCGAATTTTCAGAGCGAACTTGAGAGGCGTCTAGAAGGTCTTCCACGAACAGCTGACTTCGTAGCCATCTGGTCTCCAGATAATCAACGAGGAGATTATTATTCAGTAAGTGGATACAATAACAAAGGTGAGCCATCTGGAGATGGCTTGCAAAGAAAATTTGATAAATCTATTTTTAATTTTGGGCATAAATATTTATCAAGAGTGTGGCATGGTTATGGAAATGTGTGCTTATACTTCACAAAATCCGGCGGTAGAAGGTTAATAGATTATGCTAAAAGAATGGGTATGTTTACACCATTGGATTGTTTTGTATATATATCGGCACATACAGGAAATACCGCCGGGTATTGTTTTAATCCTGAGTTAGATCCCATAATTCATTATAATTGGGATGCACCTACAACTATTCACTCCACAAAATGGGGCTCCTTAGAAGAGTTGATAAAATGAAGATATGTGATTTTGATGGACGTGATAACATCTATAGATATAAAGAAAAATTATGTGGTGGACATCTAGCACAAAAAAGTAAAGGGAAAAATTTAGTTCCACTTAGGAAAATAAGAAAACAGGGAAGCTCTTCTAAAAGAAATGAATTGGGAGAAAAGTTATGCCCAAGTTGTGAGCGTTGGCTATCAATAGATTTCTTTGGTAAGCACCTGAGCACACCAGATAAATTGAGGACTAACTGTAAAAAATGTCATTCCATACAAAAATATGGATTAAATGCCAATACATATGAAAAGTTACTAGATAAACAAAACAACAAATGTGCTATATGTGACGAACAGCTAAAAGAAAAGAAGATATGTATAGATCATGATCATTCATGTTGTCCAAAATGGAAAAGTTGTGGAAAATGTCTTCGAGGCGTATTGTGTTACAGCTGTAATACGGCAGAAGGCTTATTAAAATCAAACCCAATAATAATTGATAAATTGTTGAAATACGTTGAAAATGGAGGAGTTAACAAATGAATGATATGTTAGTAATTATTCCTAGTAGAGGAAGACCAGACAACATTAGAAGATTTTATAAAGCTTGTATAAAAACTAATGCTGATGTGCATATTATTGCGGGAATAGATTATGATGATCCAAGTTATCAAGAATACCATCAATGGATTTTAGATCAATTTGATACAAATGATAGAGTGCGCATCGCTGATTTTCCCAGCAAAAAAAGAAAAAGATTTGGTCCAACATTAAATAATATTGCTATTGCTTTTGCAAATAAATACAAATACATTTATTGGTGTGGAGATGATCATCTTCCTATTACAGAAAA
>Ga0209796_10001179_pt1 | contig 11751 bp, 10 predicted proteins | sample AgamicOrSfrz_FD_187167 | JGI IMG/M metagenome (GOLD analysis project Ga0209796, IMG submission 187167) | Agave microbial communities from Guanajuato, Mexico - Or.Sf.rz (SPAdes) (version 2) | ecosystem: Host-associated > Plants > Phyllosphere > Phylloplane/Leaf | place: Guanajuato, Mexico...
TGTCAGAAGGTTGTATCACTCTTCCCCATGATTCAGATTTTGCCATGTTACGTAATGCTCTACTGAGAACGCAAAAGGTAGACGTTCCTTGTATGAGTAAACTGAAGGCATACGGCACAATTGAGGTGATCACCTATGGCAAAGCGTGCCCTTAGTTTTTTTATCAAGATATCGCTATTCGCTGTGGTTATGGTACTCGTTGCGATATATATTCCTTATGACGGTTTAACTGACTATTTTACTACTTTTTTCGACTTTCAGAGCGCTGATAAAGTCACACGCTTTATTTTAGGAGAACCTGACCCGGAAATATGGGAATCACTAAGAAGCTACTTTGCTATTTTAATCAATACACTAATCAGCATCCCACTCCTCAGTGCATTCATTACCGCTTACAATGTTGTTACCCGAAGAATTAGTACCACTGGCATTCTGAAAAAATGGGGCACCTCAACATTACGTCGATTTATTAAATTATTCGCGTTTACTTTTCTGTTCTGGGCTTTCTTTCGCACTCTACCTTATCAATCTTTTTTACCCGATCACGAAACATATGGAGCTTTCGCGGCTATCGCAGTCTTCCTTTTCAATCTGTTAATAACGATTGCTTGCTACTGGTTTATCACACAGAAAATCATCATCAAAAGGAGTTTGTAACATGCCTATTCCCGCGTATATGTGGCTTAAAGACGACGGCGGTGCAGATATCAAAGGATCAGTAGATGTTCAAGACCGTGAGGGTAGCATAGAAATTGTTGGTTTCAGTCACGGGCTCAATATTCCTGTAGACAGCGCCAGAGGTAAAATCACCGCGACGCGCTCACATTCCCCCATGATGATTGAAAAGGAGTTTGATAGCTCCAGCCCATATCTTTATAAAGCTGTCGCCAGGGGACAGACGCTGAAGTCTGCTGAAATTCGCTGGTACAGGATCAACCATGCAGGCCAGGAGGAGTGTTATTTTGTGATGTCGATGGAAGGGGTGAAAATAACAGGTATCAATCCGAGCATGCCTAACACCAAAATAGTGGGAAACAATCATATTAACCATATGGAATCAGTATCAATGATGTATGAGAAAATTACCTGGCGCTATGTGGATGGTAATGTGCAGTACACTGACGACTGGAACGTAAGATCTTAATTAAATGCTTTTATAGTGTGGCAAGGTTGGCGCTTTGCCACATTTATTTTTTTGCTACAGAAATCATTTCCTAAAGTATATTTGAGGTATGAGGCACGATCCATAACAAGTGTGACAACCGGTTCTATGCCCAAAACAGCATTTTTCTGGTATTGGCCTGACTCATTAAATTTAATGAGTACTTTTCATATGGATGGGAAAGGAGTTCATGGTTTCTCTGTATTTGAATCAGATAGCTATATCGGCATGGTACATGATAACGGTTGTTCTTAAAAAAATATAACAAGGTAACAATATAAAACCTTTATCTTCCTTCACGATCCACAACATTAGAGCATCCTCTAATTAATGCGACACCATCATTTTTAAGCCAAAGGCGTGAGCGGGTACCATATTTCAACTCTTTGTTAGTCATATAACCAGCAACCCGCTTTTGCTGATTCAGCGAGCATCTTTAATGTAAGCGGCTCAGGCTCAATCCAATGCCATTTTTGCTCTTTAGAACGTAATAAATTTAGAGGAAAAGTGACTTCTTCATTAGGCCAGTATTTGGCAAATGAGAAGTTTTTTCTGTCCACATTGAAGCATCTGAAATAGTCATCGAGTATTTCCATGGCATCCTCGTCTGCCCAAGGATATTTCCCCGTTGAGAGGCTTGTCTCTAAAGACAATGCTGGCTTTTTGAAAAAAGGCAATACACGGCCGTTCCAGTTACTCTCATACCATTCAATTACCTCTTTTTCAAAATCATGTAAGTCACTCATGTAGTCCCTGCCAGATACGATAGGATGGGTGTGAAATCATATTTTATTTATAAAACCCTTTATATGAAACAATCGCAACATCTCCTGTAAGCAATATCTATCCCATTAAAGAGAGCGTTCTGCCTACGAATGTGCCTAATTATTAATACTCATCAACTAATCGTGATGAATATGTGAATAAAGAGCTATTGCTGTTTACTTCTACTCACCAGATGCATTTCTTCCCTTGTTATGCAAAGCTGTTACTTGTTTCGTTAATCTGGAAGCCAGCTCGCAAATCGGCTTCGTTCAGGACAAGGCAACATGCTTTTTTATCAGGCCGATCCCACGCTGGAGAACTACTGGCGCGGCGTCATTCTGTTCGGTAACAACGTCGCATCCTACAAATTCGCGCTGGCGCATGCGCTTTACGATCTGCATACGCAAGGCAACGACCTTATCTCTCTGGAAGCGCTGGCGCGTCCGTTCAGCCAGCATCTGTGCCGTCATCTCGAGCAGGCACCAAAGCAGATCACCACCAAAAGCAGCCAGTTCCTCGACGCCTGTACGCAGTTCAATCATGGCGAAATCACTGAAGAGGCGCTGCTGGCGGTAACCGTTAAGCGCGGCTTCGCTAACGTGATTGATGCCTTTCACAACGTGAACCGTGCTGAGATTGACGTGCGCTTTTTTCTCGATGAACGTAAAACGCAAAAAGGTATCCGGCTTACCGAGGCGTTCTTTAAGCTGACCGAGACCCAGCAGTTTCAGAACCTCATCCATGAAACCGATGCGCGCTGGCGGCTGGTCGAACAGGCCTGGTCGATGGGCGTGTCACGTAATCTGCTGGCGGTGGAGTATGACAGCGAGCAGCAGGTTCTGTTTACGCGCCAGCGCGAGCGACGCGTCGATATCACCAGCTGTCGCAACAGCCTGAACGGCTACCAGAAAGGACGCTGCTTCTACTGCTATCGGCCGGTCAGCCTTGAGCGCGGCCACGTGGATCTCACCGATGTCGATCACTTTATTCCCTGGGCGGCGCGTGACCAGGTGCCGAACCTCAACGGCGTCTGGAATCTGGTGCTGGCGTGTCAGAGCTGCAATCGCGGCAAGGAAGGCAAGTTCGCTCATATCCCGTCGCAGCCGCTGCTGGAACGGTTGCATAAGCGCAACGAGTATTTTATTAACAGCCATCTGCCGCTGCGCGAGACGCTGATTCAGCAGACCGGCAACAGTGAAGCGATGCGGCGCAGCTTTCTGGCATCAGGCTGGCAGGCGGCGCGCAGCGTGTTGTTTCATATCTGGCAGCCTCAGGCTTGTGGAGACGCCTTATTTTGAGTACGCAACACTACTATCAGCGCAACGCGCAGCAGTTCTTTGAGAGCACGGTCGCGGTTGATATGGCAGAGATCCGCAATCGCTTCACTGCCCTGCTTCCTGCGCACGGCGCTGTTCTGGATGCAGGTTGTGGCTCAGGACGTGACGCTAAAGCCTTTGCTGAACAGGGATTTCAGGTTGAGGCGTTTGATGCCTCGCCGGAACTGGCTGCGCTGGCGAGTCAGCATAGCGGCTTGCCGGTTAAGGTGATGCGGTTTCAGGAGCTGGATGTATCTGCGCGCTATAACGGAATCTGGTGCTGCGCCTCGCTGCTGCATGTGCCGCTAGTGGAGCTGCCGGAAGTGTTCCGGCGGCTGGCGCAGGCGCTAAAGGCTGGCGGCGTGCTGTATGCGTCTTTTAAGTATGGTCAAGGTGAGCGGGAGGATAATGGGCGGGTGTTCACGGATATGCGCGAGGGAGAGATTGCGGGGATGTTGAGGGGGAATGGGGTTGATGAGCTGAAGGTGATGCAGGAGTGGATAAGTGAGGATCGGCGAAGGGAACGGAGCGATCGGTGGGTGAATGTGCTAGTTGGGAAAATGGGATAACGGGTTTGCGGTATTTAACCGCCCCCGATGCTGTATCAGGAGCGGTTTTCCATTCAGGCGGCTTTCTGTTTACCGGCGATGACTTTAATAAACTCCAGCACCTGCTTTTGTTTCCGCGCTGATAGCTTGCACGCCTGGCGCAGCGACTGCATGAGTTCAGTCTCTTGCTGCTGGGCTGTGAGCACAATGCAGCCTTTCATTACCTTCACTTCAACCGCTGTGCCACTGGCAAAACCAGCCTCTTCCAGCCATTGTCCTTTCATGGTGATGGCAGGGGTTCGACGGTAATCCGGATAGCGACTCGCATAGCCAACGGTTATTTGGCGATTATTTGCTGTGAAGACTTCTGGTTCAGACGGTTGTGCAATAGAATGCGTGTCAGTCATGATTACTATTCTCCGTAAATAGTAGTTGTGATTAGCGGCGCGGAGGTGTTGCAGCACATCCGTGCCGCGCTAAATACCTGTATATATAATCAGATATTGTAAGGCAAGTCCAGATTTAAATAGGTGAAAATATGGGGTTCATGGAGCCACATTCATATAAGCATGTGGATTTTATTAAGTAGCAATAAATAAAATTTCATTAAACGCAGCCAGCTAAAAATGTTAATATATATTTACCCATTCAAAATGGCCATATGCGATAAATCATGACATTTTCTTCAATACGAAATTTGTTCATCTTATCTGAATACCCTTTCCTGAAGCCTAGTGTTACTAGGTAATTGAACATCTGCTAGAGAACATAAATGAAAATGACCTTCACAATGATTTATGCGCCAATCTTACCTCTTCTCAAAAAAAACATTAAATAAAAAAAGCTTTAAGTCATCATGTTAGTAATTGATAATAACAGATGCAATTGCGCCTCTCATTATTATCATAAAACATCTTTCGTTAATTCAAGATAACTTTTTGGCGCCATCTTTTTGATGCAAGCCAAATTGATTCTTTCGCTCAACAGATTATAAATCGCAATTAACTCATGATAAGCACAAAACCAGATTATAATATCAGGCCATTGATTAATGACATTGTCTTCTAATTATTCGAGTGCTTAATAAATCACAATAGCCACACATTCAGAAGCAGCTCCAGGATGTAACAAGGAATTATGAAATAAAATTTCTGTTTCATCGGCCATCTCATAAGTCAGGTATATTGCTGCTTTGATGACCTAGTCTCCATCTTCTGCAAAATGGTCACTAACTATTGAAAAATTACAAAATCCTAGAATCCCAATTGCTCATAGTTTAATTTTAACCCGAGAAAAATTTAATAAAATTATTAGAATAGCTAGCGTTCGTCTATGTGCGATTAAGCCCATCATTTATTAAAAATTTGTTACGCCACTCGCCTAACCATGCGCCGGATGACAGGGCAGCATTTTACGTCACATTAAGCGCCAACGACCTGCCCGTGCTAGCAGAGCGCCTGCACGCCGAATACTCAGAGGCGCTGATATTGATTACCGCCGATAACGACGAGAACGGTACCGGCCAGTTGCGCTGAAGCGACCACAAAACGCTGCAACGGTAAACGGCCTTGCCCCCATAACCGCCGACTGAAATGACGTCTTTCAGGGAAAAGGTGAAATGACCACTCAGGTTATGCTGACTGCCTTTACCCAGCCAAAAGCGCTCAGCCCATTAGAGTCGGTAAGCGAGGTCAATCTGAAGACGATGAGTGCCAACCAGAAGGCAGAACTGCTGGTCGCGCAATACCTCAACATGCTGGCCGTGCCGGTCGTAGTCGAAGACCTGTGCCACTAAGAAGGCGGCGCGTGGCAAGTGCTGCCGTGCCGCGTGCTCAGCCGGGAAATCGCCGCACGGCTTCAGAAGGTGCACGTGCCGTTCTCGGTGACCAGTATCGCTGGCATCGTGGACACCCTCAAGCTTATGGTGCCACAGATGGACGCGCCGACACGACAGCTGATTATCTTTCGAAACGGCGTGTTTGACATCGCGACCGGCGTATTCGGCCCGCAAAAAAAAGAGCGCCAGCTCAGACCATTAGTAACGTGGACTACACCACGCCAAAGGCGGGCGAGAATCTGGTGGACGACGCCCCAAACTTCGGGCAGTGGCTGACGCGAGCGGCCGGACGCATCGAGGCGAAGCAGGAGCGTATCCTTGAGGCATTATTTATGGTCCTGGCAAACCGCTAAGACTGGCAGCTGTTCTTGAGATCACCTACCCGTGCGGCAGCGGCAAAAACGTAATAGCGTCCATTGCCGGCCTGCTGGCCCACGGCTGCCCCCATCGATATCACGGGAACGCGCAAACGTGGTCGGCTACTCATTAATTATTCTTCCGGACAAGAAGAAGTGGAGCGGCGACGGCGCGAGCATCAAGGGGATTACCGGCGGCGACCCCATGGCAATTGACCCGAAGTACCGGGACGCCTACTCAACGCATATTCCGGCAGCAATACTGGCGGTGAATAACAACCCGATACGCTTCAGCAACCGCAGCGGCAGCGTCTAGCGTCGCGGGACAATCCAGCCGTTCCCGAACGTGATACCGGCAAACGAGCGTGATCCAAAGTTGCTTTATAAGATTACCGGAAAGCTGGCGGTTAGCGTGCGCCACCTGATGCAGAGCTTTACGAAAACCGACGACGCCCGCGAATTGTTGCAGGCGTATCAGTCATCGGAGAAAGAGCTGTAAATCAAGCACAGCGCGGACCCTCTGGTAGATTTTTGCGGTTACCTGACGCCGCTAAGCACGCCGACAGGGCTGTTTATCGGTAACGCAAATATTCGCCCAATGAACCCGCGTCATTATCTCTGCCATGCCTATTTATCGTTTATGGAGGAAAGAAACATCAGAACCCTATGGGACTGAACGCTTTCGACCAAGCGGTGCCGCAGACGTAGAAGGAGTACGAGATAGAGCTGCTGAAGCGCAAGACGAAAAAGGGTATCTAGACCAACTTGGAGCTGAGCGAGGACTGCGAGGCTGACTGGCTGACTGGCTGCGACGTATAAATCATAAAAAATCACCCGAACCGGCCCTAGCCGTTTCGGTTGCCTCTAGTAGAAAGCATTTTATGAAATAAAAATAATCTTCACCCTTGCACTCTAAACATTCAAATAAAAAATATAATTATTTAAATACATGTGTAAACAATCAAATCCCGACTAATATATTGACATACCAAAATTTTTCTAACAACATTTTGTACGCTAGTAATGAATGCTGTTACCATAGCAGTTATTTTAAATCATACAGCAATTACAATTCTTATCGCCTTGATAACTTACCCAAACTGCTATAGTCGTTTTTCAAGGAAAAATACATTACAAGTTAAGGGTTGAGCGAAAAACGCACAACCCATTTAATTATAATAAAAAAATTCAAAAATCAATCATTAGCTTTAGACGAAAAATATTTTTCAGTCTCATAAATGACAAATGGTTCCAAGATAATAAAGTAGTTCTTTAAATCAAGCGCATGAGCATTACCAAATATACCGGAATGCTTATTACAATTACCCTTTCCCTGAATATCACTTATAACTTGACGCAATGTATTTTTTTTACCTCTATCAGATTCGAAATTATTTAATTTTGAACCAAGAAATGAATGGAAGTCTACTCCATCTTTTTTATCCATTGCTGAAGACCAGCTCTCCAGCAGAGACCATGCTGCAACATAACACATTACCGCATGTTTCTTAAGCGATATTGTACATAGCGAATTATAAAGCTGTGGCAGTTTATCACCAGGAAAACGAGCGAAAGCAGCAAAGAGTTTTTCTGATCTTTCAATTCTGTTTTCTGGTAGTGGTTCGTATATATTTTCATTGCCATTTGCAAAATTTGAAACTGGAGATGGTGTAGGAGTTGTTTTTGTTGCCTCCACATTAAGAGGCGCAACTACCGCCTCCGGATTTTTTACATTGTTGTTCGAATGTTTATTTGCTCTTCCATTTGAATTCTGTTCAGCTTTATCTTTCCCAAGAAAAATTTCAGTTTTAGGTTTAGTTTCTGTAAAAACTTCTGGGTTATCGGCACGAACAGACGTTATCGTTGCTATCATATTTTCTACATAAGCTCTAGTTTCCGGCTTATTACTTTCTCCTTTTCTAAAACCAGTGGCTTGTTTCAAAATATTGTAGTGGTAATTTGATAAACGCTTATTTATTTCATCAAATAGTCCCTTCAAGTTATCATTAAAACGTGTTTTCATAAAATCCACGGGGAAATCATCCAGTTCCAGTTCACCGTAGATTCTTTGTGCCGCATATTTATTCCTTGTACCAAGTAAGTTTTCTGGCACATTAGGATATACAGAGGTACCTTCAATGACTCTTTTATTCCTTAATAGGCGTATACCGGGCTGGCCATACCCACCGACTTCCATTAGCAATATGAAGCCGAGAACAGCTCTGCAGTTATATAGGAAATCAAAATCTACACGCCACTCGACGGGAGTCCCCCCTATAATAACACCTGTAGAATTGACCACAGGATAAACATGTGCTTTTGGAACATCAAGGAGCAGCTTTTTGCTTTTTGGCTTTAGCAAAATTTTATTATAGTAAACATCTAAATTAAGAAAATCTCTAAATTTAAAAAATGTTTCCAGTAAAAAAGGAAGAACTGTTGACTCATAGTAATCTTTACTTTCTATACGATTTACTTTTCTTAATGTAATGATGGTATAGTGTTTAACTGCATCTTCATTTTCAATGATTACATTTTCTGTTCTGCTATGATTTTTAAGAATCTTTTGCAAATCAAAGTTGAAATTTAAGCAATAGTTTTCGCCTTGTACAGAGGTTTTAATACTCCAGTCTTCTGAGAACCATAAAGCGGCACTCTTCATCCCAATCCCATATACACTAAGGCTATCCGATGGGTGGTTTGATTCGAAACCAGGTTTAACTGCTCGCTGCATATCCTCCAGGCTTATACCGCAGGCATTGTCAGAAAGGGTTATAGTATCTCCATCAACATCAACTCGCACTGATAAACATTCATCCAGATCTTTATCATTAGATATTTTTCTACCATCAACATACGACTGGATTGAATTATCAATTAACTCTGCCAATGCAGTTTCCACACCGTAACTGAGATGTTGCAAAACGCGATAAATCTGCATTTCAGGCGATACATCAACTTCTAATTCCCTATCATTTCTTTCACTAATCTTCATAACAGCATCCTTAATGTTTAATAAGATTACTAACTACTATGGAAACTATTTTTGCATTAACGGCATTGCCAAATGCTTTGAATGCTGCAGAGTTATTATTTGGTAATGACGGTAAGTGATGAAGATTTTGTAACTTTGCAGCTTCACGAACGGATATATATCGACCTAGCCAAGGAATAATTGGCACTTGAGTGGAGGTCATAGAAATAAGCGAAGGTGCTAAATTTTTTCTTAACACCCTGATACCTGATGCTCTAAACTGAATAAGATGGCTATTTATTGATAAATTATTGCGTTCTCCACGCCACTCCAAAATCTGCCAACTATTATTTTCACGAGGTAGATTGATTACCCACTGTTCCGCCACAATTTTATTTTCTTCATATAAAGTGCGAGAAAAATCAACTGAATCATTAATCCAGTCTGGTACTTTTCTGTTTTTCCTAACGTAAGAGGGAAGCTTTTCTAAAGCTTCTTTCCAATTTTTACACTTGCGAAGTGATTGACCATAAGCCCCCTTATACTCCCTCATTTCTTTTAGAGTAATTCTGGAAAAGTTCTTAGGGTAGTTCGCTCCAAACTCTGGGGCTACTATAGAAACAGAGTGTAATACTTTAATATTAATGTTCTTTAGAAGTTTTTGCCAATGCATTAATAAATTTGCTTTAGCAGGCTCAAGCATTCTAAATGCGCCTTCATGGTCAAGAACATTTTCAAGGCTAATGCATTCCAACTCTTTCTTAGGCCAAATCACTTTATATTTATCACTTTCATCTCGGCAAGCAACAATGAATACTCGATTACGATTTTGGGGAATACCAATATCTACAGGGGAAATAACGCGATAACATAATGAATAACCGATCTGGCTAATTTTTTTATTTATATAGGACCAAAAAGCTCCATTATCGATAGTAATAATATTGGGGACATTTTCTAATAGGATATAACGAGGCTTATGATACTCAGCAATACGAACAACCTCATCAATTAAGTGCCCTGAATCAGGACAAGCTTGACCTTTTTTCTTACCAGCCAGTGAGAATGGTTGGCAAGGAAATCCCGCACATAAAATGTCATGAGAGGGAACAATTTTTTCATCAACTTTTTTTATATCGCCCTCAGGAAAAACCCCAAAATTATTTTTATATATTTGCCTTAGATTGTTATCAATTTCGCAGGCAAAAACACACTCCCCCCCATTTTCAACCATTCCAGCATGGAATCCACCGATACCTGCAAACAAATCGACAAATCTGAAGGCAGGCTTACTTCGTGTTAATACATTGCTGTATATTTCCATAGTTCCCTCTCCAATTGTGGGCAGTTCAGCGATGTCATCCAGCAATTATGATACTTTTCCTGAAGGAGTAGTAGCTCCCGAGTCAGGCCATCCGTCACCTGCCTTTATCTATGCAGTTAATCTGACGTTATAGCATTCTTTGTTAGATAGGTTTAGTCTTTAAACAATAAGCCGCATAAGTTACTGCGGTACTATCAGTTTAAATGCTTTAAGCGGCTTAGTGTTTATCCACTAAAAAGTTCTTAGTCATTGGATGATACCTAATAGTAATGGATTAATAAAATTATCTAAGGTTCATCTTGGCTTGAAGCAAAAACCAGGTAAGCAGCATTTAAAAATTAACCAAGATAACTCTATAATAGCAAGCCAGAAAAGCTTTAATTTTCAAAGACATTATAATATTCAGTACGTACGTCCTTTGGTTAGTCCCTCAGTGATTCTGTGGCTACTCCAGACTGTTAATGCGCAGAGCATAACACGGTAAGAGACGACATCGCTTCTAACCATTTCCTTGTACTTGAAGGCGAACACTCTTCAGCTTAGGTGAAGAACCTTGAAGATTAAAAATTCAATTACTCATCACTTTATATATTCATAAAAAAAAAGTAAACAGAGTGAGCATTTTTCCATAAAATATTTTTCTTGGCTAGCGTCGACCTTACTCATAGGGAGTTAGATCACATTCATTATTGCTGTCTAAATAATCAGCCTAACACTGTACCCACAGCCGCCGCTCTTCAAGATGTTCTGCCTAGTAGATGTAAGCAGTACGAACCCCATTATGTTCCTGATGGCTCATCTGCCTCTCAACAGCATCGCGCGACCACTGGCCAGATTTAACCAATGCACTACAAGCCATAGCTTACCTCATGACCGCATGCCTCTGTTTTTGTGTCATATCTCATTCTGCGAAGAGCGTGATTGATGGTATTTTCGTTCATTGATTTTATGGGATGATGATCGCTAAGAAACACTCATTCTCGGTTTCAGCGCAATTCTCGGATTTCTTCCAGAACCGCTACATCCTGTCTTAATAGCGACATCAGATGAACGGTTCTCATTTTCGAACCACCATTGAAGTGTTTGACCCCTTCAATCGCTTCACTCTCGGCAACAATAGTCCATAGCTCTTTTTAAGATTAATTTCGCTCCATCGTGCAAAGCGCAATTCACTAGAACGGATTAAGACTTACAGGCTGAGCCTGAGAGCTAAACGGTTAAGCAGGCGGCCTTTATTTATTTCGATACGCTGAAGAAAATCAGGCAAGCGTTTTAAAGGTAAAATCGGTTTTTTAGGGTGAGTAAAAATGGAGGAATGCCTTACGCATACTGAATTCCAGACACAAAAAAAGCCGCCCATAAGCGACTTCTTTCTTTTCCGTGGTGCCGAAGGCCGGACTCGAACCGGCACGTATTTCTACGGTTGATTTTGAATCAACTGCGTCTACCGATTTCGCCACTCCGGCACG
>Ga0209796_10001180_pt1 | contig 11735 bp, 10 predicted proteins | sample AgamicOrSfrz_FD_187167 | JGI IMG/M metagenome (GOLD analysis project Ga0209796, IMG submission 187167) | Agave microbial communities from Guanajuato, Mexico - Or.Sf.rz (SPAdes) (version 2) | ecosystem: Host-associated > Plants > Phyllosphere > Phylloplane/Leaf | place: Guanajuato, Mexico...
GCGGACCGCTTCCGATTGCGTATACGCCGTTTGGAGAATTATTTTCAGGTCTTTGCATGGGCGCGATGTTCGTGTTGATTTCATTTTTTATTCAAACGAATACCGTAACGTCTGAAAGCATCTTTGTATCACTTCCGATTGCGATTTTAGTAGGTGCGATTAATTTGTCTAACAACATTCGTGATATAGAAGAAGATACAAAAGGCGGACGTCGTACGCTAGCCATTTTATTAGGCTCTAAAAATGCGATTAGATTTTTAGCTGCTTTGTTTGGCATTGCGTATATTTGGACCGTTGCATTAGTGGTATTCTTCGATATTAGTCCTTGGATTTTCTTAGTGTTTCTTAGTGCACCTAAGCCAATTCAAGCCGTACAAGCATTTGTACGCGGAGAGCTTATTGCAATGAAAGCAACCGCGCAAACAAATACATTTTTTGGATTTACTTTATCAATTGGATTATTAATTGGCTATTTAGTAAGCTGATTGAGTGGAAAAAGCCTGTCTTTTTAAAGACAGGCTTTTTGTTATGCTCCAGTTATTTTTTCTTTTACTGCGCTAAGAAATGCGTTCATATTTTCAGAAGATGAAAAGCTGGCTTGAGCTTGTTTTGGTCCGCCGCCGCCTTTTCCATCGTAAAGCGGAAGCAATTCTTTATAAAGTTCTCCGCATTTTACCTCACTGCCGCTGTGAGCCAGTAAGACTTTTTGATCACTTGAAAAGGCAAAAAGAAGCGTCGTATCAGGTGTTTGAAGAAGCTGCTTCGTCAAAGCTTGCACATCTTTTAGTGTGCGGTTTTCAAAGTGATGGCACAGAAATGAACCTTCTTTTTTGGCTTCTAATTCACTTGCTAAATAAGCTGCATTTTCATTTTTTAATTCTTCTAGTTGTTTTTGCAGCTCTTTTTGTTCAGTCTCCAATTTTTTAATGCGTTCTACAACTAATTCACGGCTTGTGCTGAATTTATTGCTAAGTTCTGCTACGATTTCTTGAGACTGCTGATAATCAGCTAATGCACGCATACCGCATTTAAAAAAGAGGCGTGTATTGCCGCGCTGCTTTTCTGTTTTCGTAAGTTTAATAAGGCCAAGCTCTCCAATTTGGTTCACATGAGTACCGCAGCAGGCAGAAACATCAATGCCTTCAATTTCCACGATGCGTACCACTTCGTCTTCTAGGTCGGGCACTTTGCGAAGCGCAAGAGTATGCAGATCTTCTTTTGTCACTTCGTACGTTTTAATGTGACGGTTGCTGTAAATAGCGTCATTTACAACTTTTTCAATATGTAATAACTGCTCATGAGATAACTGAGGCACATTTAAATCAATAGAGACTGCTTCGCTTCCTAAGTGAAAGCTAACGGTATGAATATCATATGTATCGATTAATAGAGCTGAAAGTAAGTGCTGTCCGCTATGCTGCTGCATATGATCAAAGCGGCGATGCCAGTCAATTTCACACGTGACGTTCGTTTGTTCAGGGAGTGTATCAACGATATGATATACTTCTCCATTTTCTTCGTACACATCTTTCACGTCGATTCCTGCAATATTACCGTAGTCAGAAGGCTGTCCGCCTCCTTCTGGATAAAAAGCGGTATGTTTTAACGTTAATGCGTAGCCATTTGAAAGAGAGCGCGTCTCTATCACTTCAGTTTCCCATGTTTTTATATAGGGGTTGCTATAATAAAGTCTTTCTGTCATATTCATCATCCTTTCTAGTAAAACCATATCTAACTTTTTCTATAGTATCAGAAATATGTTTCTTCGAACATGGATAAACTAACTTGTAACAATAAAACTGGGTGGGACATATGAAAAATACTGTTTATATTTATACAAGGGATTTAAAAAGAATTTTCACCAATTGGGCGATGATTATCATTGTGCTGACGCTTATGATTCTGCCGTCTTTTTACGCATGGTTTAATATAAAAGCATCTTGGGATCCATACGGGCGGACTGAAGGTATTGCCATTGCAGTAACAAGCGAAGACGAAGGTTCTACGATAAGAGGTCAGCACGTGAACGTGGGAAAAGATATTATTGCAACGTTAAAAAAAAATAAAACGCTTGGATGGACATTTGTCTCAAAAGAAAAAGCTGATCACGGAGTAAAGCACGGTGACTATTATGCAAGTATTGTTATTCCAAAAGATTTTTCACAAAAACTTGGTACCGTTCTTCAAGATCGTTTGGAAAAACCGGTCATTATTTATAAAGTGAACGAAAAAATAAACGCAGTGGCGCCTAAAATTACAAGTAAAGGAGCCAGCAGCTTAACACAACAGGTTAGTGAAAAATTCGTCAAAACAGCGAATGGAGCTATTTTTTCAGTGTTTAACGAACTAGGTATTACACTGCAGCGGGATTTGCCAACCATTCAACAAGTTGAACAACGGATTTTTGAACTTGAAAATCGTCTTCCTGAAATCAAAAAAGTAATTAATGAAGCGAATGACACTACTCAAAAAGCTGGAGCAATTGTATCAAAAGCCCAGGCTGTTCTTCCTGAAGTAGAGAGATTAACAGCTGACGGCGCACAGATGACTCAGCAGCTCAATACGTTTTTAACTAAAAGCGACGAAGTTTTAAAAACCGCTGAGCCGACGATCAACGAAACGCTGAACCGTGTTCAACAGCGAGCTCTCGGAGTGCAAGAATTGAAGAATCAGCTGATAGAAAAAGATATAGCACCGGCTGAATTCAACGCAGCAGCGGAACAGCTAAAAGGGCAGTTAACAAAACAAATTGCTGACACAGGAGAGATTCTTACACTTCTTACAGATTTAAATGCGTTATCTCAACAAAAAGTTCTTTCACCTGTTATTAATGACGTAAAAGATGTAAATACGCTTTTACAGCAGCAGCTTTCGGATGTAAACAGTCTGCAGCAACCAACAAAGAATGGGGATGTTCCCAATCAAAGCGTACTTGATAGGTTCAGCTCACGCACCGATCAAGCCGTTTCTAGATTAAATGCGTTAACGAATTCATATTCTTCTACGATTGTGCCTGCTGTTGAACAAGCAATCAAAGAAGGAAAGGATAAAACGGCAAGCGCAAACTCACTGCTTGATGAAGCCAATAAAAGCATACCGGATGTTTCTAACGTCCTGTCTAAAACAGCGAGTGGTATTTTGCTTGGACAACAGGAGCTTGGGAAAATAGCAAAAGACTTTCCACGAATTGAACAAAACGTGCACAATATAGCGGATAAAATACGAGAATTTCAGCAAAAAGAAAATATTGAAGATATTATTAATTTGCTAAAGAATGATGTGCAAAAAGAAAGTGATTTTTTTGCTAAGCCGGTTCTTTTAAAAGAAGAAAGACTTTACCCGATTCCGAACTACGGCTCGGCTATGTCGCCGTTTTACACAACGCTTTGCTTGTGGGTCGGAGCTTTGCTGTTAGTTTCGATTTTGAGCGTAGAAGTAGCGGATGAAGAGCGATTCAAAAGCTACGAAGTTTATCTTGGCAGACTTTTAACGTTTTTGTCTATTGCTCTTGTCCAAGCTTTTATTGTGACGATAGGCGATTTGTTTTTAATCAAAACGTACGTCGTAGATAAAGTGCCTTTTATCTTTTTAGGCTTGCTTTGCAGCTTCGTTTTTATGACGATTGTCTATACGCTTGTTGCGATATTTGGCAATGCAGGAAAAGCGATGGCGATTGTTTTACTTGTGCTGCAGCTTTCCGCTGCAGGCGGTACATTTCCGATTCAAGTCGTGCCTGCTTTTTTTCAAGCAATCAATCCATTTTTACCATTTACTTATGCAATAAGCATGATGAGAGAAGTGGTAGGAGGCATGTTAGCGGACATTGTCAGAAAAGACGTTACGGTGCTTCTTTGCATTTGGCTTGGCGTGCTGCTCGTTGGCATTTTTCTTCATAAGCCTCTTAGTAAAACGAGTGCAAAATTAACAAAAAAAGCGCGTGAAAGTAAATTAATTCATTAAAAAAACGTTTTGGGTTTCCAGACAGAACAAAATGCGGTAGTGTAGATATAAAGGAGTGATCAGCATGGGTATATTAGATGGACTATTAGGAAATGCATCAGAAGCAGATATAAGAGGAACTGAAAAAGACTTACAAAATATCTTAATTGCCAACGAGCGAGTGGAACAAGCGTATAAAGTCATTCGCGATTTAATGGTGTTTACGACGAAACGCTTAATTATCGTTGATAAGCAAGGAGTGACGGGAAAGAAAACAGATTATCATTCCATTCCTTATAAGACGATTACCCATTTTAGCGTAGAAACGGCTGGAACGTTCGATTTAGATGCGGAATTAAGTATTTGGGTATCGGGTTCTAGCGCGCCGATCTCAAAAGAATTTCGTAAAGATAAAAGCATTTACGACGTGCAAAAAGTATTAGCATCTTATGTATTAGATTAAAAAAGTTGAGCCATGAAAAATTGGCTCGACTTTTTTTATGCTTGTGTAAAAAGGGAAAGGATAATATCTTCTTTCTCGCATGCAGCTGTTTAAAAAATAATCGGGTTGTTGTCCTTCTATATTTGTTTATTTCACTCATTACTGAAATGCATGAAAACGATTTACATAATGAATTATACAGAATAAAAAAACCGTGATATGCTTTTTTTAGAGAAAAAAGGAAGTGACCAACTGTGAGTTATACCGTAATTGGAACATCAGCTTTTCGCAAAACAAATGTTGCGCTTTTTGCAGCAGGCTTCAACACATTTTCGATTTTATATTGTACACAGGCCATTTTACCCGAATTTTCTAGAGAATTTGGGATATCTCCGGCGTTTGCGAGTTTATCTCTTTCGTTAACAACCATCACGCTAGCCGTTAGCATGCTTTTTTTAGGTTCTTTATCGGAAGTGTGGGGACGAAAGAAACTGATGGGCCTATCGTTAATTTTTGCGTCAGTGCTATGTATCATGACAGCATTTAGCTCTACCTTTGAAACGCTGTTAGTTTTTCGTGTTATTCAAGGAATCGTGTTAGCAGGGCTGCCTTCTGTGGCCATGGCTTACTTAGGAGAAGAAATTGAACCGGGGAGTTTAGGAAAAGCGATGGGGATTTATATAAGCGGAAACGCCTTTGGAGGCGTAACGGGAAGGCTTATGACAGGAGTGCTCACGGAGTATTTTAACTGGTCGGTAGCTCTTGATGTTGTAAGCGCAATTAGCTTATTGGCCACATTTGTTTTTTTTATGAACTTGCCCGATTCACAGAACTTTACTTCCCGTTCATTTGAACTTAGGCAGCTTACCGGCTCTCTTCGCAGTCATCTTAAAGATAAAGGGATGCTTTGTCTTTTTGCTATTGGTTTTGCACTGCTTGGAAGTAACGTAGCTTTATACAATTATATTGGATACGCTCTATCCGCTCCTCCGTATTCTTGGAATCATACGCTTGTAAGTTTTATTTTTGTTATTTTCTTTGTTGGAGTATTCAGCTCGGTTTGGATGGGGACGCTGGCGGATCGATATGGTCGGAAGAAAGTGCTGTTATGTACGATTGCTGTTACGCTTATAGGTTCAATCGTTACGCTGCATCCAGTTTTATGGATAAAAATTACCGGGCTTTTGCTGCTGACTTTTGGCTTTTTTGGAAGTCATTCCATTGCAAGCAGCTGGGTGGGAAGAAGAGCCACTCATGACAAAGCTCAGGCTTCGTCTTTGTATTTGTTTTTTTACTATGCAGGATCAAGCGTTGGCGGAACGGTGGCTGGATTATGCTGGAGTGCGTACGGCTGGAAAGGTGTTATTGCTTTAATTGGTGTGTTTCTTACAACAGCCTTTTTCCTAGCTGTTCGTTTGTCAAAAATGCCGGCTCAGCAGACGCATGTTCACTGAGAAAATGTAAAGACATATAGCTATTGATTTAAAAAAAGAGGCCCGTACAAAAGGACTTTAGCCCAAGTGAAAAACGAACCATCGATCAACATGTTTGATTAGTGGTTCGTTTTTTTTGTTATGGTGAACATAGTTTCATCTTTTTCGTTCCTTCTAGCAGTTGATTGGAGGGCAAGACGGAAATCAACTGCGGTGTCGCAAGTGGTTTATACTAGCTACTTTAGTCTTTAGATTGAAGTAATTTAGTTATGTCTTAATTTCTTTTCTTAGTTTAAAAGCTGAATAAAAAGCTCCGCTACTTTTTTATGAGCGCTGTTAGCAGGATAGATATAAGAAAAACGGCGCTTAAAAGGAGCGGTGTTAACGTTGAGAATCGATAGGTGTTTTTGTTCTACATCTTCTTTAATAGCGCAAAGCGACAGCACAGACATTCCTAAATCGTGAACGATGGCTTCTTTAATTCCTTGATTGCTGCTGATCGTTAGCATGCTTTTCATTTTTAAACCGTTGGACATTAGAACGTGATCTAAATATTCTCTTGTTCCAGAGCCTTTTTCACGCGCTACCCACCGCTGATTTTGTAAATCATCAATTTCTACTTTTTTAAGCTGAGCTAAAGGGTGATCCACTGACGCAACGATGGCAAGCTCATCGTCCATAAAGGACTGAATATGTAAGTCGGATTCTTCCGTGTGTCCTTCAATAAGCCCTACGTCTACTTTGAAATGACGAACAAGCTGAGCGATTTCCTTTGTATTACCGATAGTCACTTCTACATCAATATCCGGATATTGTTCACGAAGCTTTGCTAAAAATGAAGGGAGAATATATTCGCCAATCGTGAAACTGGCGCCAATCGTTAGCATTCCTTTGACACGGTGATGATGTTCATAAATATCTCGTTTCGTATGCTCATATATCTGAATCATTTGTTTAGCACGATCGTATAAAATTTCGCCGCTGGGTGTGATTTTTAACATTTTAGGTGAACGCAGGAACAGGGAAGTTTGAAATTCTTTTTCAAGATTTTTGATGTGTACGCTTACGCTTGGCTGTGAAATCATTAACTTTTCCGCAGCTTTTGTAAAGCTTTGCTCTTCTACAACAGAAACAAACGTCTTTAACGCATCATAGTACATAGAGTATGGCTCCTTTTATATTAAAAAAATTAATTATAAACATTATAAAACATTACTATTGTAATAACTAGAGGCACTTGGCTAAGACAAACAAAACGAGGTGCTGACTTAAAGGAGTATTTTGGCTTATAACGAAGGCAGCACACGCAATTCATTTACAGTTATTTGCATTTCATCTATAAAACTATTAAATACTTTTTTGTCATCTATTTGTAACAAAAGTAAAAAAAGTACTTGTTTTTTCCAAAAAACATACTATAATATTAACTGTAATACGATGAGTAATACAGTTAATACACCTAGTACACACATCATGATTTTGGGTAGATGAAGGGAGGCAGACTATGTTCGATTTAGATATTCGTAGTCGCAAGCCGATATACGAGCAATTAGTAGATAAATTGAAAGAACTTATTATTCATGAAGTCTTTAAGGCCGATCAAAAGCTTCCATCTGTTCGGCTGTTAGCAAAAGAATTAACGATTAATCCAAATACAATTCAAAAAGCGTATCGTGAACTAGAACATCAGAATTATATTTATTCAGTTCCAGGCAAAGGAAGTTTTGTAACGCCTCAAGTTGATACACTAAATAACGAGAAGGTGAAAAAGATGAAAGAAGAATTAGTAAAACTGTTGGCAGAAGCTATGTATTTAGGGATGGATAAAGATGAAATTCTATCACTTATTTCACAGGCTGAAAAAGCAGTAAAAGGAGGAAGCGATAGTGATTGAACTGAAGGCGATAAAAAAAGAGTTTGAAGAAATGGAAGCTCTAAGAGACGTCACGCTTTCTATAAAAAAAGGATCTATTTACGGACTGCTTGGCTCGAACGGGGCAGGAAAAACAACGCTATTAAAAATCATTGCAGGTATTTACAAGCAAGATCACGGGAAAATCGCAATAGACGGCGAGGAAGTATTTGAAAACGTTGGCTTAAAAGAACGTCTTATTTTTATGCCAGATTCTCTTTATTTTTTCCCTCAAACAACGATTAAGCAATTAGCGTCTTTTTATAGAAGCGTCTATCCGACTTGGAACGAAGAGCGGTTTCAAAAATTAAAAGAAGCTTTCCCAATTCAATTACATAAAAAGGTACACAGAATGTCCAAGGGAATGCAGCGTCAAGTAGGTTTTTGGTTAGCGATGTCTGCTATGCCTGATGTACTTATCTTAGATGAGCCGCTCGACGGTTTAGATGCGGTAATGCGTCAAAAAATTAAAAACCTTCTTGTCCAAGACGTGGCAGAACGGGAAATGACGATTTTAATTTCATCACATAACTTACGAGAAGTGGAAGATCTTTGTGATCATGTAGGCATCTTGCATCACGGTCAATTATTAATTGAAAAAGAACTGGATGATTTAAAATCAGACGTGCACAAAATTCAAGTTGCATTTGAAGGAGATGTGCCGCTAGCGCTTTATGACACGCTGGACATTTTATATCAAGAAAAACGAGGAAGCGTCTTGCTTTGTATTGTTCGAGGAAAAGAAAATCACTTAGTCAACAAAGTTCGATCGTATAGGCCTTTAATTTTTGACATCTTGCCACTTACGCTGGAAGAAATCTTTATTTATGAAATGGGGGATGTGGGTTATGCAATCGAAAACATCATCGTTTAACCGAGGCATGTGGATTCAATCCATGAGAAACGTGGGATGGATTGGGCTTGTCTACTTGTTAGTACTACTGTTCGCTTTGCCTTTACAACTAATTTTCACTTTTACAGGAAAGGTTGAGCCTTATATAGAGAAACCAGACACGTTATTTGACGTATTTGGCGGGCTAGAATTCGTGCTTATGTTCGTTGTACCAGTGTTACTTGGTATTTTCCTATTTCGATATATACAAACGAAGATTGCGGCTGACTATATTCATAGTTTACCAATTAAACGTTCTACGTTGTTTCATCAAAACATGCTTCTGGGCGCGTTGGTTTTAGTTGTTCCGATTTTAATTACGGGAATCGTGACTTTTGCCGTTAAAGGGGTTTTAACTGTTGAGAATGTTTATACAACAGGCGACGTTCTAAGCTGGGTCGGGTACAGTATTCTGATTAATTTATTTGTCCTAACTGGAACTGTTTTAGCCGGAATGTTCACCGGGATGTCTGTTCTGCAAGGAATCTTTTTATACGTTCTATTCCTTCTCCCGGGCGGAATTTCTTATTTAGCTATATCGAATGTAAAGTTTTACTGGTACGGCTATGCGTATGACTATTACGTGAACAAAAATGTTGACAGCCTTATCCCGTTTTTACACGTAGCGAAATTGGCAGCTCATAAAAGCTTTTCTACTAGTGTATTTGTTTATATTGGACTCATTGTCTTATTTTACATCGTTGCTTTAATCACCTATCAAAAAAGAAGAGTAGAAGCAGCTACGCTAACCATTTCAGTTGGCTGGTTAAAACCTGTATTCGTATACGGAGTAACCGCTTGTTCACTGATGCTGGGCGGATTTTACTTCGGCAGCATGAAAGGTGGATTTTCATGGATGGTCGTGGGCTATATTATTGGTTCATTAATAGGCTATACAGTTGCTCAAATTATTTTAAATAAAACGTGGCGCATCTTTACGAAATGGAAAGGGTATCTAGGGTTTGTTATAGCTGCAGCTATTGTGGGCTTCATCATTCATCTAGATGTGTTTGGCTATTCTACCAAAGTGCCAGCAGCTTCAGAGATTGAAAGTGTATATTTCGATGAAGATATATATCCATTGACTGATAAACCTGAAAACTATGCAAATGGGATGAATGGCTATTATGAAGCGCCATATTACTATACAAGTAAAGAAACGATTCAGAGCGTTCGTCAGCTGCAAAAGCAAATTACAGCATCTAAAGATAAGAAGATGGATCCTGAAAAACAAAGTGAAATAGAGGGCAGCAATGGAAAAATCGCGGTATTTGCTTATAAATTAAAAAATGGAAAACAATTGGTCCGAGAATACTTTATTCCATTTTCAGATTATAAAGCTTTTTATAAAGAAATTGCAGAAACAAAAGAATACAAAGAAAATTTCCATCCGCTTTTACGAACAAAAAACACGGATAAAATTAAAAGCGTGAGTTTTTCTGTTCCAGGAAAGTCAAATTCAATTAATATTACAAATCCAGAAAAAGTGCAAGAGCTTATACATGTAGTCAAACAGTCGATGATGAACGAAACGTTTGATGAAATGTACAGCACAAAAGAAAGCTGGGCGTCAATCAATTTCATGGATGGAAAAGGACAGTATGTTCAAGAAGCATCTTGGGAGAAGTCATATAGCGAAGTAGAAGCATGGCTGAAGAAAGAGCATTTATATGAACGTGCTCGCATTATGCCAAAGGACGTAGAAAAAACCGAAGTCTTTAAAAATTCTTCTCATCTTAAAAATGATTATCGTCTTCAAGAAGATTTTACATCTTTAACGAAGGATGAGAAATCAATTAAAGTAAAAAACAATCAGCAGGTAGAAACACTTCTTCAACGTGCGAACTTACGAGACACGGGAGATTATCTTGTTGCTTTTTATTACAAAGATCAAGTAGATACTCCTCAGGTTTACATGTTGAATGAAAATGAGCTGCCAAACGAACTAAAAGAAAAACTAAAATAACAAGGGAGAACTTATTATGTGCGGCGAGGAATTGCAAGATTATTTGAATCAGGTGCTGGCTTATTTATTGAAAAATGGCGTGAATAGACAAGACGCCGAAGATATTACGCAAGAAGTAGCATTAAAATATTTAGAAAAACAAGAAATGGTCGATCCTGAAAAAATAAAAGCTTGGATGTTTCGCGTCGCATTAAATAAACGCTGTGATTTAGGAAGGCGTAAAATAGTGAAAGACCGCTATACGTCTTCTTACAAAGAAGAACCCGTTATGTATACGCCTATTCAGCAGGTGCTTAGAAATGAAGAAGCGGCTGAATGTCAGGCAATTTTAAATAAATTGAATCCTAAGTATCGCAATTTGCTTCTATTAAAATATGGATTTGGATTTAAATATGAAGAAATTGCCGAGTTATTAAATATGCAGATGACTACGTTAAAATCAGCTCTTTACCGCGCGCGCAAATACTTTGTAAAGGGATATAATGAAGTCATTTAATATAAATGAAACAGCAGCAGTTTGTGTAAAAAGTTCTTTTTCACAAACTACTGCTGTTTTTTTCGTATTTTTCTTCTTTGGACGGCATAGATAATCAAACTGATCGCACAAAAAGCTAAAGTGATCTCAATGACGTCAGTATAAGAAGATGTCGTATTAAAAAAGGAACCGAAAATAAATAAAGCGAGCGTCCAAATAAAACCGAAGGAAAACGAGACTTTAATATAATGCCGATGCTTCATTCCGCTTGCTCCGAGAAAAAAAGGCATCACATGTCGCATTCCTGGTAAAAAATAGCTTGCGATGATGGCATGAGATCCATATTCTTGAATCGTTCGCTCGACTTTCATCACATTTTTTTCCCATCGCGGGCGTTTTAATAGCGCAAGCGCCTGAGTTGAAAAAAGACTGGCTATCAAAAACTTAAGATATAAGCTAATCATCATGCCGCTGTAGGTAAGTATAAAAGCTGGAATATACTGAACGGACGGAGATGTAGCCTGACTGCCCGCAAGCATAATATATACCGGGTCAGGAATAGGAGTAAGGTTGGCTCCGACTAAAATGATAAAAAAGAAATATCCGTAGCCTAATTGGTTAATGGCTCCGATAAGCTGATCAATCACGTTTTCTTCCTCCTTTCTTCATTAGAATA
>Ga0209796_10001182_pt1 | contig 11719 bp, 10 predicted proteins | sample AgamicOrSfrz_FD_187167 | JGI IMG/M metagenome (GOLD analysis project Ga0209796, IMG submission 187167) | Agave microbial communities from Guanajuato, Mexico - Or.Sf.rz (SPAdes) (version 2) | ecosystem: Host-associated > Plants > Phyllosphere > Phylloplane/Leaf | place: Guanajuato, Mexico...
ACCCACCAGCGCGCCGACCAGTCCGGAAATGCCCACCATGACGAGCGTTTCCCAGAACGACTGGACGAACATATCGAACATTTCACTCAACATACGAGAGTTCCTCCACCACCACACCTTGTTCGCGTAGATAAGCAAGCGCTTGCGCCACCTTGGTCGGCTCGCCGCCCGCGAGCACCGCGAGCGAGCCGAACGCCTGCCCCTGGATCTCGTCGATCTGTCCGTGCAGGATGTTGAAGTCGAGTTCGTAGCGGCGAATCGTCTCCGAGAGAATCGGCTGATCGACGCCAGAACCCGTAAACGCGAGGCGCAGCAGGTGACCGCTGCCGGTCTTCAGACGCTCGGCCACACGCGCCTTCATTGCAGGCGGAAGTTCTTGCGCGATCACGTCGCCGATCAGCGCGCGCGTGACTTCGTGATGCGGCTGCAGGAACACGTCGATCACCCTGCCCTCTTCGACCACGCGGCCCGCGTCGAGCACGGCGACGCGATCGCAAACCTGCTTGATCACGTCCATCTGATGCGTGATCAACACGATGGTCAGGTTCAGTTCGCGATTGATCCGCTTGAGCAGTTCGAGGATCGCGCGCGTGGTTTCGGGATCGAGCGCGGACGTCGCTTCGTCCGAGAGCAGCACCTTCGGCTTGCTAGCGAGCGCTCGCGCGATGCCCACGCGCTGTTTTTGCCCGCCGCTGATCTGCGCCGGGTAGCGGTCCTTCTGCGCGGACAAGCCCACGAGTTCAAGCAGCGGCAGCACGTGCGCCTCGATCTCGTCGCGCTTCATGCCGGCGAGTTCGAGCGGAAGCGCGACGTTCTCATACACCGTGCGCGACGACAGCAGGTTGAAGTGCTGGAAGATCATGCCGATTTCGCGGCGCGCCTCGCGCAATTGCGCAGCGGGCAGCGTGGTGAGATCCCGGCCGTCGACGACGATGTTGCCTTCCGTCGGACGCGTCAGCAGGTTGATGGTCCGCACAAGCGTGCTCTTGCCCGCGCCGCTGCGGCCGATGATGCCGAACACTTCGCCCGCCGGAATCGACAGATTGACGTTGTGCAGTGCCTCGACCCAGCCCCGGGGTCCCGCGAACCGCTGGGAGATATTGCGTATTTCGATCATGGAAAAACGAAACGGCGGGTTTGTCGACGAGCGTCATGCGCTCTGCGACCAAGCATCCGCCGTCACTTTTATTGGGATTTGAGCCCGCGATTCTACCGTAGGCGGCGTCATTCCCTTTAATAATCAATTACGATTCTTTCATAACTAATCGACATTAGAGGAACGCGCAAGGCGCGATTTCGCCGGGCGACCTGGCGGCGGTCTATGATCTGCCGGGACCAGAACCCATGGATGTGCCGTCATGCAGACTTCCCAAAACAGCAGCGTTTTCGCCGCCCCGAGCGGCGCAGAGAGCACCGAGCCTTTTCGCTCGTCAGTCTTTGCAGCCGACAACGTCGAATTGCCGCTGTACCGCTGGCCTGTCATAGGAACGCCGCGCGCAACGGTCGCACTCATTCACGGACTGGCTGAACACGCGGGCCGCTATCGGGCGCTGGCCACGAGGCTCAACGCCGCCGGCGTCGAACTGCTGGCAATCGACTTGCGCGGCCATGGCCGGGCACCCGGCAAGCGTGCATACGTCGACCGATTCGACGATTACCTGCTGGACGCACAGGCTTTACTCGATGCCGCATTCCAGGCACGTCCGCATGCACCGCTTTTTCTGATGGGCCATAGCATGGGAGGCGCCGTAGCCGCGCTTTACGTGACCGAGCGCCTCGGCACCGCTCGCGACGACCTCGGCACACGTTTGAGCGGTCTGATCCTGTCGAGCCCCGCGCTGGCGCCAGGGCGCGACGTGCCTCGCTGGATGCTCAAGCTGAGTCAGGTGATCAGCCGCGTCTGGCCAAACTTCCCGGCTATGAAAATCGACGCCGCCCTGCTCTCGCGCGTGCCTGCCGTGGTGGACGCGAACCGCAACGACCCGCTCGTGCATCACGGTCCGATCCCCGCGCGCACCGGCGCGGAATTGCTGCTGGCGATGGCGCGCATCGAAGCGACCCGCGCGGCGCTGCGCTTGCCGCTACTCGTCTATCACGGCACCGCCGACAAGCTCACCGAGCCTGAAGGAAGCCGCGACTTTAGCGAGCACGCCGGATCGCCGGACAAGACGCTACGGCTGTATGAAGACAGCTTTCACGAGACGATGAACGATCTGGACGGCGAGCGCGTGATGAGCGAACTGATCGAGTGGATCGATCAGAGACTGGGGCGCACGCGCTAACGCTTCCAGTCAGGTGGGCGTTTGTCGATGAATGCCTGCACGCCTTCGAGCGCCGAGCCGTCCATCATGTTGCAGGCCATGGTCTGGCCCGCAAGCTGATACGCGGCTTCGATGCCCATTTCAAGTTGCCGGTAGAACAGCCCCTTGCCGGCAGTCACGGCTTCCACGGGCTTTGCGCAAATGCTGGTGGCAAGCCTTGCCACCTCCGCATCCAGGGAGTCCGCAGGGACCACGCGATTGACGAGGCCTTGCTGCTTCGCCTCTGCGGCGTCGATGAAATCGCCGGTCAACAGCATTTCGAGCGCGGCCTTGCGCGAGAGGTTGCGCGACAGCGGCACCGACGGCGTCGCGCAAAACAGCCCGAGGTTCACGCCCGAGACGGCAAACCGCGCGGTGTCCGAAGCCACGGCCAGATCACACATCGCGACAAGCTGGCAGCCGGCCGCCGTCGCAATCCCGTGAACACGCGCGATCACCGGCTGAGGCAAGCGCTGAATCGTCATCATGAGTTTCGTGCAGCGCGCGAACAGCGTCTGGTAATACTCGAGCGACGGCGCCGCGCGCATCTCTTTCAGATCGTGTCCCGCACAGAATGCGCGCCCCGCGCCGGCGATCACCACCACGCGCGCCTGCGACGCAGCGAGTCCGCTCAACGCTTCCTGCAACGCGTCGAGCATCGGCTCCGAGAGTGCGTTGAACGCGTCGGGCCGGTTCATCGTCAGAAGGACGACGCCCGGCACGCCGTACGCGTCGGCCTCCGTCTCGATCAGCGAAGCGCTCAGTGCATCGGCCTTCATGGCTCGCTCCCATTTCAATGTCCGGCAACCGCAGCCTATGCGGCGCGGCGACTCGTCAGATTCCGGCGAGCGCACGCACGTGCGCGACGACGCTGCGCCCAAGAGCGGACAGGTTGTAGCCCCCTTCGAGGCAACTCACGATTCGCCCGCGCGCATAGCGGTTTGCGATGTCGCGCATCTGATCGGTGATCCACACGTAGTCATCTTCGACCAGACCCATGTTGCCGAGATCGTCCTCGCGATGCGCGTCGAAGCCTGCCGAAATGAACAGCATCTCAGGCTTGAATTCATGCAGACGAGGCAGCCACAACATGTCGACCGCCTCGCGCACCGCCATGCCTTTCGAGCGCGCGGGCATCGGCACGTTGCACATATTGGGCGCCTGATTGTCGGCACCGGTGAACGGATAGAACGGATGCTGGAAGATGCTGCACATCAGCACGCGAGAGTCGCCGGAAAACGCCGCCTCGGTACCGTTGCCGTGGTGCACGTCGAAGTCGATGATCGCGACGCGCTGCAAGCCGTGCACCTCCAGCGCATGACGCGCGGCAATCGCGACATTGTTGAAGAAGCAAAAGCCCATCGCACGCGCGGGTTCCGCGTGATGACCGGGCGGGCGCACACTGCAAAAGGCGTTGTCGAAGCGGCCTTCGATGACCGCGTCGGTGGCGGCCACCGCGGCGCCGGCGGCGCGTAACGCTGCCTGCAAGGAATGCGGGTTCATCGACGTGTCGGGGTCGATTTCAGCCATGCCCTCGGCCGGCGAACGGCTGCGGATGTAGTCGATGTGCGCTTGCGTGTGCACACGTAGCAGCGCCGCTTCGTCGGCGAGCGGCGGCGACTCGCGTTCGATCAACGCGTCGATGCGGCTTGCGATCAATTGATCTTCGATAGCCTGCAACCGTGCAGGGCACTCGGGATGCCATTGCCCCATGTCGTGCAGCAGACAGTCGGCGTGAGAATAGAAGCCTGTTGCCATGATTTTCTTCTGCGGCGCGTGGCCTTCGAGGCGTGCGCGGCGCGTCTCCATCCAGGGGCGCGCGCCCGCGGCGCGCCAACATCGTCAAGTTACCACACGACGTCGCTGTAACGCGTCCGGCACAGTTTCGCGAGAGGCCTCGGGTATACTGCCCCGATCCGTTTTCCTCATGTCTTTGTCCTTTCGCACTGCGCCCCCAGCTCACTATGACCGTCAAGCTTGCTCTGTCTGCACGAAACCGGCTCAGCACCCGAACCATCGCCGCCGCACTCTCCATCGCATCGTGCATGTTCATGGCAACCACTCCGGCACTTGCGCAGATCGCCGGAAAAAAACCGCCGACGCTGCTCGCTCAGGCACAACCGCAAACAGCGGTGCCGCAAGGGCAAACCTTCGAAGAAGAAATCATTCCGCAGCGCTACGCGAACAACCCGAATGTCGATGCATTCATCAACGATATGGTGGCGCGCTACGACTTCGACGAGTCGTCGCTGCATTCGCTTTTTGCCGGCGTGAGCTATTCGGCGACCGCGGTCAAGCTGGTGACGCCGTCGGCATCTCCTTCGGTGAAGAACTGGCGCGCGTATCAGTCGCGCTTTCTCGACCAGATTCGCATCAACGCGGGCATTCGCTTCTGGCGCGCGAATCAGGCCACGCTGCAGCGTGCGTACGAGGAGTTCGGCGTGCCGCCGGAGGTGATCGTCGGCATTCTCGGCGTGGAAACGATCTACGGGCGTTTCATGGGCAACTTCCGCGTCCTCGACGCTCTGACTACGCTCAGTTTCGACTACCCGAACACGCCTAATCGCGCCGACCGTCAGGCGACGTTCCGCAAGAATCTCGAAGACTACCTGGTGTGGACGCGCGATTCGCAGATCGACCCGACCACGGTGCTTGGCTCGTACACGGGCGCGATCGGCATTCCGCAGTTCCTGCCGAGCAGCATCACGCAGTACGCGGTGAGCTACGACGGCAACAAGGAAATCGACCTGCGCACGAGCCAGGCGGATGCGATCGGCAGCGTGGCGAACTATCTGCGGCAGAACGGCTGGGAAAACGGCCGACCGGTGGTATGGAAAATCGGTACGGACGCTGGCAGCCTGGGCGTCGCTCAAGCCGCCGCCGACGGTGCGCCGGAACCGCATTGGCCGCTCGACCAGTTGTTGCGTGCGGGGCTGCTGCTCAATGAGCCGAGCGTGAATATCGCAGCGGAAGCGGGAACGCCTGTCACGGTGGTCGACCTGCCGTCGCCGGGCCGCGGCACGGAATATATGCTGGGCCTGAAAAACTTCTACGTGCTCACGCGCTATAACCGCAGCTTCTTTTATGCACTCGCGGTTTATCAGTTGGGCGAACGCATCAAGTCGCAGATGCAAGCCAGCGACGCAGCGAGTCCGGCCAATGCTCAGAACAACGCAGCGCCGCCAAGCGCGGCTTCGCAATAGTTCATAGCGCGGACTGCAGGCCGATACCTGCGTGCTATAGATGTAAAAAAAGCGCCTGCCGGCGCTTTTTTTAACTGACGCTATCTCTATCTGGTATTGCGCGCGAGCGACACTGCCCGCTTACGCCGGAAACACGCCGGTGGACAAGTAACGGTCGCCGCGGTCGCAGACGATGAATACGATGGTCGCGTTTTCGACCTGACGCGCGACGCGCAACGCCACCTCGCACGCTCCGCCCGACGAAATGCCCGCAAAAATGCCTTCGACAGACGCCAAGCGACGCGCCATTGCTTCGGCAGCGGCCTGACTCACGTTCTCGACGCGGTCAACCCGGCTACGGTCAAAGATCTTCGGCATATAAGCCTCTGGCCATTTTCGAATGCCCGGAATGCGCGACCCTTCCTCGGGCTGCGCGCCGACAATTTCAATCGACTGGTTCTGCTGCTTCAGATAACTGGACACGCCCATGATGGTGCCCGTCGTGCCCATGGACGACACGAAGTGCGTGATGCGCCCTTCGGTATCGCGCCAGATTTCGGGGCCGGTGCCTTCGACGTGCGCCGCCGGATTGTCCGGATTCGCAAATTGATCGAGGATGATGCCCTTGCCGTCGCGCTGCATTTGTTCGGCCAGGTCGCGCGCGTATTCCATGCCGCCCGTTACGGGTGTGAGAATGATCTGCGCGCCGTATGCGGCCATGCTTTGACGGCGCTCTACCGACAGGTCTTCCGGCATGATCAGAACCATCTTGTAGCCGCGGATCGCCGCTGCCATGGCGAGCGCGATACCGGTGTTGCCGCTTGTCGATTCGATCAGCGTGTCGCCCGGTTTGATACGGCCGCGCGCTTCCGCTTTTTTGATCATCGACAACGCCGGGCGATCTTTCACCGAGCCAGCGGGGTTGTTACCCTCGAGCTTGGCGAGTACCACGTTGTTACGGCTGCGGATCTCGTCGTCGGGGAGCCGGACGAGTTGCACGAGCGGCGTATTGCCGATCGTGTCTTCAATCGTTTTGTAAGCCATATAGGTTCTGGTGCTGTCGATGCGCGAAGTCCTCAATGCTTTGATTCTAAACCACGGTGCCCATGGTTGCCGCGCGGCCCTTCTGCCCGCATGGATGCAACCTCCGCCACGCAAAAAGCCCGCGGCTGAGTACCGCGGGAGCCAGTCACGCATATGACGACTTAAGGAGCGCTGCTGCCGGCTCCGACCATGAAGGGAATACGATGGCGAATCGCGCGCGGCGCAACCGGTACCGCGCGCCCGACTCGTGTCTGACTCGCGTCAGACTATTTCTTCACCGCCACTGTGGCGCCGCCTTTAGGCGTATTGGCCGGAACGGTCGCGCCTTTGGTCTGTGAAGACGCCGCAACCTGCGGGCCAGCAGCCGCGCCAGCCGGACCGACAGCGAGACCCTCCGCCTGCAGGCGCTCGACGGTATGCCCGCCCATGCCCTTGACCCGCTTGCCGAGATCGCTCGGGTCCTTGAATGGACCATGCGCCGAACGCTCTTCGAGAATGGCTTTCGCTTTGGCAGGACCGATGCCTTTGATGCCGCGCAGTGCGTCCTCGTTAGCCGTGTTGACGTCGACCGACGCATACGCGTGACCGAAAGCGGCGAGCATGGCCGCGGTAACCAGAATTTTTCGAAACATATGGAATCTCCCTCGTACAACCGGTTGGCGACATCACCAACCGGGAGATTCCAGTTTAAAGAGGTATCCGAATTATTTACACCTGGCCGAACAGCCAACGCACGTAGCGATCGACACCTTCCTGCACGCTCAGGAACGGCGCGTCGTAACCGGCCGCGCGCAGCTTCGTGAGGTCCGCTTGCGTGAAGCACTGGTACTTGCCGCGTAATGCGTCGGGAAACGGGATGTACTCGATCAGCCCGCGTTGCACCTGATCCGCGAGAGAGAGCGACGGCTCGTTGTTCAACGAGCGCAGCGTGTTGACCACCGTGCTCGCAATGTCGTTGAACGGCTGTGCGCGCCCACTGCCCAAGTTGAAGATGCCTGACTTGTCGGGGTTGTCGAAGAAGAACAGGTTGACCTTCACCACGTCTTCCACGGAGACGAAGTCGCGTGTCTGTTCGCCCGCGGCGTAGCCGTTGTATTCGCCGAACAGCTTGACCTTGCCCTCGGCCCGGAACTGGTTGAAGTTGTGGAACGCCACCGACGCCATGCGCGCCTTATGCGTTTCGCGCGGACCGTACACGTTGAAGTAGCGAAATCCGGCGATCTGGCTTCTGGCAGCGGGCAGCACGCGGCGAATGACCTGGTCGAACAGGAACTTCGAATAGCCGTACACGTTCAGCGGCTGCTCGACTTCGCGCTCTTCGACGAAACGGCTCGAGCCGCCATACGTTGCCGCCGAGGACGCGTACAGGAACTGGATGTTCTGCGAGAGGCAGACGTCGAGCACGTCGCGGCTGTAGCGGAAGTTGTTCTCCATCATGTAGCGGCCGTCGGTTTCCATTGTGTCCGAACAGGCGCCTTCGTGGAAAATCGCGCGCACTTTGCCGAAGTCGCCACGCTTGAAGCGCTCGACGAATTCGGTCTTGTCCAGGTAGTCGTCGATTTCACAGTCGACGAGGTTCTTGAACTTGTCGGCGCGCGTCAGATTGTCCACGGCGATGATGCGTTGTTCGCCACGCTCGTTGAGCGCTTTCACGAGGTTGCTGCCGATAAAACCGGCCGCGCCGGTGACGATAAGGGTCATGATGGTCCCGCGGTAATGAGCCTTGTAAGGACTCGCGTGAGCGCTCAGGCGCCAACGCGAATCGTCAGGGTCAGTCGACGTCCCGCCGATCCATTTTGCACGCAGCCCGAAGGCGTGCGGCAACGAATCTGGCGGGCAGCGTCATTGAAAGAGTTCGTCGTAGTCGACGGTGGCGGTGCCGAGTTTGCCGACCACGATGCCGGCCGCGCGATTGGCGAGGCCAACCGCTTCGACCAGCGTGAGACCCGCGCCCAGCATGGCCGCGAGCGTCGCGATCACCGTGTCGCCCGCACCCGAAACATCATACACTTCACGTGCGACAGCCGATGTGTGCAGGATGCCGTCGTTGGAGAACAGCGTCATGCCCTCTTCCGAACGCGTGAGCAGCAAAGCCTCGAACTGAAGATCCGCGCGCAGTTTGCTCACGCGCTCGATCAGGTCTTCTTCCGATTTCCACTGACCGACCACTTCGCGCAACTCCGCGCGATTCGGCGTGATCAAGGTGGCGCCGCGATAGCGTTCCCAGTCGTCGCCCTTCGGATCGACCAGCACCGGTTTGCCTGCAGCATGCGCTCTCGCGATCATCTGCGTGACGTGGGTCAGACCGCCCTTCGCGTAGTCGGACATCAGGATCACGTCGTGCGAAGGCAGCAATTCGTCGAAGCGGGCAAGACCCGCGAGCAGCACTTCATGCGCGGGCGAGTTCTCAAAATCGACGCGCAGCAGCTGTTGCTGACGCGACAACACACGCAGCTTGATTGTCGTTAGAAGCGCGGGATCGCGTTCGAGATGCGGGTTCACGCCGCTCTCGCCGAGCAACTGCACGATGCGCTCGCCCGGTTCGTCATGTCCGACGACGCACAGGAGGCCCGCTTGCGCACCGAGCGCCGCCGCATTGCGCGCGACGTTCGCCGCGCCGCCAAGCCGGTCTTCCTGGCGCTGCACGTGCACGACCGGCACCGGCGCCTCCGGCGAAATACGATTGACGTCGCCGAACCAGTAGCGGTCCAGCATCACGTCGCCGACCACGAGGACGCGCGCGGCAGCGAGTTGCGCACGCGGCACCACGGTAAGTGCGGGCGACGTCGTGGAGGTGGGCGTGGACGTGGCGGATGCGGGCATGATCTCAGGCATCGGCCGCACGTTTGGAGGGTTGGGCATAAGGACGTCCAATCGAGTGATAGTCGATGCCGAGTTCGTTCATGGCATCCGGCTCGTACAGATTGCGGCCGTCGAAAATCACCGGCGACTTGAGCACGGATTTCAGATACGCGAAGTCGGGGCTCTTGAACTCCTTCCATTCGGTGACGATCACGAGCGCGTCGGCGCCGGTGAGCGTTTCGTCCTGCGTGCTCGTGAAAGTAAGACGCTCGAGTTGTTCCGGCGAATCGTGCAGATCCATCGCGAAAACGCGCCGCGCTTCTGCCACGGCGACCGGATCGTACGCGCGCACGTTGGCGCCGCGCGCCAGCAGCTCCGCGATTACGCGGCGGCTCGGCGCTTCGCGCATGTCGTCGGTGTTCGGCTTGAACGCGAGGCCCCATACGGCGAACGTGCGGCCGGACAGGTCGTTGCCCCATTTGTGCGCGATCTTCTGTACAAGCACGTCTTTCTGCGTGTAGTTCACTTCCTCGACGGCCTCGAGAATGCGCAGATTGTGGCCGCTTTCGCTGGCAGTGCGAATCAGCGCCTGCACGTCTTTCGGGAAGCACGAGCCACCGTAGCCGCATCCGGCATACAGGAAGTGATAGCCGATCCGCGGGTCCGAGCCGATGCCGCGGCGCACCGCCTCGATGTCCGCGCCGACACGGTCCGCGAGATTGGACATCTCGTTCATGAACGAGATGCGCGTGGCGAGCATCGCGTTGGCTGCGTACTTGGTGAATTCGGCCGAACGCACGTCCATGTACAACGTGCGTTCGTGATTGCGGTTAAACGGCGCATACAGGCGCTTCATCAGTTCACGCGCGCGCAAGCCGGCTTCGTCTTCGTCGCTGCCGAGCACGATGCGGTCGGGCCGCATAAAGTCGTCTACCGCGGCGCCTTCCTTCAGGAACTCAGGATTCGACACCACCGAGAAGCGGTGCTGTGCGCTACCGGCAAGCCCCCGCTTCTCCAGTTCTTCTTCGATCACCGCGCGCACGCGCTGTGCAGTGCCGACCGGCACCGTCGATTTGTCGACGATCACCTTGAAGCCGTTCATCGTACGGCCAATGTTGCGCGCGGCTTCCAGCACGTATTGCAGGTCGGCCGAGCCGTCCTCGTCGGGCGGGGTGCCGACGGCGATGAATTGCACGTCGCCGTGAGCGACGCTCGCTTCGATGTCCGTCGAAAACGTGATGCGGCCGGCCGCGCGAGTACGCGCGATGATTTCCTGCAAACCCGGCTCGTGAATGGGCACGCCACCGTTGTTGAGGATTTCGATTTTGCGCGGATCGACGTCGAGACAGAACACGTCGTTGCCGATTTCAGCGAGGCACGCGCCAGTGACGAGGCCGACATAGCCGGTGCCGATAATGGTGATTTTCATACGCTTTCCGGTTGAAGGTTCCGGTGATGATTCCCGGCGGTAAAGAGCCCGGTCATCAGCACGATGTCAAATCCGTCCGCGAACTCAGTTCGTCGCGGTGATCGGTTCGACCCGGCGCGGCGCGTAGGTTTCCCAACCGCTGCAACCCGGGCACTGCCAGTAGAAAAGCCGCGCCCTGAAGCCGCAATTCTGGCACGTGTAGCGCGGCAGATTTTTGGTGCGCTGGCGGATCAGCGTGCGCATCAGTTCGAGTTCGCTACGCCGCGGCTCTTCGGCGACGGCCTGTTGCGCTTCGAGCAGCCGCGTCATACCCGCCAGATTTGGCGACTTCTGCATCTGCGAGCGTGCGAGCGCGTGCGCCGCATCTGGTCCGCGCAGCGACGCGACGTGCTGGTACGCGACGTCGAGCAGATCATTGCTCGGATAGCGGTCGACCCATGTGGTGAGCAGGTCGGCGCCTTCCTGCGCCCGGCCGAGCGCTTCGTACGCCTTCATCAGCTTCTCGGCGACGAGCGGCAGATAGGCAGGGTTCTGTTCCTCGACCCGCCGCCATTGTTCGATCGCCGCTTCCTGTGCGCCGCCGGCCGCGTCGACGTCGCCAAACAGAATCGTGGCGCGCACGTTGGTAGGGTTCGCCTTCAGCGCGAAGCCGAGTTGCCGGCGTGCTTCGTCGGGCTTTTTCTGTTGCAGCGCTTCCTGTGCGAGTTCGCAATGAAACTGCGCGATTTCCTTGTCGAGCGAGTCCGCGCCCATTGTTTCCAGATGACGCGCTGTGTCGATCGACTTGATCCAGTCCTTCTCGATTTCGTAGATGGTAAGCAGCGCGCGCTGCGCACCCAACGCGTAGTCGCCGGTTTCGAGCGAACGGAAGGTTTCTTCCGCGCGGTCCAGCAGGCCGGCTTTCAGGAAGTCCTGCCCGAGTTCGAATAGCGCGTGATCACGCTCGCTGACCGGTAGATCCG
>Ga0209796_10001184_pt1 | contig 11703 bp, 11 predicted proteins | sample AgamicOrSfrz_FD_187167 | JGI IMG/M metagenome (GOLD analysis project Ga0209796, IMG submission 187167) | Agave microbial communities from Guanajuato, Mexico - Or.Sf.rz (SPAdes) (version 2) | ecosystem: Host-associated > Plants > Phyllosphere > Phylloplane/Leaf | place: Guanajuato, Mexico...
CGCGTTATGTTTTTATCGCTTTATGCAAAAATTAAATATTAACCTTGTTTATAACCATGCAGATTATCGTCTAATGAGCAAGCGAGCGATTGAAGAACTTTTGCGTTATAAAGAAGCAGATTTGTTCTTAAGAGGAATTGTCCCCTTAATTGGATTTAAATCCTCAAACGTAACATATAATCGAAAAGAGCGTCTAGCCGGAGAAACCAAATATCCTTTGAAAAAGATGGTTTCATTCGCATTTAATGGTCTTACCTCGTTTAGTGTGGTTCCAATCCGAGCTTTTACTTTTTTAGGTTGCTTGTTATTTTTTATAAGTGTGATGACAGGTTGTTATGCATTTATTCAAAAGTTATTAGGTAATACAAGTATAGGATGGACCTCTCTAATTATCTCTATTTGGCTGTTAGGTGCCATACAGTTAATAAGTATTGGGGTGGTAGGAGAATACATCGGGAAGATATTTATAGAAGTAAAAAAGAGACCTCCTTATGCGGTGGATATTGACTTATATACAGAAAGATTAGGGATGTCAACGTTCGCAGAAGAAAGTTTATTAACTAAAGAAGAGTTCAACTAAATCAGCTTTTTTATAACTATTTTCTGTGTTAATTTCTCTCTGGTACGATACTTTTTATTTTCACATTACAATTTGATACCATAAACTTTTAATTTCATTCTAGGTTTTTTAGCACTTATTAGGCACTTTTAAAAATTACTCAAATGAAGAATTTGCATCAATCTAAGACAAGCAAGCATTTCTACAAAGAAATGCTTGTTTAGTTATGTACTGAAGTTCTTATCTGTTAATGAAAAAATTAAAGTATAACTATTTTACTGCATCTTACATTTTTCGTTTAGAATACGTTAATCATTTATGTTACTTTACCTTTTGAGGGGTTAAAAACCCAAAATCTAGTCCCTATATAGTTTAACCCAACGCTTACAACGGTTACTAAAATCTTGCTGTAAGGAAGTGATATATTAAACTTATAATGGAACACAGTTAACAAGAAGGATGTAATAATTAAAGCAAAAACATTCAACACAATAAACTTGAAAAATTCATACTTGCTTCTTTTACCTTGGTGTTGAAACGTCCATGTTCTATTTAAAAGATAACTGTTTAGTACACCACACCCATAGGATACGCATTGAGCTATTATATAATATACGCCTAAATAAGATAAGAAAGAAAAAACAAAAAAATCAATAGCTGTATTTAATCCTCCCACGACACAAAATTTTAAGTAGTGAATGCTTCCTTTATTAGTAACTTTCAAATTAAATAGTTCTCCCTTTTTTTGAATTGTATAGAGCTACTATAATAACCTCATAATAAATAGTAAAAGAAGTTATTGGAACGTAAACAACACAGAACAAATAATTAATTGTATTGAGATGAAAAAATCTTGGTTTTCATAAACTAGATTAACCTTAACTAAAAAGTAATTATTAATGGATTGTGGAGTGAGAAATAATCATGGCTTTTATTGAAATAGACACTAACCAATGTTTGTATTATGAAGAGCATGGACAGGGTATACCAGTCATCTTTATTCATCCACCTGGCATGGGAAGTAAAGTCTTTCATTATCAATACCAATTATCCAAGCATATGAGAGTCATCTTTCCAGATTTAAGTGGTCATGGACGAAGCTCAAAAGCTAAACAAAATGTATCAATTTCTTTCTATGCGAACGAAGTATTGTGTTTTATGGATGCGTTGCATTTAGACAAGGCTATTATATGTGGTTACTCTGCTGGCTGTCTAATTGCCCAAGATCTTGCTATTTATCATCCCGATAGAATCGAACTATTAATTTTTTCAGGAACTTATCCTATCGTAAGAGATATACCTGGACAACTGTTACATAAAATAGGAATGTACATGGTAAAAGAACATCTAAATATATTAATAACAAGCCTTGCTATAAGTCATACTCGGGACAAGACACTAAGAAAGAACCTAGTTAGTTACATGAAGAAAGCAGATCAAGAGTCATGGTATCAGTATTATAATCATTCATTACACTATAACTGTTTAGACAAACTTCATCATTTAACTATGCCTTTGTTGTTTATATATGGTGGAAAAAAGGATTGGACTACCCACTATATGAAAGAGTATAAAAATAAATGTAAGCATGCTGAATTCTTTGTTTTACCACAACAGGGTCATCAATTGCCTACTAAAAAGTGGGTTCAATTTAATGAGCTAATTACAGGATTTGTCTTAAATAAATCCAGTGATAAAACAAAAGAGACTTAAGCAACGAATACTCATAAAACCTGATATTTATAAAATTCAATGATAGACTACAGGAGGTCGGTACGATTGTTTAGCTCATCAGCCTAAATATATAAGTTATATAACATATACAAAGTTAGTTAGTATAAGCACTTAAAAATAAAGCCTCTATATAATAAATAGAGGCTTTATTTCTTTCTTAACAATAGAACTATTAAATAAGCCAGCATGAAAGACAAAATAGCTGCAATGATTATTTTTAGATACGAAAACTCCAGAGCAAACGGTTCAGGCACTTCTGGATTTAACCGAAGAATAGACCACCACTGTCCATTTGTACCTTCTAACAACGTTACAAGTGCCCATAGAGTAAACAGAAAAATAAACCACAAAAGAAAGACAATATATTCAGAGGTTTTTTTGCTCATTTATAAATAAATCCTTTCTCTAATATAAGTCCCATTCTAGAGAATTAGTGTGTTCTTTTTCTTAAAAGATATACACTATAAATTAGTAGCGAAACTAATAAAAATAAAACTAGCCAATGAATGACCTCGGTCACTTGGTTTCCTTCTTAAAATAACACTCTTTCTATCTCACTAAAAAAGGCTCTTTTTAGAGCCTTTTTTGATAATTAGGTATGTCTTCAAAGGTTACAATATCTTTAATTTCATTCTCAATATTTAAATTCCCTAGATTAATGAGTGAACATTAGAAAGAGCAAATTAATTTAAGTTTAAGATGCTTTAATTGGGATAATATAATAAATAAGCTAGGTTTAATTATAATCTGGTTTATTTTCTATATTGTAGGAGGCAACAAAATGGAACAGGGTAAAGTGAAATGGTTTAATGCTGACAAAGGTTTCGGATTTATCGAGCGTGAAGATGGAGAAGATGTGTTTGTTCACTTCTCAGCTATTCAAGGGGAAGGCTTTAGGTCCTTGGATGAAGGTCAAGAAGTGAGCTTTGATATCGAACAAGGGCAACGTGGTCCACAAGCAACAAATGTAACTAAAGCTTAAGAATCTATAGTGAAGACCTACTGATTCATTTCTTATCAGTAGGTCTTTTTTTACATATAAGCTGCTAATAGCCAGAGAGAACTATTCAAGATTCATAAAAGTACCACACAACTAACTTTTTATCATGTTATGGAAAAGATATTGGTCCCTGATGATCCAATATCTTTCTCTATTTCTAAATTGCATGCATATTTAACATACGGTGGCTTGTTCACAATAAAAAAGATATTTCTATTACTAAGAAACATCTTTTTATTCTAACAGAAAGCTAATGGTTAACAATCTGTTTGTTTAGACTTATGAAGTGGCGGAGGAACCAACCAGCCTTTTTCTTTGTTAAGTCGTAAGAACTTTCCACCAAGAGCTGCTTTTTGCATGTGGATTTGACCGAACATCGCTGCAATGTCCTCACGAATGGATTGACCAATTAATTGGCTACAAGCGACTAGACCAGCAGCGATATCCATCGAGATAGCTGCTGCGACCTCTGGGTCTTGAACACGCGCACCTACTGGAATATCATCTAAACACGCTTCTGGACGTTCAGGTGGAGTTGGGGGTAAAGCCACGCCATTTTCTTTTAGCAGCGTCTCCACACCTTTCATTTCTTGCTGGCATTGTTCAATTGTTTCTTGTACTAACTTATGTAGATCCTTGTCTCCTACATGGTTTAAAAATGTTTGATAGCCAGCTACTAATCCCTTTGAAGAAGAAAGAAACGACCACGCTCCAAACACCTCACCATAATGCATTGGCTCATCCGTGGGATTTCCACTTAAAATACCCATTGTTATCCTCCTTACCATATTCATAATAATGTGCCACCTTTCTTTACTGTGCACCTGCTTAACATTTCCATACTTTGTTTTCTTATTCTTGTAGATATAAAAAAGGACACTACTTTAGTGAATACACTGCCCCTCTTTGCACATACTATTCAAAATGCGTAGCCGAGTGTCACTTAAAATACCCTTGTTATAGAGAGAACTGCCTTCTTAGGCAGTTTTTTATTTTGAATTGTATGTACTTATGGATACACAAAATAGATAAATCTACCTAAAGCTCTTTAGTCATTTGCTAGGGGAATAAATATGGAAATAAATAGAAAGGTAAATAACGTTATAAACTCTATAAAAGAAAGGGAATGGCTATGTATTACTATAAAGAAGAACTAATTAACATCATTAAGCCAGATAAACCAGATCCAGCTGCTGCAAAGATCCTTCAAGAGATTTTAGGGGGACATTACGGAGAAATGCGTACGATGATGCAATTCTTTTTCCAAAGTTCTAACTTTAGAGGAAAAGAGAAGCAATTTCGTGACCTACTACGAGGTATATTTTTAGAAGAAATTAGCCATGTAGAACTAGTACAAAATACAATTAATCAGTTATTAAACGGATCAGGAGAAGAGATGCCAGGAAACGCAGGTGTTGACCAGGCACCTCTAGATGAAGCCGTTAAGCATGCAAACCCACACCATTATATTATAGGGGCTCAGAGTTCTTTACCTGTAGATGCAGGCGGGAATCCATGGAATGGTTCTTGGGTGTACAGTCATGGAAACTTAATTAGTGATTTATTAGACAACTTAGTACTTGAATCAACAGGGGTACTCCAGAAGACAAAAATTTATGAAATGAGTTCAAATCAAACTTTCCGTGAAACACTTGCATTTCTAATTGTTCGAGATAATGCTCATCAGAACGCATTTGCTAAAGCATTAGAAACATTAGGGGTGGAGTGGGGCAAACTTTTCCCTGTTCCGAACTACGACATTAACAAATATCCAGAATGTCGTAAATATGTAGAAATGGGCTATCACAACACGCAGTTTAACTTTAGATTAGACCCAACACGAATTGGGGAAATACTTCAGGGTGAATCTCCAAGTCGTAATAAGGGAACATTGTTGGTAGCACCGCCACCAAAAGGCTTTCCAGTTCCTGAATTACCAGAAATGCCGAACGAACATATCTCAGGTTTGCGAGACATGGATTTTTGAATGTTTATAAATAAAGCCGGACAAGAAAATCCCTTGGTATCAATCTACCAAGGTTTTTTCTTCTTCTTTTAGACAGGTAATTATTTTTTGCACAATACATTACTTATTCTCTATGTTTTAGCTTTTTTATATATTTGATTAAGTACTTTACAAAGATATCATCTCTTACTAACCAAGCCGCATAATTCCTTTTTAAAAATGTCTCGGCTTCCTTAAAACTTGTAAATGTATGAGTCAATGCCCCTTTACTATTTTCAATTATCCATTCATTTTCATTCTGAAGCGAAACAAGGAACATATCTTCATTTTGAGTCTCATAGAGAGAACCGTTTGAAGATTCTTTCAAATTATATCGATTTCTCTTTGCATCCTCCCGGAGAGGATCCATATAGAATGTATCCGTTATAAATTGCTTATAAGCCTCATTAGTCAACGAACATCCAGCAGCTTTAGCATGACCTCCACCACCATAGCGACCAGCAACTTCTGATACATCGATATGATCGTGGATAGTCCGAAGACTAATTCTCTTTCCTCCCATATTCAACATGACAATATAATCAAGATGAGGATATTCTTTTCCTAATTCATTTCCAAGTTCTGAATGATACGATTCAGCGTACACAATTCCTGCTAAATAATCATCTATAGAGGCTTGCACCAATTCACGCCTTTTTCGACGAATATAACGCTCCACTTTGTCTTCTTCCATATCTAATATCTTTTGTTCAAATTCATCAAAAAAGAAATGGTCATTGTTTTGAAGCCTGTTAACCATTTTTTCTTCAAATTCGTCAATAGATATTAAAAAGAAGAGGGCATTCAACCTATGTGCTTCTTGGTTATTGTTCTTTTCCCATTCCCAAGTATCGTACTGTCTTACTAGTTCTACAAATTTGTTAACAGCATTTGAAGTCTGTATAAGTTCATTTTTTATAAGATATTCATAAAATAAAGATGTTCCTGAAGCTAAATTCCCTTCGTCATCTTCTACAACAACATGTCCCCATTCATATTCATTAAAATGAAGAGCTGTTTTATGATGATCAAGCAGTTGGACAATTCCTCCTTCTTTATAAAACTCTTCAAGCCTTTTTTCATTCTCTTCGTTTACTGATAAATCTGTAATAAATAAATGTGTGTTTCTTTCGTCATTTTCTAAAAACCATTCTACTTCACGGTTAAGCGAAGCAATAGAGTTATAACGAATTTTTACTTGATCTCCAAAAGCTAATCTAGCTAAAACTCCGCACCCTACACCATCTAAATCCGTATGTGATAATAATTTATACATATCTTTCACCTCGGAATTATTATGATACGAGAGGAAGATTTTTAATCATTAAAGCTTTAGATCACTGGTGAAAACCTAATAGAATTAACCTTTTCCTATTTCAATCAACATGATAGCTTCTATGTTACCAGTACCATTCTTACTTCTATATCTATGGACAAGTGTAAGAACTTTTTCCTTTATGGCTTATTTCTAAGCGCTATATTCTCATTTATAGTCGAATCTATTGAGGGATATCTTCATTTCGCTAATACTAGAAGGCCAATGAACTTATTTTATTTCTTTATAATTGAGGTAGGAGTCGCTTCCATCTCTAATTAGCTTACATGGTTGGTAATTAAAGAAAGTCTAGATAGAAATGTTAAATCATTATGAACAACTTACAAAAAATTATTGGAGTGAATGGATTCTGTTATGAAGTTAATGAAAAGATGTTTCAAACCTACATATTAGTTAACTTTTTGTAAATTCAATACTTTACTTGCCTTTTTCTTTACAAAGTTGAAAATCCATATAGCTATAAGTAAAGGTGTAGGCTATTTTGTTTTTACTAAGAATAATGTTTATAAACTTGAGCAAACTACTCAAGATGCTGAGAAGTATCTCCAATCTAGAAATTCATTAACCTACAGAAAAACTCCCTACGGAAATTGGGGGTCTTTCTGCTTTACCATTAGTCCTTTAACTGTCTGTTGAAGACACTCACCACCTGTACATGTTTAATTCCTGGAGATTAACTCACTCATTAATCTGTTTAGAGCAATGTCTACTACATCATGTTCTGTATACTCTTGTATAAGATATAGATTCCTTGTTTCTTTTTTTATTAGCAACTTTCTAATTTCATCACATAAGTGAATTTGAGAATCTAAAAGCTTTATTGCTCGCATATCTTTCATTTGTTCAGACATGAAATCAACCCCTTTATGCCTTTTTAAGCAACTATTCTGCTTTAAAAAGGAAAAACCCTTTTGCTAATGTGCTCGGTTAATATAATGTAGTTTCTATCAAAGCGATGTGTCGCAAGTTCAAGCTAAATAATACAAGAGCACTCTCTCTTGGAAAGGAAGCATCCCATATCAATTAAAACTAGGATAATATATCCTAAAGACACCTTAGCCATTAAGTAGGGGAACGATACAATTCGATGCTAGTCATTTAAAAAGTTTATAAGTATTTAAAAAAAGACATAATATAAAAAGCCTTATTTTAATAAAGGGAGGAAATATTAAAATGATTAGTATTAAAAAAGATACGAACACTTTTTATGTAGGAGAGCAGGGGAAAAAAGATGCAGAAATACATTATGTTCCAACTGAAAAGGATAAAATTATAGTGGATCACACATTTGTTTCAGAAAGTCTGCGAGGTCAAGGAGTTGGAGAGGCATTAGTTAAAGAAATAGTCGAATTTGCTCGAGAAGAGGGAAAAAAGATTATCCCATCGTGTTCTTTTGTAAAGAATAAAATTGAGCATAATGAAGATTATCATGACGTTTTAGCAAGATGATTATGTCCCTATTAAGTCGACAGTAATAAAAAGTCCTCTCCTTCAGCTTTAACGATAGTAGTTGGTAGTAAGATGAATAAGAATCCTGTATATATAATGTATTTCCGGTTTACATAACGTCTCTTTCCGGTACACATCACAAAAAGACCTCCTTGTGGCACAAGGAGTTTAGAAAAGGTCACTATTATGAATTATGCAGCTTTTTATACATCCTTGATATTACTGGTTTGTCCCAAGATCCAGGTGGAAGGAGAATGTATAAAAAGTCTGCATTTTATACATATGCAACACCCCATTATATATGGCTTTTTTTAGAAATAAATGTTAATATATAAGAGATAAATTCCATAATGATGATGTTCAAAAAGCCACCTCTATCGACGACCAGAGGTGGCTTTTTATTTTGTTCTTGTACATAAGGAACTTTACTAATGCTACAGATGAAATTGAGTTTACTGTTTAGAAGGAGTATGAATATGAGTAAGTATGATGAAATAGATTTTGAAGAGATTGTGCTTGAAATGCAGAAGCAAGTTGAACATAACTTAACGATAGTACGTAAAACGGAAATAAAAATCCCTTAGAAACAAATATTCTAGGGATTTTAATTGTCGTTGTTGTTGTCACAAAACCTTATTTCCTACATCAACGCTAAAAAACAGTTATTTTTCTCCAATGAAGGAATGGGAAAGGCTCTACATGAAGCTCGTCGTATTCGGATTTATAGCTATGTAATGCGGCATCCAGCAATCTGAATTCTCAGTACCAATTTCATGACCATTTAAACAGACTCTGTTCATGCCGTCTAAACCATCTAAACCGCAGCATCCGTTTAAACGATCTCCATCTGGATGATGCTTAGAATTGATTAGGTCCTTCATATTTATAATAATTGTACCTTTTTTATCAACTTCATCATCTTCACCAACGATTAAGAAATAACCTTGGGGAATATAATCTTCCTCCATTTCCTCTTTGAGTAAGCTCATGTCATTTAGTTCTGTTAATGCGTTAGAAATTTCTATTTCGCAACTTTTACAAACTAACTTCAATATAGTAAAACCCCTTTGACTAGTTTATATTCAAACACAACACTTATAAATATGATACTTTTTCAATAATTTGTCTAGTTAAGAGGTTTACTATTTAGGAAATTATATTGCTTTGTTTCCTATATGAAACTCCTGTTTACCTTACCTTGTACTATCTACACCTCAAATAACAATGGTTATCGGTTCTTTAACCTTAAGAAAATATTCATAGACCTGTGACATTATCCTAAAATTGAAAAAGACCTTCAAAAAAATATAAAATTCCGGACTTATATGTTCTAATGCCTTGAAAAGCTCCTTTGTATATACTGTTGTGAATAAAACGTTATTATGGTATAAATCTACTATAATATAACAAAGTAGGTAATTTATATGTCAAAAGGTAAAAGGTTTTTGGTTTTATGTATTGTATTAATCTCTATTGCTTTTTTCATTTTTGTACTCAAGGACGATGGAGAAATCAAAAGAGATAATATAGAAATAGGATATAAAACAAATGATGAATCTCAACAAATTATTCATCCACAAAATAAAGTGGATCGAAACAAGGAGATAATTGTCTCTACACATTTTAAAGACAATTCGGGAAAGGAAAAACAAAATAAAAAGTTTGTACTAAGATTAGCTAATATCAGGGATAAGAGCAATGTTTTGATGGAAGAAACTATTCCTAATGACGAGGCCACTTCGGGTTACGAATTTAAAATTAGTCCAGGGAAACTCTCTGCAGGAAAATACCAATTTTCTTTGTATAGAGATAATAATTTGAGCATAAGAAAAGTCTTTACATTCAAATGATAAAAAATACATTGTCCGTAAAGGTATACTTTTACGGACTTTTCTTTTATATAAGAAATCTATCATTTTTACCGTTCGTTTAAGTTTAAAAATAAATTACGAACATCTTATTAAAATCACACACTTTTACGGACGTTTTCGGTAGAAAAATAGGAATAAAACTATAAAATTATATAAAAATGGTAATAAAAACAAACCTCAATTTGTCGTCAGTAAGTGTAAATATTTAAAGAATGGGTCCTTTCAGAATAAAAAACTTCTTATAAATGCTTTAACGTTTATACTCCAAGTTAAGCCTCATTAGTTATCCAATTTTATTTTAATGATACATTAGTTGGTGTCGCAAAATCTACAAGTACATCAAAGGGAAAGAAAAAGGGCGCTATAAAGAACCCTTTCTATTATGGACAAAGCTTTTAAAACTTAATTTATATTTAAGATCATTCTTAAGGTTGTTAGAAATGTAAAAGAAGAGAGCAATTTAATTATTAAAGTATAAAAATTGCCCTCTCATTATTAGTTTTTGCCTAACAATGAGAGGGCAATTCGAATGAATCAGCAGTTATTTTACTAACATTATTTAATTAAAGAATCAAACAGATGATGGTAGTGAATTTCATTTCATATTAAAACCTGTTTATTCTCTATCAAAAAGGGAGTTTCCAGCAATCCCTGGATTAGTCATTTCAAAAGGATTTAAAATTAGATCTAATTCTTCTTCTGTTAAAACATCATACCTTAAGCATAATTCACGTACAGATTCACCTTTTAGGATTGCCTCTCGTGCGATTCTAGCAGCCACTTCATATCCAATATGAGGATTAATAGCCGTAATAATACCTACACTTTTTTCTACGTATTCTTTTAAATGTTCTTCATTCGCTTCAATCCCCTGCAGGCAATAATCCGTGAATGTCTGAAAAGCATTATTCATAATGCTAATTGATTGAAGTAAATTAAAAACAAGAACTGGTTCCATAACATTAAGTTCAAGCTGACCTGCTTCAGAAGCTAAGCAAATTGTATGATCATTACCGATAACTTGAAAGGCAACCTGGTTAATCATCTCTGGCATGACAGGATTAACTTTTCCAGGCATAATAGAAGATCCTGGCTGACGAGCTGGCAAAGTGATTTCTGCTAGTCCTGCACGGGGACCAGACGCCATTAGACGTAAGTCATTCGCTATTTTCGACATATTTACCATACAAATCTTTAATGCTGCAGAAACTTCTGTATAAGCATCTGTATTTTGAGTCGCATCTACAAGGTGATCGGCATTTTTAAGTGGTAAACCACTGATATTTGCTAGATATCTTACAACATTTTCAATATAACGTGGATCGGCATTCAAACCCGTCCCAACTGCAGTTGCTCCCATATTCACCTCATATAAATGTCCATAGGATTGCTTAATACGTTTCATATCGCGCTCAAGAACACGACTATATGCTTCAAATTCTTGACCAAGACGGATTGGAACAGCATCTTGTAGGTGAGTACGCCCCATTTTTATAATAGAATCAAATTGTTCTGCCTTTTTATGAAATACACTGTGCATATAATGCATTGTTTTTAGTAACTTATTTAACAGATTAAGCGTTGCAATGTGGATAGCAGTTGGGAATACGTCATTTGTTGACTGTGACATGTTTACATGACTATTAGGGCTTAAATCGGAATAAGAACCTTTTTTATGACCAAGTAACTCTAAAGCCCTGTTTGCGATAACCTCATTTGCATTCATATTCATTGAGGTCCCTGCACCAC
>Ga0209796_10001187_pt1 | contig 11671 bp, 10 predicted proteins | sample AgamicOrSfrz_FD_187167 | JGI IMG/M metagenome (GOLD analysis project Ga0209796, IMG submission 187167) | Agave microbial communities from Guanajuato, Mexico - Or.Sf.rz (SPAdes) (version 2) | ecosystem: Host-associated > Plants > Phyllosphere > Phylloplane/Leaf | place: Guanajuato, Mexico...
AATGGCCTTGATACCAGCACCATCACCAGCATAACGAATCATGTCTGGTATGATGATGAGCGAGTACCCTACGATGAGCGCGCGCTCATGCAGATTCTCCAGCGCAGCCATGCTGGCCGAAACGGTGTTGCCCTTGCCTGCCAGCATGATGCAGATTTCAGCCATCACGCTTTTCCCGCTTCCTCCGGCTCCCATGCCCCCCAGAAAAGCTGCCAGTCATAGTGGTTGGCCATCACCATATAAAGAGCGGCCAGTATCCGGTCAGCCTTACGCGGATGATGCCCAGAGTACTCGTTCAGCGAGTGCTGAAAAACAAGCGCGTATTCAGTCAGCGTCTCGTTCTGCACCGCCGTGAAGGTCACGTCGCTGGCGATAAACAGCCCAATAACCCTGAGCTGAGTGCCAAGGGATATGTAACACCGGCATGCGCCGCTGAACCGGGTGAACGCTGAAAGCGCCTTGGATCGCATATTGACTATATTCATACGCAATACTGGGCGCAGAGTATGGAAGATGAATAATAGGCAAGGGTGAGCAGTATTTTAAATTAATTGACAAGAAAGGTGATAAATCCTTTTTTAGTCTCTACCTCTGCCTTCTTACAGGCACGCCTAAATTATTCCGTCCCAAACCTCTCCATTATAAAATCGATCAAGCTTCTTAATTTGGCTGATGGACGCCCATCCTGCTGATAAGTCAGATACATCGGAGTCGGTTTATAACTCCATTCGGGTAAAACCTGCACTAAGTTACCCTGTAAAATATCGCCCAGCAAAATTGATTCCGGCTGCAGAACGATTCCACAGTCATTAAGCGCGGCTATTCTGAGCGCGCTTCCCTGATTAGACATAAAGCGGCCTTTGACTGACGCTTTGAAAAGCTGCTTATCGGGACCTATTAAATCCCATCGGTTAGGTGTAAGCCAATAAGAAATACCAAGGCAACTATAGTTTATAAGTTCACTTGGGTGTTTTGGAATACCGTGAATGCTGAGATAACGGGGTGAGGCAGCCATAATTCTACGATAGGATTTTAAAGGCCTGGCGACAATACCTGGCTCATTAACATTGCCAACCTGAATAGCAATTTCATAATTCCCATTACTAAAGTTAGAAATCCGGTTCTCAAGCGTCAGCATAATGTCCACGTCAGGATTGAGTGACATATATACACTTAGCTCAGGAACTAAAAACTGATAGCCAAAGCTGATAGGTGCAAACATTTTGACCAGCCCCCGCGGAGAAGACTGAAGCTCTAATGCGCTGTTTTCTGCTAATGAAAACTCTGAAAGTACGCGCAGGCAGCGATCGTAGTAAAGCTGTCCCACTTCCGTTAACTGTTGTCGGCGCGTGGTTCTGTGAAGCATACGCGCCCCCAGACGTTCTTCAATCGCTCTTATCTGTTTGGCAACCATTGTAGTCGAGACGCCACACGCGTCAGCAGCAGCTGTGAAGCTGCCACAATCTACTACCCGCACAAACATCTCCATTCCAGCAAGCTTATCCATGATTATGAACCAGTAGGTTTAAACTTCTTTAACCTAACACATATTTATCATTAATACGTATTAAGTAATCATGTCCAGGTTGCTCCCATTTCGGGGGCTGAGATCAGAGATATAAAATGCCTATCATACGTTTAGAGATGCCGCCGGGGCGCACCCCCGAGCAAAAACGCAGCTTTGCCAGTGAAGTGACACGTGTCGCTGTTGAAACACTCAACTGCAAACCGGAAAGCCTGGACGTTCTGATTATCGAAGTTCCCAAAGAGCACTGGGCAAAAGCCGGGAAATTCATGTCAGAACGATGAACTCAGCTGACGCGGTTTTGCTGAAAAAGCGAATGTATTGTAAAGGATTAAGTAATTAGATCTGACCTGCAAATCGAAATATCTCTTTAATCATTTCAATGAGAATGAAAACATGAAAATTGCATATTCTACAGGCGTAATATGCTGTCTCATCGCCACATTATCATGGGGCGCTGGATTTCCAATTATGACTAGCGCTCTGACCTATATTGACCCTTACACCTTTACCACCCTTCGTTATGGTTTTTCCGGTATTGCCTTGTTGATCGCGCTGATGATGCTAGAAGGAAAATCAGGTCTCAGTTTTAAAGGTGAACGTATAGGCTTAGCCTGGTTATTAGGTACCATCGCTTTTGTAGGATTTGGTTTTTTTGTTTTTTTAGGTCAGCAAATGGCTGGGAAAGACGGTGCTTTAACGGCATCGATTATGATGGCAACCATGCCAATGATAGGCATTCTTGTTAACTGGTTAATAAAAAAGGTGGCTCCGCCGGGTATTTCAATTGGCCTGATAGTCATGTCCTTTTTTGGGGTAATTACGGTAATTACTAAAGGGCATTACAGTACCCTTTTTGACTCGCCGGGAAACTATAAAGCAAATGCGTTGATTATTATCGGTGTATTTTGCTGGGTGATTTACACAATTGGCGCTTCATTCTTTCCTAAATGGTCGCCGTTAAAGTATACGACATTAACAACCTGTCTGGGTGTATGCAGTATCATTTTTTTAAATGCAATATTTTATATTTCTGGATTCATACCGGTACCCACCTCAGGCGCGCTTATTGCAATCGCACCTCATGTTGCATACATGGCATTGATTGCAAGCTTTATAGGGATTCTTTGCTGGAACATAGGTAATAAAATCCTTACTCCTATGAACGGAGTACTTTTCATGGATATCGTTCCTATTACAGCCTTCAGTATCTCTGCAATGACAACCGTAATACCTGGTCCTGCAGAAATTATGGGCGCCTGCATTACCGGTTCTGCCTTGATCCTTAATAATCTGTACCTCAGATACAGAACGCCAAAGCCTGCTGTCTTACCCGTCAGGTCCAGCTAGTGCAACATGTTAAGTTTAAAGCTTTCACTTTCAAAATATATTAAATTAAACGAACGCACTTGAGGATTTATAATGTTTATCAAACCCAAAGAAATAGTTATTCATGTTGATATTGTCGGGGATGTTAATGCTCCAGTTGTTGTGCTTCTTCATTCATTAGGCACTAACCTGCATATCTGGGATGAGCAGGTTAACGTTTTGAAAGAAAATTATAGGGTCCTATCTATTGATATGCGCGGACACGGTTTGAGTGAACTTTCAGGTGAGCCATTTACAATTGAAGATCTGGCAAACGATGTTCTTAGCGTCATTGATTACTTCAATATTAAAACATTCTCTGTGGCAGGAGTCTCAATCGGCGGTCTAGTAGCTCAACACCTTGCTGATAACGTACCTGGAATCCTGAATTCTGTAATCCTGGTGGATACTTATCTCGCGCCAGCGTCAAAAGAATTCTGGGTTTCACTGGCCAAAAACATACGTATTGAAGGCCTCAATCCATACGTTGAAGAAATCTTTAATCGCTGGGTCACTGCGCGGTTCAGAGAAATGCCTGCAGCCATAGGTATGAAACAAATGTTATACCGTACCTCTCCAGAAGGTTACGCTGGGTGTGCCGATGCGCTGGGCAAAATAAATCCGGATAAAAAATGCATAACCGGCCTCCCGGTACTGGTTATCGTAGGCGAGGAAGATGTCGTTGCAACACCTGCCGCAGCGCGACAGCTTGCTGAAGCGCGAAATGGAGAATTAAAAATACTGAATAATGCATCTCATATACCCCTGCTAGAAAAAGCAGATGAAATTAATACTGAAGTATTGCGTTTTTTGAATGCCGTAAGTAACTGAAGAGTACATCCAGTATAATCTTTTAGTTGAAAATAAATTCTTCTTAAGGGGGGTTCTGCATGACTGCAGAACTCTTTCCAAAAGAAAAAATCAAAAATAATAACCATCATTAAAATGATAAAGCTTTCTTCGACCAGGTGAAATGAACTCATGACTTATTATCTTTAGAATAAAGATAGTTTTACTTCTACTAACTGGAAGGGAGATATGCAGTGGAAAAGATTTCGATAAATAAGGCCTGGTTTATGAAAGTACCGGCTGATGTATTGAAAGAAATTAGCTGGAAAGTTAAAGCCATGCCACCTCAGCCAGCCAAAAGTTGCGTACTCTATAACGAACCAACGGGGATTATACCGCACCTGATGCTTCTAATAAATTTGATTTCGATTTTAGCAACCGATTCTAACGAAATTGATTGCTCGATCATTCATCACTCGCTCATTAACTTGGCTCTTGTCATAAAGCACAAAGACAAAAACACAAAAAACACAAAAAACAAAACAAGCAAAAGAATCAAAAACCTGATTATGTCTAATCCAACACGTGACTGGTGTTCATCTGATTTTGAAGAACTTCTACATGTAAGTGGAGCCACCTTAAGACGGCGACTGGCACAGGAAAACACCTCATTACGACAATTGATGCGGAATGCGCGTATGGAACATGCATTCCATTTAATAAAGAAATCTGATAAACCGATTAAACTTATAGCGCTCGAGTGCGGATACAATTCTGCCTCATGTTTTTCAAGAAACTTTAGTTCACACTTTGGTTTAGATCCGTCTTCAGTGAATTTATGCTCTAGGCAATACAAAGATTTATCTTATCAGAATATAGAATGAAGATATTATTGCTGTAATTGGTGATTATTTATCGCAAGTAATAAAAAACCTTACCTCATAAATAAAAACAATAAAATCTTTTAATTGTAAACATTTGGCAGTGGCGCCTCTTTTTCAGAGCCACTCATTTCACATGGTTCTTATCCGCTTAGAGACTGTTTCCCTTATAACCTTTTTGATAATTCTTTTTTAACATAGTTATGAGATCTTTTATTGAGCGTTTCAGGCATGACGTTGAGCATTACGGTAAATCGCTTTCAGTTATAGTCATTTTACGGATTATTTTTTATTGACGATCCACATAATGTAAGCCAGTTTTTTTTTAAAAATGATGAGGCTCTGTATGAAATGCAAATAATTCATGCAGAAAAGTAATATAAAAAACATATAACTTAATGAGGAAGAGAAGCAGGATGGATATCAGATTATATAATAAATCGACGCATGATTACGCACTTGAGTTACTTAAAAATGATGGCGTAATCGTTGCACCAAGCGTTACTAACTATGGCGTTTTTTGTTCTGCAACCAGCGCAAAAGGAATTGCAAGAATCTTTGAAATGAAGGAGCGTACTAAGTTCGGGCCTCTGACATTAGGTATTGGCAGGCCTGAAGATGCACGTTTATATGCAGAAATTCCATCAACATTTTCTGATGAACTGATCGCTGAGCTGCTGCTGGGCATGACCACACCAATATTCTTTAAATCCTCAGTTTCAGAAATGTTTCCTGAGCAAATGACCATGAGTGCACCGACTGTTGGCTTATTCTGCCACGGCCGCAGCCCAATGTATGAAATTGGCCGCGAATTTGGGCCCATCGCCCTGACATCATCTAATATTTCGGGCACTGGTGGTCATCAGGTAACTCGTGAACAGGCTATAAGCGATCTGGGCCGCCATGCTGACCTGGTTATTGATGATGGCCCTATCGGCTGGGATGATGCTGCCGGACCGTTCCAGAGTAATACAGTCGTTGACTTCTCATTCAATCCTCCCCACTTGGTCAGGCCAGGAAGGTTTCCAACTGAACGCCTGAAAGCCCTGTTCCCGACACTCATCACAGATCTAGATGCATACAAAGAAGTGATCAAGCAGCGTATGGGGAACGTGACATTATGATTTACAACCAACAAAATAATAACGAAATAAATAATTTTAGCATTGATGAATTAAGGGCACGTCCTGAAATATCTTCAGAAGCACCAGCAAAAGTACTGCTGGTTGGTATGGGGGCAGATATCGGCTCTAATATCCTGTTTCTGTCTGCAACGAAAGGAATTAAATATCCGGTAACTGACGTTTTAACCCACGCTATTAGCAGTGAGGGAGTTGGTGCAACTCATCGCAGTAGCTTGGATGAACTCAAAGCGAGACTCGTTCTTGCAAACCCTTCTTTATACGATAAAGTAGAAATTAATGAAGAGCATTCGTCTATTATGATAAATGGTCATAACTTCCGGATTCATTTCAGAGATCTTGACTCGGACCTGGAAAACCTGGGCAAGTTTGACTTAGCAATTTTAGCGACAAGCCGCCGGCACATCAGATCCCGTGCTCATCTTAAAAAACTTGAAGCTGTTGCAAAAATCGTGATTGGCGTTGCAGAGAACTCTGAGCTGCCTGCGCTGTATCCAGCATTATTATCCGCGGATGCTGGCCATTTCTCAGCTGCTAGGTCAGCCATCGGCAGCGAGTTGGCTGGTAGCTTTGCAATGGGGAGCTGCCAGTGCGTCGGTTGGACCATGGGATTGCGGATGCTTGCTGATTACTGTTCTGATAATAATGTTTTATTGCAGGATGTTCTGTTGCATACAGAAGTTGATATTGTACATCCCGATACGGCATCCTCGAATTTTGGCACTAACCGGATGGGCTCCAGAACAGAGGATCCCAGAGATAATTTACGACCAGGGGTTTCACAGGTTGCCGAATCTATGCAGCGATTTAAACCCGCAACCAGCGTTAACACCGTTTCTCTTCGTGTGCTCACGCAACCGCCGGGTTATCAGATTCAGCGTTTTTTTTTGAAAAACATCAAAGTGAATATTGATAAGCTTATTCATGTCGCTCGCAGGATCGAATCAGAAGAACCTTCTCTTATTCATGTCACCAGTGATCCAATAGGTTCAAAGGCGTATGCGAGCATGCCTTGTGGCTTAGTACTGATTGCAACTGAACAGCATATTTCAGCGAAGAGCATTGGAGATCTTACCGAAGTGACGCTTCAGGCTTATGTTCATAATACTTTGGGTTATAGTGCAGCCATTCTTGCAACTACCGATCGTGTACTGAATGGCGAGTCCCTTACATTCGTAAATTAAGACACTACATAAATTCTGGAGCTCAAAATGGCCATGTTAGACATTCTGGAAATGCAGTCAACTTACCAATATTCTGGTAAAATGATTATTACCCCCGAACCTGAAACTGTAGGCGTAATTACTCATTCTCTTGATGAACTGAAAGAGGGAGCTGAACATATTTTTTTTACAAGTCGCCTTGACTGTTCAATTGCAAGTAAGATTATTGCCAACCCATCTGTTGGCTCCGTCGTAGTAACCCAAGGTGAGTTTTCCGATCATGCAAGAAAAATGTTACATGAATCTGGTATAGGTTTAGTCGTCTATAACGAGCGACAATTTGATAAGACCAGCAGATGCATTATCAATAAAGATGGTCTTAAAGAATTAAAAGAAGGCGTTCCTATTAGTGCTATTTGTTCAGTACTGAATAATCGAAATTTATCTACATACCGTCGATTCGGCATCAATTCATTAGGGTATTTCAGATTCAAATTCTGCCTCTTCCAGCTGTTTAGCCAGGATCCTGACGCTCATAACAATCCGGAGGTAATTGAAGAGTATTTATATGAGCAGTTAGTTAAATTAGGTAAGCAAAACTGGTCAAGTATTCGCTGTGTATTATCCGACCTTACATCAGCTGAATTATGTGAGGTTGGTATTAATGTTCCTGCTGAAATGAACCCCGATTTAGGTGTCCGGGGGCCACGTATTATGGAACAATGGGCACCTGAACTGGCCGCAATCCGGCGCTTTCAGAATGAATTTGATATTAAAATCAAGATTAGTGCTCCGTTTGTTTCAACAATCGATGAGTACGGTAATTTCGTTGATTTAGTTAAAGCAGCGGGAATTGAACGTGAGAGTGTCGAGCTGGGCTTTACCTTAGAGGTGCCAGCTCTGGCCGAAGAGCTTGATGAGCTTTTCCAAAATCATAAAGTTGACTTTATGGCCATTGGCACTTCTGATTTGTTCTCGCTCTTTAATGGTGTGTGCAGAAACAATCAGGCTTTATCTATTATGCCTGCGAGTAATGCCAATATCCGTCTATTACGTCGGGTAGTGATGTGTGCTCGTGAATACGGCGTTCATACATTTGTCTGTGGTGAAGTCCGTCGCAATGAGAAAATTATGACAGAGTTACTTAAGGCAGGAGTAGGTGAACTAATTTGTTCTGCTCAGGTTAAGGAACTCAGCACAATTTTTCATTTCTCCGGAATTATTAACCAAATTGATAAATAATTAATTTTTGTCGGGCACACCGGGAATCTGCTTTTTTGATAAGTACAAATGAGCACCCTTGCGCCCGACTTTATAAATGAAACATAATTCCTTTTCTCAGTAAACCTGAGCACTCAAAACCATTAATAAACCTCAAAAGGATTCAGGATGCTTTACACTGTTCATTGTAATTATAAAGACACTACAAGTGAAAAAGAGTGGAATGATTTTTACAGCCAGAATAAATTACCCTCTCTGATATCCACAACTGGCTTTGAAACCTCCCAGAGGTTTAGATCTGTAAAGTTCACATCTCGAGACTACTTGGCAGTGCATACTATCAAAAACATTGAAGTTATTACAAGTCAGGAATATTTTAAAAACGGAGGCGGGAGCTTTTCTCAATGGCAAAAAAACATCTGTAACTGGCACCGGAACGTTTACAACTGTCAATTTCCAGCCCCAGAGGTAAATGAATGTGAAGTTTTGCTCCTCAGCAGGATAAAACTGGAACATCTACAATCAGAGCAGGGGTATATTCCTTTTCCCTTGGAGTTAGTTGGCCTAGATAAGTCACATTTTTACGAGAGCGGCTATGTTCTCCCGCGGTTTCTTTCCAGTGCTTTTGAGCGTTTAGACGAAGTTGATATTTATGAACCTATTACTCTCCAACTCAAACATCAATAGTAATGGAGATGCTTTTTACTTATGCGCCTTAATTTTCCTTTGTGAAGCCAGGACGAGAGCAATTCCCCAGTCTTTCTGAATGTCACTGGCCACGTCAAAAGTTATTATGAAGATAGCTTTTGCTTAAGCCCGCTAAGCCTGAAACGGCGTAAAATTTCTCATTATGCTGGACGCTATACAATAACCACAAACCAGAAAATCTTTACGGCAGGGCTTTGCCGCTTCCCGGTTGCTTATAGTGAGTCTGCCGTAAACGCTCAGGAAAGTGGATCAAGCGCTTTCATACTATTTACCGCTAATCAGAGACATATTCCTGAACGGTGTTGTATAACATGGCGACAGCATTTCGCGCTTCCTAAGCTAGGCTGTCGTACTTTCCTTGTCCCGCAAACCAGACCTTTTCTATGCCTGAGCAATTGATATCATCCAGCATCTGTGCCTGCGCGCGGCTGCTGCTCGATGAACATGTCACATGTCGAACATGTCCAAGTAACTTGTTGTTTATTCGATTCTTCGTCACTTTAGTCATCATGGTCATGCCTTACCTAAAATTCTGCATCCAGAGGCGCCTGGAATGGGCCGGAGCCCTGTGATTTTTAAGCTTCACCTACATATCTTAACTGGTGTGTGTAATCCCCACCTCCTCGCCCCAGCTCAGTTACGGATTTCCTTTTTAATATCATGTAATTAACCGCTACCCACCTGTCCCTGCTTTTGGCGAAATGGACACCTCAAAAGCCTATTTAACTTATAAATTCAATTAGTTACGACACGTGGTGGTGTCCCTATGAAAATCGCAAAACTAACCGTTTTCTGCGGGGCCGCCGCCTCGTGGACGGGGTACCCCTCCGGGAGGACCCGCTCATTATTCCCTGCCCTGACACTGCCACAATAATCGGCCATCATCTGGCCGGCTGGTTGGCCATAAGTGAAAGCCGTGCCTGAAGAACAAAACTCCAGGGCAGTCGCAATGACTTCCCAATAAGGACAAACATTCGGCCACAGCCTAAGTCTTTGATTTGTTCGAGACCGTCACTTTGTCTGCCTTACGAGAGCTGGCAGTCAGATGATCGATGAACTACTTCCTGATTTTACTACGGGAGGTCACTGTAACCTCCCGCGTCCTGACGCTTAATTCGGTCCCTCGTTTAAGGACCACTCGGCTCTTCGGTCAGGCACAGAGCACGTAAGCTATTGTTTATTTCATCCGTCCTCACTTTGAGGATACAGGCCATCCTCTCAATGAATTTATCTCTGTGGCGATTGTGGATGTTCAATACTTTACCTGCGCTTGTGCACTCAGCCATTATCAGGCTGGTTATCTGCTCAGAAGTAGATAACTTTGTCTGAATAAGGTTTTACCCAAAAAGTGCAAAACCCTTGGCAGCGGCATTACCTCTCATTTTGCTAATGCTCAACTGGAACTTAAGTCGTTGATTTTTCCGTTCACCGTCACTTTGGCCCCGCCCGGGATGGTGTCGACGGAATATTCGATTAATAACACTCTGATTTCAGTATCGAGGGTACTAGCGACCTCTCGCCTAACTCACTATCGTGCCCATAGTATGAAATGAGCCAGATATGGATCATGCCTCAGGCTTGAATCGTTACCATGACTCATAACTAGTTGAAAGGAATACAAGTCCTCATTTTGAGGTTGTCCACCAGCCTGACTTCCAAATATTACCAGCGCAGCAATGCTTTATGCGTACGCTTGAAACGGACAACATCAGTCTGACTAATTGATTTGTAGAACTATAGCTACCTTATCCTGCCTTCAGGCTTTATGTCCGCTATGAGCGAGGAGCGGACCTAGTTCATGCTTATGCCTTAGAATAAAAAAATCTGCTACAAAATATGCACTATTGATATGCTATTAGAACAGGCAAATCAGGAAGAAATTCATGGACAAGAACACGCTGGTTACACTCTTAAAATTCAAACGCTGGATTGATGCTGAAACGCTAAAAGCAGTTAAATGTATCAGCGAATCTGCTTATGCAGAAAAGCGTCATCTGATGCTAAGACTGATGAACCATATTCATGTGGTAGACATGATTTTTAGAGCAAATATTTCGGGTCAGCAGCATGGTTACACTGCCCTGAACACCCCTGAAACACCCTCAGTGGATGAGCTTGAGGTCAAAATGGACGACTGTACAAACTGGTATATCCGGCGCGTAAGCTCACTGTCTCCTGCTAATTTAGGAGAAACTATTAAGTTCAGCTTTGTCGATGGTAGTGAGGGAAAAATGACAACCACAGATATGCTAAATCATATGCTTTTTCATGGGACTTACCACCGTGGGGCTGTAGGCTGGTTAATTTCTGAGTGCGAAGGTGTTCCGCCGAAAGATGTGCTGACAGTTTTTCTGAGGGATCATAATTACTGACAGGTAAGTTCTTCAGCCCACCACCTATCCAGCGGCTTTGAGGGCCGCTTCGGCGAGAAGCCTACCTTAACGACCTGCGATGGCGATAAGTTTGGGCTAAAAATTTTCAGAGATAATGCTTAGAGCTCTCTCAAAAGTCTGGCTGGATTGCCAGCATACACCCCTTTAATTAACACAGGCTTTGTAACCACGCTACCTGCACCAATCACCGCACCACTGCAAATGTCCGTTGTTAAGATAGTTGCTCCGCTCCCCACGGTTACCGCGTTACCTAATACGATATGTATCCAGCTTTCTGAAGAAGCATCAGGACCGCCATTCTTAAACAGGTCGTTAGCAAAGGTTACGCCATGGCCTATAAAACAGTCCTTACCCAAGGTAACGTTCTCACAGATAAAAGTGTGAGACTGTACTCGGGTTCTGTCGCCTATAACGCATCCCTTTTGTATCTCTACAAATGGCCCTACAAATACATCATCGCCCAGTTCACACTCATAGATGT
>Ga0209796_10001190_pt1 | contig 11621 bp, 9 predicted proteins | sample AgamicOrSfrz_FD_187167 | JGI IMG/M metagenome (GOLD analysis project Ga0209796, IMG submission 187167) | Agave microbial communities from Guanajuato, Mexico - Or.Sf.rz (SPAdes) (version 2) | ecosystem: Host-associated > Plants > Phyllosphere > Phylloplane/Leaf | place: Guanajuato, Mexico...
GGTCGCCCGCTCCCCCGTCCATAACAGCCCCGGACGGCGGTAGCCTTTGCCGAGCAGATACTCTGCCGTCGCCTGGCCCGCTTTCTCATGGGAGAAGCCGACCAGCATGTCGATGGGCGTTGGCGTGATATCCCATGTCTCCACCACCGGCACGCTGGCGTTGAAGATGATCTTTTTCAGGTCATTAGCGTGGTGGATGCCGGTGAGCACAATGCCATCCGGGCGGCGCGACATCAGGGTCGATACCAGCTCGGTTTCCGTTTGCGCCGTGTAACCGGCGCTGCACAGCAGCATCTGATAACCGCGTTGCGAGAGCGTTTCACCCATTGCCTGAAGCGTATCGGCAAACAGCGGATCGTTGATGTGGGGCACCAGCACGGCAACCAGTTTGCTGCGCCGTGAGGCGAGCCCACCGGCCAGCGCGTTGGGAATGTAGCCCGTCGCTTTGACGGCGGCGAGCACCTTTTTCACGGTTTCCGGCCGTACCTGGTCCGGCGTGTTAAGCGCCCGACTGACGGTCATGGAGGAGAGCCCGGCGGCGCGGGCGACGTCATCCAGCGTCGGCGCACGGGAGATAACAGCACGAGAAGGTCTTGCCATCTTCACTCACAGAGCCCGCAGAGGCGTTAGCATTGGCTACGTTATATTTTGTAGTATAACTATAATTCCAATCAATACCTCTGTTCACTTTTAAATCAGGGTATTACCTCACCATTTCGCTTAAAAAATGTTAGCGCTAACATTAGCAAGCACGCCAATTACAACTGAGTTGCCCCCCTCCTGACGGACATTTTTGCAACCGATCGCATTTTCACTTTTTGTATAAGTTTGGTGCACTAAACAAGGTGCAAAAGCCCACCATAATCATGTTAGCGCTATCATTTTTTACCAGCTTACGCCCGGCGGATTGACCTGCGAAGTGTCAACCCCTTCGCCCTGCTCACCCCAGCGAGCCAGCACCTGTTGGTACTCGCCGCGCGCGATAGCGCCGTTAATCGCCGCCTGCAAAGCCAGCACCAGGCCGTTACCCTTTTTGCTGGTGGTCGCCACCCAGGTTTTCTTCGGCCCCAGGCCGACCACTTTTGTTGTGCCATTCAGCGCCGCTTTATATGCCGCGACCGACTGCGGACCAAACACCACGTCCGCGCGACCGGACTGAATATACAAATTGCCTGAGGCATCATCCGTCAGGTAAATCGGTTTTGCTGCCTCGCGCCCGGCGGCGCGGTTCTCCTCATTCCAGCGCAGCAAGATCCGCTCCTGATTGGTGCCGGAGCCAACAATCACTCTGCGCCCGGCCAGGTCGGCTGGGCCGCTAATCGCGTTTATCGGGCTGGTGGCTTTCACTGAAAAAGCGAGTGAGTCGGCGCGATAAGTGGCGAAGTCAAACTTCTGCTTGCGCGCCTCGGTGACGGCAATATTGACCAGCGCCACATCGTAGCGCCCGGAGGTGATGCCGAGCGGCCAGTCCTCCCAGGCGGTCGGCACCAGTTTCAGCTTGAGACCAAGACTGCTTGCCAGCAGCCTGGCGATATCCGGGTCGCTGCCAATACGTGTGCGGTTATCACTCGCCAGTAAAGCCAGCGGCGGCGAGTTAAGTGCGGAGATGGCAACCGTCAGCGTGCCCGGCTCGACAAAACGGTAATTGGCCGGGATTTTAGCGATCGCCGCCTCATCCCGCGTCGCCACAATCGGCTGCTCGTTGGCGCGCAGATCGATCTGCCCGGCCACAACCGGGCCTGTACTGAACACTATCAGCGCCAGTAATACCTTTTTCATACGCACTCCTTACAGCACTTTGGAGAGAAACTGGCGCGTGCGGGCGTGCTGCGGCTGGTTCAGCACCGCCTCACTACTCCCCTGCTCCACAATTTTGCCGTCGACCATAAACACCACCTGGTCGGCGACCTCGCGGGCAAAACCGATCTCATGGGTCACCACTACCAGTGTCGATCCGGCCCGCGCCAGTTTTTTGATCACATCCAGCACCTCGCCCACCAGTTCAGGATCAAGCGCGGAGGTCGGCTCATCAAACAGCATCACGCGCGGGCGCAGCGAGAGCGCACGGGCGATGGCGATACGCTGCTGCTGGCCGCCGGAGAGATGACGCGACCAGGCATCGGCTTTGTTACGCAGCCCGACCACATCCAGCAGTTCAAAAGCCTGCTCGACCGCCGCTTTACGGCTCAGCTTTTTATGGGCAATCGGCGCTTCAATCAGATTCTCCAGCACCGTCAGGTGCGGAAAGAGATTGAAGTTCTGAAACACGTACCCGACGTTGACGCGCTGGCGCAGGATCTCCTTCTCTTTCAGCTCGTAGAGTTTGTCGCCTTGTAAGCGGTAGCCGATGTACTCGCCGTCGATACGGATAAAGCCCTCGTCGACGCGCTCAAGATGATTAATGGTGCGCAGCAGCGTCGACTTGCCGGAGCCGGAGGGGCCGAGGATCACCGTCACCGTGCCGGGCGGGATCTCCAGCGACACATTATCCAGCGCTTTATGGCGGCCAAAATATTTGCTGACGCCGCTAATCGAAATATGGCCTTCAGGAGAGATGGGCATGAGCAGGCTCCGTGGCGTGTGAAGTGTGAGTTGTCGCTGCCGCACGGTAAACGGACGGATTGATAGCCGAGCGGCGTTCACTGCGCGCCAGCCAGCGCTCAACCAGATACTGGATCGCCGACAACACGCTGGTGATCACCAGATACCAGGCGGCGCCAACCATCAGCAGCGGGATCACCTCCTGGGTGCGGTTGTAGATCATCTGGATGGTGTAGAAGAGCTCCGGCATCGCCAGCACGTAAACCATCGCCGTGCCTTTGGCGAGGCTGATAATTTCATTGAACCCCGAGGGTAAAATAGTGCGCAGCGCCTGCGGTAAAATAATGCGCACCGTGCGCCGCCAGGCGGGAAGCCCAAGCGCGGCAGCGGCTTCATACTGACCGTGATCGACGCCAAGAAAGCCGCCGCGAATGATCTCTGCGGTATAGGCGCTCTGCACCAGCGTCAGCCCGACCACCGCCGTGGCGAACTGGCCGAGCACATTAATCGTCTCGTAGCGCGCCCACTCAATGCCGGTAAAGGGGATGCCGATGGCGAGCGAGTCATAGAGGTAGGAGAAGTTATACAAAATGATCAGCACCACAATCAGCGGCAGCGAGCGGAACAGCCAGATATAGCCCCAGGCGAGGCTGCTCAGCAGCCACGACGAGGAGAGCCTCGCCAGCGCCAGCAGCCCGCCGAGTATGACGCTCAACACCGTGCCGACCAGCGTCAGCAGCAGCGTTTGCCCTAACCCTTCGAGGATCACCGGGTCGAAAAACCAGCGGGCAAAAACGCCCCACTCCCAGCGCGGATTGAAAGCCACGGACTGGATCACCGCCGCCAGCACAAACAGCGCAACGATGGCCCCCACGGTGCGCAGCGGGTAGCGGGCCGGCACCACTTTGATCGTTTCGGTACTTTTCATGGTCGCTCCTCAGGCAGTTTTGCTCAGACGGGCCGATGACAGCACTTTGCTGAAGCGCAGCCGACCATCAAACGGCGGCAGGCTGTACTCTTCCGCGTCGCGCGTCAGGTCGAAGTGCGGCTGATAGCCCTGGCTCAGGTAGAGCCGTACCGCTTCCGGCTGGCGAAAGCCGGTAGTCAGGTAGATCTGGCTATAACCGGCAAGCTCGGCGCGGCGCTCCAACTCCTGCACTACGCGCGCTGCCAGCCCCTGCTGGCGCAGCGTGGCGTCGGTCCAGATGCGTTTGATTTCGGCAGTGCGCTGATCAAAAGGTTTGTAAGCGCCGGTGGCGATGATCTTTCCGTCGCGCTCCAGCACGATAAACAGCCCCTGCGGCGGTAAATACCACTCGCTCAGCTCCACTTCGGCGTCGCGGGAGAAGTAGTCCCCGTAGCGGGCGGCATACTCGGCAAACAGCCCGGCGAGGATCGGTTGCAGCTCGTCTGCGTCGGGCGAGACATCACGGAAACGTTCGTTCATCCTCTGCTCCTTAATCGCCAAGGCCTGGCGGGTTAATTTCTGATTGCGCGATACGCTCTACCCCTTCGCCCCAGCGGTTGAGCACCTTGTCGTAATCGCCCCTCGCCATCGCACCATTCAGCGCGCTCTGTACCGCCGGTGCCAACCCGTTGCCTTTACGCAACGTCACGGCAATATGCGCCGCTTTTGGCCAGCCGCCGTCGACGCTACCCACCAGCCGGGTTTTGCCGGTCAGCGCCGCTTTCCAGGCACCAATCACATTGGGGCCAAAGAAGGCATCCGCGCGACCGGATTGCAGCGCCAGCGTCTGCGCAGCGTCATCTTTGGTGTAGACCGGCGTAAAGGGTTTAAGCCCCTTCTTCAGGTTTTCCGCGTTCCAGGCCAGCAGGATCGCCTCCTGATTGGTGCCGGAGCCAACAATGATGCGCAGCCCGGCGATATCCGACGCCTGCTGAATCTGTTTGATGGGGCTTGCGGTTTTGACATAAAAACCGAGGGAGTCTTTGCGATAGGTAGCGAAATCAAACTTCGCTTTGCGCGCCTGGGTGACGGTGATATTGCTGATCGCGGCATCATATTTGCCGGAGGCCACGCCCAGCGGCCAGTCCTCCCAGGAGGTCGGCACCACATTCAGTTCAAGCCCGAGGCTGTCGGCCACCAGCCGGGCGATATCCACTTCGCTGCCGAGCAGGGTTTTGTTATCGGCGGCAAACACCGTCAGCGGCGGTGAGTTAAGCGCGGCAACCGCCACGGTGAATTTACCCGGCTGCACAAAGCGGTACCCTTGCGGAAGCTGGCTTATCGCTTGCGGGTTTTTCGCCGTATGGATCGGCGTGGAGTTGGCCTCAAGGCTAACGCCCGTGCCGTTGATGGTCACCTCGCTGGCCTGCGCCAGCGGCGTCAATGCAAGCGTTGCCGCCAGTAAAAGGGTGCGTCTCTGCATAGCGTTCTCTTCTTTTATTGTGTTGACCGGGGATGTTCGGGCAGCGCCAGGCCTAAACTTTCGCGCAGGGTGGTGCCGGGGTATTCGGTGCGGAACAGACCGCGCGCTTGCAGGATCGGCACCACTTTTTCGACGAAGCGCGGGAAGGTATCCGGCGTGCCGCCCTGGATGATGAACCCGTCGGCGGCATGGCTCTCAAACCACGCCTGCAACCCGTCGGCCACCTGTTCAGCGGTGCCGGAAAAACGCGGGCGCGGCGAGGCGCTCTCCAGTGCCACCTGGCGCAGCGTCAGCTGGCGTTCACGGGCGTTGCGTTTGATCTCATCAGTGGTGCTGCGAAAGCTGTTCTGCCCTAAATCGCCAATCTCCGGGAAGGGTTCGTCGAGCGGGTACTGGCTAAAGTCGTGGTGCTCGAAGTAGCGCCCGAGGTAGTTGAGCGCATCATTAATGGAGACCAGCGCGGCGGTGGTTTGATACTGCTGCTCGGCATCCGCTTCGCTGTCGCCGACAATCACGCTGACGCCCTGGAAAATGTGCAGTTCGTCGTGACGCCGCCCGTGCTGTTCCAGCTGCTGTTTCACGTCGCGGTAGAAGTCCTGCGCCTCCGCTAAGGTTTCATGGTGAGTAAAAATGGCATCGGCATGGCGCGCCGCCAGTTTTTTGCCATCCTCCGAGGCGCCCGCCTGGAAAATAATCGGCCTCCCCTGCGGTGTGCGACCAATATTCAACGGGCCTGCGACCTGGAAAAAGTCGCCGTGGTGGTTGAGGGTGTGCAGTTTTGCCGGGTCGAAAAATTGCCCGCTGGCTTTATCGCGAATAAAAGCGTCCTCCTCCCAGGAGTTCCACAACCCTTTCACCACATCGAGATACTCATCGGCAATGCGGTAACGCAGGGCGTGATCCGGGTGCTTTTCACGGGAGAAGTTTTTCGCCGATCCCTCCAGCGGTGAGGTGACGACGTTCCAGCCTGCCCGGCCATGGCTCAGGTGATCGAGGCTGGCGAACTGCCGTGCCACGGTAAAGGGTTCGCTATAGGAGGTTGAGAGCGTGCCCACCAGACCAAGGTGCCGGGTGACGCTTGCCAGCGCCGACAACACCGTCAACGGTTCAAAGCGATTTAAGAAGTGCGGGATCGATTTTTCATTGATATATAAGCCGTCAGCGACAAATAAGAAATCGAGTTTCCCCTGCTCCGCGAGACGCGCTGTCTCCTGCACAAAGTCAAAATTAATGCTGGCGTCGGCGACCGCCGCCGGATGTCGCCAGGCGGACATATTTCCCGATGCGCCATGCAAGATGGTGCCAAGCCGCAATTGTCGTGCTGTAGACATACTCCCTCCGGAATTCAGGCAACAGGTGGCCCGGAGCCACCGCCCCAGGTCAATTCAGGTTTCGTTAAGCGTGCTGTAAGGCTTTTTCTGCCAGGCGGGCAAAGTAGCGTGCCGCCTCATCAATCAACCCTTCATCAGGATTGAACGCCGGGTGATGCAGACCGTACGGGCTGTCGCTGCCAATACTGACAAACGCGCCGGGTATCTTCTGGAGATAGACGGCGAAATCCTCCCCGCCCATATGCAAATCCGCCTCTGCGGTACGGTATCCGTGTTCGTCGGCAACCTCGCGGGCGAAGTCTGCCCACTGCGGGTGATTGACCAGCGCGTCCGGGCCATCAAACCAGGTCACGGAGATAGCGGCATCAAAGGCCTGCGCCAGCCCGGCGGCGATCGCCTCAACGCGTTTTTTCACCTGCACGCGAATAGCCGCATCGTGGGTACGCAGGGTTCCCTCCAGTTCGACATGCTCCGGCAGCACGTTCCAGGTATTACCCCCCTGAATGCGCGTCACGCTTAACACCACCGATTCGAGGGTATTGACGTTGCGGCTGGCGATACTTTGCAGCGCCACAACCAGCTGGCTGGCGAGCAGAATAGCGTCGTTGCCCTCATGCGGCCGGGCCGCGTGTGCGCCCTTGCCGCTCACCTTCAGGCTGAAGCGATCGACATTGGCGTAAAACGCGCCGCCGCGGGTGGCAAACGCGCCGACCGGCAGGCCCGGCTCGTTGTGCATGCCGAAAATCGCGCGCACATTCTCAAGCGCACCGGCTTTAATTAGCCGCTTCGCGCCGCCAAAGCTCTCTTCCGCCGGCTGAAACAGGATGCGCACCCTGCCCGGCAGGTGCTGCTCACGCTCCTTTAACAGCAGTGCCGCGCCAAGCATGACGCTGGTATGAATATCGTGCCCGCAGGCGTGCATCACGCCGGGGTTGCGCGAGGTAAACGGCGAGTCGACCTCCTCCTCAATCGGTAACGCGTCGATATCGGCGCGCAGCGCGATCACCTTCTCGCCGCTTCCCACTTCCGCGACCACCCCGGTCGGCAGATCGAGCGGCAACAGGCGCAGCCCGGCATGCTCCAGCCAGTGGCGAATGCGCCGCGTGGTTTCAAACTCCTGGAGCGAAAGTTCCGGGTGCTGATGCAGCTCGCGCCGCCACGCAATTAACTGTTCGGTAAAACTCATCCCGCCACCTCCTGTAGGGTTTGCGTCTGCGCGACCGCCTGCGCCAGCAGCAGGAGCGAAGTTAAGCGCGCGCGTCCCTCCGCCACCGGCGTGTCGATAATAAATTCGTCAATGCCAAACTGCTGATGCAGCCCATCCAGCCCGGCCCGCACCTTTTCTGGCGTACCAGCAATGATGGCGCTTTCGCGCCGCGCAATGCGTACCGCCGGGCTACCTGCCTGGCGGGCAAAGGCCTGCCCCTGCGCTTCACTCGCCACGCTCACTTTCTGCCCATTCGCCAGCTCAACGCCCCACACTTCAACCTGCTGCGCCAGCGTGTCAGCCTGCGCCTGGGTTTCTGCCACAATCACCTGCACGGCAACCAGCGTGTCGCGGCGGCTTAGCTGCTGCCATTTCGTGACAACGTCACGTAAAAGGGTTTTGTCGCCGTTGAGATGCGCGGCGTAGACAAAGTGCCAGTCGAGGGATGCCGCAAGCGTTGCGCTCTCAAGGCTGGCACCGAGCAGGAAACGCTCTGCCTGCACTGGCGCAAGCGGCGTCGCCAGGAGGGATTCCTGGGCATTTTCATCCGGGGCCAGCGACAACCAGTTGTCCAGCTGCGCCAGCTGATCGGCAAAACGCCCCTTCTCTTCGGGGTTGACGCCCTGCTGTAAAGCGCGGGTGGAGAGCGGTAATCCGCCGGGTGCTTTGCCCACTCCCAGGTCAACGCGACCCGGGGCGAGGTTTGCCAGCAGGTTAAAATTCTCCGCCACTTTATAGGGGCTGTAGTGTTGCAGCATCACGCCGCCGGAGCCGACGCGGATGCGCCGCGTCTGGCCGAGTATCCAGGCAATCAGCAGTTCTGGCGACGGACTCGCCAGCTGTGAAGTGTTGTGGTGTTCCGCTATCCAGAAGCGGTGATAGCCCCAGTTTTCCGCCTGCTGCGCCAGTTGCAGCGTGCGCAGGAGCGCGTCCTGCGCGGTTTCATGCTCCGCGATGGGGCTTTTGTCCAGCAAACTCAGTCGGTAAGACATGGCACGCTCTCGTGTCAGAGAAGATGGGCCAATACTGGAGCGTGCTGAATCTGCTGTGAAACAATTAATTTACATTTGGTAAGCAAAAAATTTGCAAAGTCAGCGTTGCCAGGCGCTCACGCTATTTGTTTTGCAAATGGATGATGCCGAATGCCGGTGCAGACCGGGTAAAACACCGTTTTATGCTTGTGGTTTTTTCTGTTGCATTTTTCACCATCCTGAATCATTTCCTCTGCTTGATGGAGTTGACTTCACAATTTCGACTAATAGTGTGCTGTTTACGGCTGGGTATGTTTTGCGTCAGTAAACGATTGCGGTTACGATGCTGCGCCATGTTTTCCCTTATCCATACACAGAAACAATGGAAAGAGAGAACGTGTAGCCGACGGTGCAAATCGTGTGGTTTTTGTGCTGCGGCTTGAGACATTCCGCAAGGTCAGACAGGTCAACAGGGTAATGCAATGAAAACAGAGAACAACAACACCACGGAGCATCACGCGGCGAAACGTCGCTGGCTGAACTCTCATGAAGAGGGCTACAGCCAGGCGATGGGTAACCGCCATGTACAAATGATCGCCATCGGCGGCGCAATCGGTACCGGTCTTTTTCTCGGTGCCGGCGCGCGTCTGCAAATGGCCGGGCCATCGCTGGCTATCGTCTATCTCGTTTGCGGTATCTTCTCGTTCTTTATTCTGCGTGCGCTGGGCGAACTGGTATTACACCGCCCTTCCAGCGGCAGCTTCGTCTCTTACGCCCGTGAGTTCCTCGGTGAGAAAGCGGCCTATGTCGCTGGCTGGATGTACTTCATCAACTGGGCGATGACCGGCATTGTCGATATCACCGCCGTTGCGCTTTATATGCACTACTGGGGTGCCTTCGGCGACGTGCCGCAGTGGGTCTTTGCCCTTGGTGCGCTGGCGATTGTCGGCACCATGAACATGATCGGCGTGAAGTGGTTCGCCGAGATGGAGTTCTGGTTTGCGCTGCTGAAAGTGCTGGCGATTGTGCTGTTTCTGGTGGTCGGGACGGTTTTCCTCGGCACCGGCAAACCGCTCGACGGCAACAGCACCGGCTTCCACTTGATTACCGATAACGGTGGCTTCTTCCCACACGGCATGATGGCCGCGCTGGTGCTGGTGCAGGGCGTGGTCTTCGCCTTCGCCTCTATTGAGCTGGTCGGTACCGCCGCAGGCGAATGTAAAGAGCCGAAAACTATGGTGCCGAAAGCGATCAACAGCGTGATCTGGCGTATCGGTCTGTTCTACGTGGGCTCGGTTGTGCTGCTGGTGCTGCTGCTACCGTGGAACGCTTACCAGGCGGGACAAAGTCCGTTCGTCACCTTCTTCTCGAAGCTTGGCGTGCCGTACATTGGCGACGTGATGAATATCGTGGTGTTGACCGCCGCGCTCTCCAGCCTCAACTCTGGCCTCTACAGCACCGGGCGTATTTTGCGCTCGATGTCGATGGGCGGTTCCGCACCGAAGTTTATGTCGAAGATGAGCCGCCAGCAGGTGCCGTATGCCGGTATTCTGGCGACAATCTGCGTCTATATTGTCGGCGTGTTCCTGAACTACCTGGTGCCGTCACAGGTGTTTGAGATTGTGCTTAACGTCGCGTCGCTGGGGATTATCGCCTCGTGGGGCTTTATCGTGGTGTGCCAGATGCGCCTGCGCAAAGCGATCCGCGAAGGCAAAGCGGAAGATGTCAGCTTCAAGATGCCCGGTGCGCCGGTGACCTCCTGGCTGACGCTGCTGTTCCTGCTCAGCGTGCTGGTGCTGATGGCGTTCGACTATCCGAACGGTACCTTCACTATCGGCTCTATTCCGCTGATCGCCGTTCTGCTGATTGCTGGCTGGTTTGGCGTGCGTAAGCGCGTGAACGAAGTGCATGCCACCGCGCCGGCTGAACAGACGCCGCGTACTTAATCCCGCGCCTTTGGCGCTGCGCCATGCCGGACAGCGATTTTGGCTGTCACGCAGGCGCAGCGCCTGTTTTATCCCCTGCCTCGCTTACGCTTTTCTGCATAATTGTCGTTTTTTACAGCGCGATGCTGCTACTTTGAGCGGTTACGCTTAAGAATATCCTCATTACCTGTACACTTACCGCTTTGCTGGCCTATATTTTTAGCGCTAAAGGTCACTTTTTTAGTATCAGGCGCACGCTTCAGCTATTCAGGGTGTGTTATAAGCTTATATATTTGTAATACTTATACAAAAGTACACGGTGTACGGGGTGGTGAATGTTTTCTTTTGTGGCCAGACAGGCGATCTTTGATAACCAACTGAACACCGTCGGTTACGAACTGCTGTTCCGCAATAGCATGGATAACCGCTTTCCAGAGATCTCTGCCGAGCAGGCTACGACCCAACTGATCGAAGAGCAGTTTCTCAGTGCGCCCGTCGGACGTAAGAACGATCTGACGACGGTATATGTCAATTTCCCCTACCAGTTACTGATTGACGGCCTGGCCGAAACGCTGCCGAAAAACCGCGTGGTGATCGAAGTTCTCGAAGATGCGCAGCCGGACAAGCAACTGCTGGAGACGGTAAAACGCCTGCAGAACCTCGGCTTTCGCGTTGCCCTCGACGATTTTGCCCCCGGCAACCAGTGGGACGCTTTCCTGCCTTATATCGATGTGATTAAGTTCGATATCAGACGAAGCTCACTTGAAGAGATTGATGCCTGGGTCAACGCCAACCGCGATGCGCTGCGCCACGCGGTGCTGCTGGCGGAAAAAGTGGAAACCTATGAGGAGTTTGAAGCCTATAAGAAACTGGGTTTTCGCCTCTTCCAGGGCTACTTCTTCAGCAAGCCGGTGGTCTCGAAGCGCAACAAGCTGGTGCAGAACCGCGCTTTCGCACTGCGGTTGATGCAGGAAGTTAACGTCGAGTCGCCGAACTTAAACCGCATTGAAGAGCTGTTGAAACGCGATGTCTCGCTGTCGTTTAAGATCATGCGTTATGCGCAGAACATCTTATATAACACGCGCGGGATTAGCGGTTTTCGTAACCAGTCCTTACGCGACATTGTGGTCTACCTCGGCATCAACGAGATGCGCCGTTTTGTACTGGTGGCCTGTCTTACGTCGTTTGAGCACGTGACCAATACCGAGATCTACTATCTGAGCCTGATCCGCGCCAAGTTTTGCGAACTGGTGGCG
>Ga0209796_10001193_pt1 | contig 11605 bp, 5 predicted proteins | sample AgamicOrSfrz_FD_187167 | JGI IMG/M metagenome (GOLD analysis project Ga0209796, IMG submission 187167) | Agave microbial communities from Guanajuato, Mexico - Or.Sf.rz (SPAdes) (version 2) | ecosystem: Host-associated > Plants > Phyllosphere > Phylloplane/Leaf | place: Guanajuato, Mexico...
ACGATCGACCCCCCCTCCTATCACCGCCACTGTCCACTGGGTGAGTTCATCAACACGATTCATCCGCGTAATGAAATCCGCCAACAGTTTGCTGTTGGCTTTTCTGGCCTGAGCGTGGGTCTCATATTCCGTTAAGAAATCAATGATCGGCTCGGGAGAGACATTTTGCCAGATGACTCCATTCCATTTTTCAATCTTCTCTCCGCGTCGTCTCTCAGGGATCGGCGCGCCAGAACCGATACGTTCGGTCAGACGCTGGAAGGCTGAGTAGTTACGCTTGTGGTACTCTGGCTCTCTAAACAAAGAAATCGTTTCGACCACCGAGCCACTGAAAGACAGCCACAGTGAGCGCGCACTACGCATTTTTAAGGGTGATGTCACCATTAACACGGGGTGTGATTTCACTTTTAGCCCGAAATCACGCGGAGTTCCGCCGCTGGCGACCATATTGTCAAACTCTTCTCTCAGTTCTTCCGATGCATCCGCAATGTGCTCAAACCATTCAATCAGCTCATCGGTGGTATACAGCCGACATACGTCCAGATATCCCTGACGGTAGCCAAACCATCGCCCCATCTGCATTAACGTGTCATACATGCGGGAAGCGCGTAAGAAATAACTGATGCATAACCCCTCAAGCGTTAACCCTCGAGCCAGCTTGTCTCCGCCAATCGCAATAACTTTTAAACCTGTCGCACTGTCTGAATAATCAAGCGCATCCTTCGCCGTTCCATTTATCATTCGTACCGACACGTTTTCCATCACGTTATACAGCTTGTCAACGATCTCCTGCCACGCGAAGGAGCCGTCTGGAACCTGCTGCGGCATAACGTCGCGGATCGTCTGACAAGTAGGCAAAAAGTCGGCCTGCCAGAGTGATTCAAGCTGATGTAAAAAAAGCTCATGTCCAATCTTTCGCGTCAGCCGCTGCCTCAAATCCTGAATGTAGGCATTAATCTGCTCATAAACGATCGATTGCACGTTATTGAAGCGGGTCACATGGACAAGCATCGAACTGTGTTTATCTCCCTGACCGCGTAATTCTCGGACGCAGCACGCCAGCAAAAAGCTATCAATGGCCTTTTTTAACGAGTCAGGGAAATGGGTTAGCGTATCAAGCGTGGGATGGTGCGAGCTCTTATGAGAAACTGGCATCCATCCTCTTTTTCCATCATCGCTACAATGATCGCTCACCCGCCTGATCAAAGGAAGTTCACCAGTTCGGCCTTCCGTGGTTGTCCGACCAAATACCCTCGCAGGGCCGATGTAATTTGAGGGTGCGCCGAGGTTAATAATAAAGGCTGAAGGGAACAAATCCGGACCTTCATCACGCGTTTCATTGCTCTCGTGAATAAAAATATTGGCAAAGGGCGTGGCGGTATAGCCGACATATGCCTTACGGCTGAACTGCATCAACAGCTTACGAATCAGACTATTGATTGCCGTTGGCTGATGTTCAGCATCCGGTTTTCCATCGTCATCGTAAACGATTTCCCCCGTGTCAACGGAGGCGTTATCCGCTTCATCATCAATCATCAGCAGCGGTAATTCCGAAACAAAACGCTTTCCGGTAACGGGATCAACGCTAGTGGCAACATGGTTTTCAATCCAGGTATGCAGGCGCTTTAAAATAGATTTATTTTTCTTTACCACGAACAGCCAAGGGCGTTGCTCTGGGCTGATCCCCAGATTCTTAGCCACTCCGGCACTGAAGTCGCCCTTTTCAGATCGGTTGGTGACGTAATTTGGACGAATGACGGGATCGCGATCAATATCGCCCACCCCGATGATGGTCACTTTTTCTCTGAGTGGATTCGTCTCGTAGCCAAGAAACCCCTCATCAAGACGCATTTGGGTTTGCGATCGGAGGTTATTATGCAAACCAGCAAGCACAATGATTATCTTATATCCTGCATCTGCGGCTTTACAGATCAGACCGGTATAGTGGCTGGTTTTCCCCGACTGAACATGGCCGACCACCAGACCCCGTCGGTCCCACCTGCCTTCCCGCCCGGGCTGCTCTAGTAATCCAAGAACACGATCAGTTGAACGGTCAAGGGTATCCAGTACTCCCCAAGGCATTGTTTTACCCAGCCATTGGCGATATCGGTGCCAGTATCTCCACTCGCGTTTCGCATCAGCGGTCAACCAAGGTTGATGCCCTTCGTCATTACTCAGAGAAATATCTTCTCCCATCCAGATGCTATAACGGCGGATCAACTCTTCGACCAAAATCTCCCGGTTATCAAGGCAGTTCCATTCCGGTTTCATCTGACAAACCATGTCAATATGTTGACGCAGAATACTAGGGGTAATCGTGCTTTTATCCTGGCCTTGCAGTAACGTCTGCACAATCTGCATTACACTCAGTTGTGTGTCATCTAGGGGATTCAGACTCATAGCGATTTCTCGTGTTGATCGTCGGGGAGTTGTGCAATTAATTCGGGATAATTATCGAAGGGTTCCATATTTTGCAGATGCTGCTTCGCCAGCGCCGGTGACATAGCCTGCTGACCAACCAAGGTCTTGTACATGACTTGCAATACTGATAACACCTCTGCGAGCGGTGCTGTTTCAAAGCCTGTCCGCGGTGTCTCTTTTGACTCAGCCGTATCAAGCCAGATTTGCTGAACCGGAACGGTTTCCTCAATCAGTCTTAGCATGGCCTGAATTTGTGTAGATAACTCACCAGCCTGCGAAAGGACATTGTTGATGACAGGGTGTTGTAACGAAATCTGGTAACGAACACCTGATGACGTCTTCTGCGCCTGCCAGAGGTGAACGAGTTCCTCGCCGGGTTTGCGCTTATTCATTTTCCCGCGTTTTGCAAATGTCCTTATCGCACGATCACGTGTTGATTGCGCCAGTTGGGTTAACCAAGGACGCAGTGAAACAGGCGGGCGCGCCATCGATTTACGAATATCTATCTTCCAGTCGATGTCGGCGTCATTAGGAATATCCAGACGGATCCGCGCAAGGCGGTAGGTTTCATCTTTCGTCCAGGCCCGGGGACTACCGAGTCCAAGCCAGTTGCCCGCCACCAGCAATCGCTCATTCCGGTATACATAGAATCCTTGCTGAGCAGTCCAGCCTGCTGGTCCCTGAGCCTGTTGATACTCCTGCGTCGTCAGGTGATCCTGATGCGGCATAACATGGCATTCCACTTTCACGGCAGGGGCACCAGGCGCCCTTGCCGCAGGCGAATGCCAAGGCTTGGAAGGATGCCCGCTGAGAAAGGGATCCCAGGCTTTAATTTTGCGACCATTGAGGGTGAGAGTGAGTCTGGGAGAACCCCCCTCAAGGAATCGGTGAAATACCATCCCCAAGTGTTGTTCAACGCCATCCATCAAATTGAGGAAATCTTTCTCACCGGAGCCCGGGGTGACAATTCGGTCTAAGACGTCCCACAGCACCACCGTACCGTGGGCGTCAGGTTCCGCATTTGCTAGCGCCTCCTGACTTCCTGGATCAGCACCTTCAAGCAAATACCAGCCGTCGTCCGTACTTGCGGCGAGAATGTCCAGATCCCATCGCATGATCGCCGTTACCCCGTCTTTTTTTGAAGAAACAGTCAGGCGGCGGCATTGCGAAAAGGAGGCGGTTTTGAGTCCAAGACCGAAGCGGCCCAGATCGTGTCCTGGACGCTTTGTCAGCGGGTTTTTGACACCCAGTCGCATTGCAACATCCAGTTCAGCGGCCGACATGCCGCAGCCATTATCCCGAACCACGATATAGCTATCCGCCTCACGCCAGTAAAAGGTCAGATCGACCTTACGGGCACCGGCACTAATACTGTTGTCGATGATGTCAGCCAGTGCGGTGGCGGTGTTGTAACCGAGCCCTCGCAGAGCTTCAATCATAATTGCTGCATTCGGTGGCGCATGGCGCATGGTCGTCATTCTTCTTCTTCCTGCATCTCACTTAACGCGGTTTCCCACTGTTCGACGAAGCCGCCTAATTTCGCCGCCCGGCTATGATGACGGAGCTTACGAAGCGCTTTGGCTTCTATCTGACGTATCCTTTCTCGTGTTACATCAAACTGTTTACCTACCTCTTCCAACGTGAAATCTTGTGTCATGCCGATGCCAAAACGCATTTTTATGATCTGAGTTTCGCGTGGCAGCAGCGTATCCAGAACCGATGAAATGCGATCTCTTAGCTCCAGAGACTGAACAGGGGCACTGGTAAAATCTCTTTTAGTCAGCAGCGCATCCCCCGGCAACGCCGCTTTGCGGTCGGCGTCACTATGAAAATCGCCAATTAGCGCCGTCTGTTCTTCATATTTAGCCATCCGAAGAAGCTGACGCTCTGGCAGGTCGGTCATTTTCTGTAACTGTTTGAGGGTGGGTGTTATCCCCTGGCGATACAGAAACTGATCCCGACTGCTCCGCCAGCGCCTGAATTGCTCATAGAAGTGAACGGGTAAACGGATGAGCTGCGCCTGATCGGCAATCGCACGGGTGATCTTCTGGCGGATCCACCAAGAGGCATAGGTGGAGAATTTAAATCCGCGCCGATAGTCGAATTTTTCAACGGCCTTGATCAAACCCAGATTGCCTTCTTGGATCAGGTCCTCGATATCTAACCCTGGCCCGCAGTGTTTTTTTGCAATCGCGACCACCAAACGCAAATTGGCGTGAATTAACCCCTCCCAGGCTTCTCTATAACTACTGACATAAATACTCATTTTATGACATTCATCAGGGAAGAGCGTTCGGGCGCGCTCGACTATCAGTTGCAGGTCAGCGTACTCTGGGCGGGGGATATGATTATCATGATACTCTTCTGCTTTCCCACTTCTCAGCAGAAAAAGCAGATCGTTAAAACTGATTACATCAGCGTCATCGGATGCTGAAGACATTTCCTCACCCACTTCTTCCGCGTCTTCTTCCTCTTCAAAAATCTCAGGCGCTGGTGCCGGAAGATGATTCGGATGTAATAACTGAAGACATTCTGCTTCGGGTAATCCCACCAGGATCGTCATCAAATTGATAAGCGCTGTATCCATGCGTTGCCCGAGTCGCTCTTCCTTTGTTTTATTCACGACATCCCATTGGCGAATATCCACAAGGTAACGTTCAAAGATGCCAGACTGCTGCAAAGCCCCAAAAGCGTCAAACCAGGGCTCCAGATCGTCACTCGCCGCTAATCCCACACAGGCATCACTTTCCGGGAAAGCATCATCGCCACTCACAATCAGAGGTAAGTCTTTAATCAATGCTTCTACGCTGACCTGGAGTTCGGGCCACGGCATACCAAAATCCTCTTCCCCGGCAAAACGGATGTCACGCACTGAGACACGTCCAGCATCCAATGCGCCAGCGAGTAAGGTTGAGAGATGAGGGTAATTTTGCGGAAAGTGAGGAACTGGCGTCGGTGGTTCAGGAAGCGTGAGTTCAATATCGCTCCACTTAGCAGCGTCATCTTTTGGACGATAGCGAGATAATAATTGATGAGCCCTAGCGGAAGCGTGCCGTAATGTCAGATTATCTTCGGCGGGTTCCGATTCGACCTCAGCATCCCACTGCATAAAATCCATTGCGGTTTCGGGAGGTCCTGTTTGAACATCGACTTCGACCTTAACGTCTGCATCATCAACTGACACCCCTGCTGGTTGCTGCCCGGCAGGCGGTGGAGATCGCCGATAACGGGCCAACAGATCACGCAACGTTTGCTCCTGCGCGAGGTCACAGGCGCAAAACCCGAGGTTGTTTTGATGTTCAACATCGACACCTGCACGCAACAACATTTCGCAAATAGCGAAATGCCCATTTTGGGCCGCAATCATCAATGGGCTATTTCCCAGAGAATCTCGTGAATCTTTCGGCAATCCCCTGCTGAGATGAAGTTCTACCACAGCGGAGATTCCACTTTTTAGCGCCCTAATAAGCAGAGGGGGAATACGATAAAACTCAGAAATGGTGCGATGCATGTTAACAGTCTTTCCTTGTAAACCACACTCGCGGAAATGTAATCTATCATAGTTAGGAAAAATCTAATTTGGTATTATATAAAAATAATCCATCATTTTAGGTGATCCTCATCATCAATTTTAAATATATCCAAAACTGTTCTCAATGTAGAAATTCATTTGAAAATTAAAGTAACCTATTGAAAAACAGTACTATTAGGCCTATCTGGCTTTCTGAGAAAGAATTATTCCTAAAGTTCGGACAGACTTACTCAACGGTTGCGAGCCTATTTTTCTGACGTATCAGAAGGCCTGCATGTTATAAACGTCCAATTTTTCGTCACTCAAACTAAACTGCATGCCGCTACTCAATATTCAGTTTCACTTTAGGCATCGGCTTAATCGCCATGGGTTCGACAGTCCCCTCCAGGTCATTTAAGATGACTTAAAGGAAGGTACCAGTGAGTAGTACGCGTTATCGTGAAGAGTTTGAAATTGAAGACGTCAAACAGATTGTTGACTGTGGTCATCCTGTTTCCGGCCTTGCAACACGTCTCGATATAACTACCAACAGCCTTTACGTATGAATAAAGAAGCACGGTCCGGATTCTTCCTTTAATAAAGAACAGTTAGATGCTCAGGTCAAGATCCGGCGACTCCAGCAGGGCCTAAAGCGGATTATCAGCGAACGGGATTTATTGAAAAAAGACGCGGCGTACCTCGCAAAGCTGTCCGACTGAGGTATGCATTTATCCATGAAAATACCCGTTACTGGCCTGTACGTCTGCTCTGTCCGGTGATGATTATTCAACCAATTGGCTTTTACGCTTAGCTCTAGTAGCCACATTCACAACACCATCGCGTAGCTCTGAGAGTTACATGACAGGTTAAAAGCACTGACTGCAATCCGGGTGCGTTTATGGTTATCGCAAGATCCATCTTGTCCTTAGGTATTGCGGGCAACGATCCAAAGTGAACATAGTCTGGCGATTGATGAACGTGTCGGGATAAAGGCTCAGGTAGGGTCCCGGAGCTGCGGTAACGCAAAAGCGGGGCCTGCATTGTATCGCCCAACAGGTTCCAGCCACAGTTCATTCCGGATAATCCAGATGAGCGTTGAGTAATAAACGTAACCTACACCTAGACCCACGAAGGCTGGCTGTATCTTGCCGTGGTTGCTGATCTGTTATCCCATAAGGTTATCGGTTGGCCAATGCAATCCCGGATAACAAAGAAGATTGCGCTAAACGAACTGTGCATGGCTGTATGCCAGCGTAATCCCCACAAAAGGTGTAACCAGGGCAGTCAGTGCAGAAGCCATGAGCGGTAGCCATTCTCGAAATCACAGTGTCTGGAAGGTAACATGAGTCGTTGCGGTAACTGTCACACTAATACGGGCTGTAGAAAGCTTTTTCAAGCTTCTGAAAGCGAGTGAATATAAAATGTACATAACGCGTAAGTAAGAGGGCAGGGATATTTTTGATTACATCGGAATGTTTTATGACAGTAAGCTTCGGCATGACTCGAACCATCAGATGTGATCAGCAGAATATGAAAACCAAAATTATCCACGGCTTGGAAGTGTCAAGATTATCTATGAATATTGAGTGATTTGCAGTACGAATTCCGATACATCTGCTTTGTTGGTTAATCAATAACTGATCATTCATCAGGGTATGCGAACTCTCTTCGCTGGGTTAGGATGATTCTCAAAAGCCAGATGTATTCAACGCGTTCAATATCTCTGACGGGTTTCATACATGATATTTTTGCTCATTGCTCGCATGGAGATTTTGACATTAAGGTGTTTGATAACTAACGAAGTGTACAAGGGAGCTGAAATGGCTGCGGCAGCAAAAGAACCAAGTTTAAAGTCTGTAAGAGTGGGATTTTACACAAGCTCTGAGAATATACGTACCAATAACAAAGGGCTAACTGCAGAAGCCTTTAAAGATCTGTATGCTGAGTGTTCAAAAAACGTCAAGATGACTCACTATGCGGACTTTGGCGAAAGAGAACTTAAAATTCATTTCCTCGCCGTGTCGACTGATGATGAGTCCTACTTCGGCTTTATGTCTCGTAGAAGAAAAAGCGCGACACTGGCATATATAACAGATGAAGAGTGGGTTGAAGAGAAAATTCCGTTAGCCGGAGCAAAGGCTCTTTCAGAGCGTACATACTTTATTTACTACCCTCACACAGACATTTTAGTATTATCTTTGAACCACTTAGGTCCACGTCATAGTGACCTAGCCTTCCTTCTTTTCAATTCCAGCACTCGCGCAGCTCCAGTTTCTTTTGAAGCCATCTGGAAGGAAGAAAGCATTAAAGAACTACTCGAAACTGGATCTAACTTAAGAAGCTGCGAGATTTCCGTGGCTATACCAAGAAACTTTAATGCCGCGCAGTATCAACTCGATGGCATGTTTGCGAATCAAATGATTGAGATGATAAGAGGTACCAGTTCAAGCCATCTTACTCTTTCGCTGCGCGGGCATTCTCCATTAAAAAGAAAAGCTAAGGGATGGCTTGAGGATGACGTCAAAAAAAGCCTCAAGGAAATGCTTGAAAAGTTCCCAGGCGGGGATGGTCGTTTGACCTTCGAGAAGGCAGATGTTGTCGCCCAAGGCGATAAAAAGAAAAAAAGTCTTGTAGATGAGGTAATTACTGTAAGAAAAATGGTGCCAATTCAAGTAGATGGATATCCGACTGATGTCGACGTCAAAAATGCTATGCTACAAGCAAAGAATGACAACCTAAGGTATCTAACCCAATACTATTTGGTTAATCGAATGTAACAGGAACAGTTTATGAGTCCACGGACATTGTTTGCCACCAAGTCATTATTTGCTTTAGGAATGGCTATAGCGGGAGCCAGGGTTCTTCACGACCTAGATCACAACGCTGTAATTTCGGCGGCTGGTGCACTTTCAACTATTTCTGGAGTTCTATTTGGTTTTGTTTTGGCATCCGTTACTATGTTAAGTAGTTTCGATAGTTCAAAAGGAATTATTGGTGCTCTAAAAAGCAACGGTGTATTAAAAGGCATTATTGAGGGGCTTTTCGAGACAGGCACTACGCTGATAGCGGCTTGCCTGTCAGCTATGATCTCAATGTTTGCTCCCGTAGTCAGCAACTTAGCTCTAGATTACTATGCTCTTTTGTTCGCAGGGGGATATTTGGTTATATCAATGATTACTTTTTTCTTTAATTGGAAATCGCTCTCTAAAATAATAAGCTACATATGATTTATATTAAGTTCATATTTCCAACGCATTATCCAGTGCTTAGGATGTTAGACTAGTATCTAATCATGAAGTTTAATCTAATACACAGCACCATGAGTACACATTTAATTTCAATCAGTAATATTCCGTTAGACTACCAATTATGCTGCGCCAGAAAGTTAGCCCATGTTCAGAGGAAACAGCAGGGCGATATTTGTCTTTTCAGTATCAAGCAGGTTAAGATATCAGTATATTTTACCCCAGCCGAAACGCATCAAGCATGTTTTACCAGCAATGAAAATTGACCGTCATCAGTAGAAGGCGGGGTTCCACTAGTATTCATAAAAATCACCCTAAAACTGAGACTGGAAAGATTGAGGCACAATCGTCTCTGCTCCGGAGTCCTGCGTAGGCTCTGTGGCAACTGCCTTAACTCATATAGGTTTTGACGGCTATCATGATTCTTTTGGTCTTCGTGATATTAACTACGTTGGGATATGTTTAATTAGTGCAATAACAGGAGTCTAACCTACGATCCTTACATTAAGAATGCGATACAAATTAAAAATGAGTCTGTCCACGATTAAAAAAACAAATACCTTATATAAACAGCATAATTCAGCATCTAATTAAAATGTGTTGTTTAATGGGGTTTTGCTGAATCTCATAAGCCTCGCAAAAACGATAAAATCCACGCAACTGCGTGGATTTTTGTTTTCATAGCCTCTCTTCAATCTCACTCACTACAGCACCGCAAAAAATGAGTTCGGGCATGTATCGATATAATCGACCCCCCGTCAGGCGGTGGTAAAAGATCTTATTGCACCAGGTTATGCCGCAGGGAATATTTGACGATATGGGCGTTATTGGTGAATTTCATTCGCTTCATCATGCGTGATTTATAGGTGCTGACGGTTTTATTACTGATGGAGAGCGCATCGGCTATCGCATTAATCGACTCCCCGTGGGCCAGCATGATCATTATTTGCCGTTCGCGCATCGTCAGGCTCTCATGCGGCGCACGATTATTGTTCTGGTAATCGGAAAAGATAATTTCCTGCGCCAGATCGTGATCGATATAGCGTGATCCCTGTGCCACGGTGCGGATCGCTTTGAGTAAAATCTCTGGCGACTTATCTTTAGTGATATAGCCCAGCGCGCCATTATTTAACACCCGCCGGGCAATTTGCGGTTCGTTAAACATACTCAATACCAGAATACGCAACTGGGGATAGAGCGGTATCAGTCGGGTGATAAGGTCTTCCCCGCTCATGCCCGGCATCGAAATATCCAGCAGCAGCAGATCGACGTCGTGCTGGCGCAAACGCTCCAGCACCTGGCCGCTATCCGGCGCTTCACATACCACTTCGATAGTCTCATCGAGTGCAAAAATTTGCTTCAGGCCCTCACGCATAATGGCATGATCGTCGGCAATCATCAGACGTATGCATTCACTCATCGATCGATCCTCCTGGTTTTCGAACAGGATGGTGCTGATTTAACACCTACAGAGAGGGGGAACTTCAGTTTAACCCGTGTTCCTTTACCGGGTGTGCTATTGATGGTCGCCTCGCCATTTAGCATGCGGCCACGCTCCTCGATCCCGTGCAGCCCACAGGTTCCTCTCTTCACACGATGCAGATGAAAGCCCCTGCCGTTATCGACAACTTCGATAAGCAGCGCATCCGGCGTGAGTTTAACGAAGATATAGACATTGCTGGCTCTGGCATGGCGGGCGACATTGGTGAGGGACTCCTGTACCACGCGAAATGCCGCCGTTAGCGTCGCATCATCCAGCACCACGGTATGCTCGTCGGGTGCCAGCAAAATGCAGCGGATACCGTTGTTTTTTATAAACTGATCCCGCAGCCACTCCAGCGCCGGAATCAACCCGAGATTGAGCACATTGGGCCGCAGCCGGGTTGAGACATCCCGCACCACCTGAATGGTGCTGTCCAGACGCCCCATCAGTTGCTGAATTTCCGCCTGCTGCGCATCGGCAGACTGGTCTTTACGCATCGCCAGCAGCGACAAGCCCGTACGCAAGGCGGTTAAATGCTGGCCCAGCTCGTCATGAATATCACGCGCCAGCTGTTTTTTTTCCGCTTCCCGCGCCCGCTCCAGATTATGCGTCAGCTGCCGTAGCTCCTCTTCGGTCTTGCGGATAGCGGTAATATCTCGCCCCACCGCCAGCACGCTCATTATCTCGCCGCGTAAATCATATTCCGGGACGCAGCGCACATGGAGGATGCGTTTCTCCCCGTTACGCTTTACCACCAGCTCATCTTCGGCAATGTTTTCATCCACCATGGTGCGCGAGACCAGCTTAAACAGGCTCAGGCCGACGCCTCCGCGCGGCACGCTTTCGGTCAGCGGCACGCGGCTGATATCGTTTTCGCTCAGATTAAACCAGTTGCGGACGGCCAGGTTGGCGTAGAGGCAGCGGGTCTGCAAATCAAAACGTAAA
>Ga0209796_10001196_pt1 | contig 11593 bp, 5 predicted proteins | sample AgamicOrSfrz_FD_187167 | JGI IMG/M metagenome (GOLD analysis project Ga0209796, IMG submission 187167) | Agave microbial communities from Guanajuato, Mexico - Or.Sf.rz (SPAdes) (version 2) | ecosystem: Host-associated > Plants > Phyllosphere > Phylloplane/Leaf | place: Guanajuato, Mexico...
TTTTTGTACTTTTAAAAATATCAACAAACAATATTTCTATTCCCCGTTCCAATATGATGGCGTTTTATGAAAAAAACTCAAAAGCCCCTTATCGGATTTGAACCGATGACTTACGCCTTACCATGGCCTTACTCTACCACTGAGTTAAAAGGGCTGGGGTACAAATCCTTATAATAAAATAGAATTGTTCCTCACCAAGGTAAAGATATCAGCAAGTTGCATATTAGTAGGAACAGTTGCCCGGAAGTTCCTTGGCTCCCAAAATCTTTCTTATATAGAGGTCTCTCGAGCCTACTTCATTTCTAATCTAAATTGCCCACGTTCACGCGAAAAGCAGAAGACAAAGAAGACTTTCGCTAAAGACGAGCTATTCTTTATCCCGGGATCAGAATCAGAAGGAAAGGCCAGGCACTCAGGCTACTTTACTACGCTATTCTTCCCATCTTCCTTTGCAGCCAGGTTTGAACGCCTTTGGGTGCATTCCCGGTAAGGTAGTAAGGAAAGGAATTTATCCCCTCCTCATCTCTATCTCTCCCCACCGAAAACGTGGTCACACCATGGGCACCAATAGAAAGCGAACCCTCGGTCAATCGAACCACGGCTAACCATGTCATGAACAGAGTTCCGAGTCGCTAAAAGAGAGCAGCTCCCCTCCCTACACTAATAGACAGGCCTCCCCCAGTCTCTTCGAGAAATTGCAGCTATGTTCGGTGCCTCCTTCTTCACTCCGGGGGCTTCCAGTAGTCAGCCTCCTCCTCAAAAAATTCCTAATGCTCCAGCCTCTGATCATACCAATGAAGAATCGTGAGTGTCTCTGTTTCAAGCACTCAGGAACCAATTGGGGCAGGATTTGAGGTCAATTACCTCAAACGAGATTGAGGTTCTTTCGATCAGATGGACCTTCTCTTCAGTCACCCCGAGTTATCTTCCCGCCATGTCCCAGTCATTCGGGAGCTATCGGAAATATTGGATGATCATCACGACTTTGCTTCTATCCCAGGACGCAGGGATGCGATTATGAAAACCAAGGAGTGCCTCGTTCTGCTGCTTGCCTAAGAATTGTATGTCCGAAAAGGTGGGATCTGGACGTGAAGCACTACGGGCCTGGGTCGGCTCCCGGTTGATATCGCGAATCAACAAGAGAAGATACCGCAGCTGATTGTCCCAAACGCAGAAGCAAATCGGGAACTGGGGCGAAAGAATTGGAATGAAATTTGCATTGCACTATTAAAGGAGAAGACCAGCAAGTGCCATAAGAACCAGCTCATCTTCGGGCTCGACATAAATAGAAAAAAAAAAGATTCGGCAGTCCAGGAAACTCCACCAAAACCGAAAAGTTGTTCTGAAGAGGATCATCCTTCTCCACAACGACGATTTTAAGCTCCGAAAGAGTCAAAGTTCCGGCTAACACGGCGTTTTTCATTTCCAAAACTTCTCTTTCCCCGAGCAAATATTAATATGTTGTGTCGCGATTTAATTCACGTGACACTGTTTCAATCTCAACAAGAAGCTGACGAACGGAGCACTCGTACCGCATTTCTTTAATACTCAATCTATGTCTATTCACCACATAGGAACCGGGCGGATTCGAACTAACTTTGAAAAGTAAAAATCAAACTCATGCCTTGCCCGTCGTGCCACAGTTCCATTTCAATCTCTTCAGTCTTTCTCTCAATGACTACTATGAAGCGTCATCGTCATAGTGACTCTTTGTTCTCTTCTCTCCCTTTCTGCTTCGAATCGTCCGTTGATCTTTTTTCTCTTATGAAATGGATAGTTAGCGTCGACCTACTGAAGCATTTGAACCCGCAGACTGGGAATTGGCAGTTGCTTTAGCAGCTCCGGTAAAGGCAGCATTCATAGCGGATTCTCTAAGACCGGTTGAAATCGATACAGTTTCAGGATATGATTCAGCAGGAAGGCGTTTAAACTACTGGAATGAAATCTGCAATAAAAAGTATTCCTTCCCGATATGGACCTAGTGCCATCCCCGCAGAACCAAAAGAAAGGCTAACAGGGGATTCGTCTGTCAAACCTGCCTCAAAAAAGAAAGAACCCGGACGCTGCTAAAGTAAAGGAAAAGAAGTGCGGATCCGCCTTAGACAAGGCACAAGGGGAATCCTACGAGAAAACAGAAAGAAAGACAGCGCATTCCCTCACAGCCAATTCCATTATTATTGCAGAAGCCATTCTAACAACTGCGGAATATGCAGGGGATTCTGTCAAAGATCCGACAACAGGGGATTCGATGCCATCTTCACAGCCTGGTATTCCATGTCAAAGCAAAGAAAAAGCTCCTCTCCTTATCAGAAGAGTGGCTTTAGCTCCTTGGACTTCCCTATCCGTATGGCCGGCCAATCCATGACAACCCCACAACAAAGAGTAAAATGCCAAGCCCTTTTTCTATTAAATATTAAAGCATGCGCTCAAAATACCTCATAAACCCCAACTACTTTGTTTGTGTACTGGAACAGCTACCACTTCCTTAGAACAACACTAACTTACTTTTAATATAAGAAAATCAAAGAAAGAGAATAGCTCCATAATAGAAAACTGCCATGAATTACACACACGCAAGTAGTGGCTCGGCTCGTTTTTTCTTTTTCGTTTGGAAAGTGAGAAAAAGACATAATATTTTTTCGCGTCAGCTCATCACTGAAGAATGGTGGCTTGACTTTTTGGAATTAGAGAAGAACTTCTTCGCGTGGGCAGCGTACGTACAAGGCTGTTCGGACCCCTTCCCTGAAGTATGAGGCGCGTTGCCATCGTCTCTTTCTCCTTTGCCAGGTGGAGTGGCATGGATTCTAAGATTGACGAATCGGATCTTGGCTTGCTGTCCTGCCGACGAACTAGTGACGAAGTAGAAAGGGAAGGCAATAGAAAGAGGCCCCCCCCCTCCCTCTGTTTGTCTTCTTCTCGCCGCCTTTCTCGTCCATCCTGCCTTGCGCTGCTTACAGATTCCGTTGCAGGTATATAAACTAATATTTGTTAAGGGGGTTGGGGCGCGAAGCGCAAACCCTTTTTGAATCTCATTATTCTTTTGTCGTTCGGAAGAGATTCTCTGAAAGCGTCCTTCCTTCTCAATGCCCGGGACATCGAGCGAAGAGCTCCAATGCGCATATTCGGAGCTAGGCGGATGCCGTAATCGCAGAAGCCGGATCAACATCATGACAACGGCATTCTGGAAACTGTTGGGCCAGCTACAATTGGTCTAATGTCTGAATGCGTATGGCAGTACACTGAGAGCACCTTTCTTCTCGGCTGACAAAGAAAAAAGGCTTTCGTCGTCTTTTTCCCGCTTTCATCCTCCCTTCGATTGCGAAGGGATGAGATTTGAGGCCGGTTTTCATTCAATTCATCTTCCCGTCCAGCAAAGCCCTCCTCCCGCGGACAGCAAGTTGGAGGACACTGCAGAACCGCGTGATTGATCCATCTGCGCTATTCCCTAATAATTGAAAGTTGGAAAGCCTTCAAAACAGATGCCCCTACCATTCTTAATAAGAAAATGAAAGCTGACTACTTCGTAGCCTTTTTCTTATTAGCATGGGATTGGATGTTGTTAATAATGAAAGACAGAACTAATAGACGAAGGCAATCCCCGGGGAATTCCTATCGATTTTCGATGGACAACAATCCATCTTTCTCGCTTTCGCTCTTTCTCCTAATCAATCGCGAGGGTTTCTTCGGGCATGAGAACGCAAGTGCCGAAATCCAATTTTCAAAATGTCCGAACGTCCGAGGACGAAAGAGAAAATGTTCCGCGGGGAACTCGTTTCATGTCGGCCTATTCGTGCCGCTTAGACGTCGGCCATGAAATCCATCACTATACTGAGCAGATCACGGGCATTCACATCTCGGTCAAACAGAACTGTTTAGATTCTCTCGTGAATCGCCTTCCGCAAGGTATGGCATTCAGGGTTTGAACCCGGGGAGAAAGATTTCTTCATTTCATAGATACTTCACATTCGTTGCTGATCTAAAAAAGATCTTATCCTGTGAAGTGGGCGTTAGCGGACGTTTTTCATTCTTCACCCGGTCTTTAGTAGCGTTTTACTTTGTAAACGGTTAGTTTACTTTGGAAACGCGCTAAAACAGGCCTATAGGTTCGCCTTTCTAATAGAAGAAGAGTCTATAATTAGATATCAGTATATAGAATGATATAGAAGTCTTAAGCATGAACAGAATCACCTTTGTTCCGAAGGCCAAGTCAAGTCAAGTTAAAGCTTGTCTTTTTTTTTCAAAGGCGGTCCCCTTCTTTTCTCGGATCGATGACTCCAAAGTTCAGTACTGCTAACTATTATAGGAGGATGCCGTCCCCTCGGGACTACCAGTAGCGGGGCGTCGTATAGTTGAATCTCGTGCAAGTTAGGTTGTGGTTGTATTGGCTGCAAGCAGAACGTAGGCGCTTTAGGTGTGCGTTGACCATGCACTCTCGCATCGTGTAATGTCGTATGTATGATAGAGGTGGTGTGGTAATTGACCTCAATGCGTCTGGTTATCCCCAAGGTTCAACGAATGAATGAAGCTATGATCGTACCGGGATAGAGATGATGGTCTTCCTCTGATGTCTCCAAGCCGGCCATATACGAATAGATAGGCAAAGCAGCCAATAGCAGTCTGTTCTCGCCTATCGATAGATAGCAGGTTGCTTCCAAGCTCAAACTGAATTGCTACTTTTTTGAAGTTATTGATAGAGTGGTATTCTCCGCTCCTGTCAAATAAATACGAGGAAGAGAGAAGGAAAAAGAGCAAAAAATTGACAAGTCTAATGGGAGAAGAATGGCTGACACGTTGACTGCCTTCTTCACTATAAAAAAAATATAACCCAAGCGGTCTAACCTAACCCCCGGGGCGGACCCCAACCGAAAGACGCGTCACAGACTAACAGCAAGCAAGATAAAGAAAGCAGCTGGCCCTATGTGTAAAACCTTGCCTCCGGTTTCTCCAATGAGAATAAAGAAAGTTTTTGGACAAGACAAGAAAGGAACTCGCCCTTTGCTTTGACGCCAAAGGATAAGAGCTGATTGCTGGCGATGACTTAGTGAATCTATGAAAGAAAGTTCTCGAATCGGGTTCCGACCAAATAGAGCGCAAAGCCAACGAGTTCAGTCGAACAGCGTAAGGCGATCGAAGTGAGGCAATGAATATTGAAAGGAATGGACGAGCGTAGTAGGCTTAATAGTGAACGCAGACCTCCCTGCTTTTAGATAGTTGATCAATGACTTAAAATAAAAGACAGATGCCGAGATAAACTGTTAGACTTCTTTATTGCGTTGCGAAAAAAGATCGAAGACGAAGATTTTATAACGCAGTGCGGATACAGATAAATAAGGGAACAACCCACCGGAAGGGCATACCTCAAAGGAGCACACCAATCTCCCCCGGCAAACATCTATCTGCACCCGACCTATGGATAGAAAGAAAGATGCAAGAATGAAAAAAAAAATAAGAAATATACTTTGAGAGTATGAGATAGGCGGACGGAGAGTACGTAGCCGAACAACCGTAGAAGCTTCCAGCAATGATATCTGAACTAACCAGATAGGCCGCCCAAAACCGTCAGCTGACATTTCATTTCAATCGGAAATCAACAACGTCGGATCCCGGCTATCCGAAAACGCAGACTAAAGCAGAAGATCACAAAATACAACACAACAAGGCAAGCGCTTGTCGCTTGCGCAAAAAAAAGCGAATTAATCAGAATGGAGACAGGGAAAAAGGGGCCTTTACTGTTTGCTTGCATGTTGGGAAAGGGCGAAAGAAGAATTTTCGAGCCTGCAAGCAGCAAGCAACAACTAAAGAAAAGCCGTTGCGCGCTAGCTTGTAGTTTAGGAGTATAGTAGGCGTCTTGGACGTTCTAAAACTTGAAGAGAATATAAGGCGTCTCGTTCTGGAAGAACAACGTTTTTTTTAGTTTGACCCCCAACAAATAAAAAAGAAGGGGGCTTACTTCAAAAAAACGCACTGCCGCATAAACAATGGATCCGCTGGGCTGGATGAGCAACCTTTTATTTGGCCTCTGTACCAGTAGTGAAGAGGCTTGCTACTTGAAAGAAGAAAAGGAAGATTGAGCAAGGCAAGGGAGAAAGAAGTTGTCCCCTCTTCTCTGGTAACCCGCCGCTGGTCATATAGAGCGCTCCGCCCGCCACCGCATATGTAGAAAAAGAGGGAGCGGGGAATCCAGAACATTTTACTTTTTTTTACACATGAGGTGGCGAGTTTGGCTAGGTAACATAATGGAAATGTATCGGACTGCAAATCCTGGAATGACGGTTCGACCCGCCTCGGAGAGTAGCGAGCAGCACTTTCAAAGAAGAAAAGAAAGAAAATGGCATAGTAGAAGGGGGCTTTCCTCTCCTTTCAGTCTTAAGAGCCAACCTTTCGCTTTCCTTTGTTTGTTAAAAATCCACAGACAACATTCTGGAACTGTAAAACCAAAAAAAGACAAGGATGAGAAGGAGCTTTTACGTTACGCTTCTTGAGAATGAAATTTGGAAGGGTAGAATACGCCCCATGGTCGATCGAAGGTCCTGTACTAGAAGAACTCAAATGAATCTATCTTACTTTCAATCCATCTTTGTCCAGCCAGAAAATAACAAAATGTTAGACCAATCTCAGAGCTGACACAACCGAATTGGTTGAAGAAAAGGAAACCCCAACGACCTTCTACTCCCGCCCCAAAAAGCGGAAACCGAACAACCACCAGGCTGTCGAGGACACGTCCATTAGAGGAGGCGGGCGCCCTCTAAGTTTACCACCCTAACCACTAATGGACTATGAGGAGAGCAGGCGAACGGGAACCGACCGAATCACTGTAGCAAACCCTCCCTTTACTCAATGGATAGCGCTTATCCTCTTTCAATCCAAAAAATGAGAAATGGGAGAGAAAAAGGTCTTTCTTTATATTCTTTGCTTTGCACCTGAAATAGGACTCCATAAGAATGAGTCGGGGCTTTCAAAAAGATGAAAATGCAAGGGGTAAAAAGAAAGTCTTTTGAACAACCAACCTGACATAAGGATTAACGCTCGCCCACAACAAGCAGATGGAGATTCTCGGACAGGGAAAAGCGGCACTCGACATCTATTAAACTTCACCAAGAACAAAGCCATACCATGTCAAAGAAAGTACGACGTGATGATTGCCATGAATGCTGCCCTCGAGGACGTGTACTTCAAGGTCTTTGCCGATTCCGCACAACATGGTGCACCTCTCAGTAGAAGGGCGTGAAAAGGCCGTGGAGACTTTGACCGAATGAATATCCAGAAAATGGATAGAAATTTTGATTGAGGAAGAGAATCCAGGATGAACGCTTTTTTCGTTCGCTATGTGCTGACTTCCTGCGTACTCGCGCGATCGATGGACGAGGAAATTGCGTGAATGACGAGACCAGCACAAAGTATAGGGAAAAAAACCTGCCCTTCTGATAATATCTGCTAATAAAAAGGCAAGCTTTAGCTTGACTAACAAGCGAGAAAGGGCCCGTTAGCTTTTATAGATAGGCTCGAAGCTATTTGACTTTGATTGCAGGGTATCGTCAGATACTGAAAACATAAAATGACTTTGGCTTTTTCTGATCTACATCGATTCTATTTCAGAATAGCGGAAGTGCTACTTAGTAGTAGAAACTCGGAGAGACAGACAGAGAGGGGACTCTATCATACCTGCTAACTCCGCAGATGAGAAGTAAGTGATCAGTTTTTGGCAGGAAAAGTTCTACTATAGGTAGAGTGAGTCTACTTAGCGAACTGGAAGGACGCGGAGATCGATTGATCAATATGAATCTCGAGAGTGGATGGTTGACTGCCGCCCCCTTGTCCTGGAGTCTCTCCGGCCGGGGAGGGGCTTGCTATCGTAACCTTTTCCCCGGTGTATGTGAAAAAAGTGACGAAGCCATTTCTAAACGCTGTTAGTCCAAAGAACGAGAGTCGGCTTCCGACAGTCCGTTGTTCCTCAGTAGCTCAGTGGTAGAGCGGTCGGCTGTTAACTGATTGGTCGTAGGTTCGAATCCTACTTGGGGAGAATTTCGTTTTCTCGCTTTTCTGACCTAGCGACCCCCGTCCTTCGTAGCCATTTCTAAACTAGCAGAATCGTGGGACATCAAAAGTGGGAAGTTTATTGTTGGTTTTTATTCCTCACTCTCGTATAGGTGAACTTGGTTCGTTCAATTCTTAGGGGGAAGAAGGATCCACTGGGGATGAATGGGCAGACGGAAGTAGTATCTTCAAACTAAAAAGGAATTAGTCTCCACGCCGCGTCATTCGAAGAACGAACTTCAAAAGGCTTACTGTTTAGGTAGGATAGATGGATATGGTCCAATGGCATGGCTAAAGCTCTGCCAGCTTCTTGTAGACTGAACTTTCTTTAGGCGGGTAAGATTCACGAATTTGTCTTCGCCACTAGTGACAACGAAGTCCTTGGTAAGACGCTTTGAGGAAGGAAGATCTCCACTCATTTCATTCAGTGCCTGCGGTAAGGCAAGGCGCGACCCACAACAAACGAAGGGGGAAAGCTTGCTTGCTGTAGCCCTATTTTAGTAGACTAGGCTTAGTAAGCGTAAGCTATTTAAGTAGGCTCGAGAAGGGTAGGCTCGCAGCTTCGCTCAGCAGAAGTAAAGCAGAGACTTTCTTTTTTTTTCTATTAGTAAAGCGCTAGCGCCCCTATAGAGAGAGGAGCGAAAGCCACCTGAGTTGGAGAGGAGCTTTAGCCACTCTTCTGATAAGGAGAGGAGCGAAGAGGGGATAGGGGAAGAAAACAAAGACGGTTACTCCTCCCTTGCCGGAACATGGCTCGTTCAGTCACTTCACTCGTTGCTCGCTGGCTTGTTCATTCACTTGCTCATGAACTCGCAGCTTCGCCAGAAGCGACGAAGGGGGGCTGGGGAAGAAGGCCGACGACTACATAAGAGGGAAGCTGTCTACGAAGCTTTGCCCCTTGCTTTACAGAGATTGTTATGAACTGACTAAATGACGTCATTCCCCCTTTTCGCTAGCGTCGCGTGACGTCTTAGTTTCCTTCAATCAAATCAATAAGCTTATTGATTCAGGTTCTGAAAGACCTCCTTCTGTCAACCCATTGAGGAGGGCCTCGGCCCGGGAAGGGGAGAGTGGCCGAGTGGTTAAAAGCGGCAGACTGTAAATCTGTTGAAGTTTTTCTACGTAGGTTCGAATCCTGCCTCTCCCAGAATCAAGTTGTAGACTGAAGAGAAAGAAGGCATTCGTCAGCTCCGGAAGGCCAACCGAGCGAAGCTCTTTCTTTTGGCCGTTAGTGAAGTGAAATTGTATCGTATGTTAGTTAGAGAGGTTAGCGAACTACTACGATCTATAGATTATCCATCTATATCCAATCCCAACGAGAATAGAAGCGAGTCGCTTCCGGCTTGGCTTGTAATCGTAGTCTTGACGCTTATGTAGTGGTCGGCCTTCCTACACGCACGGGCTCGCAAGTACAACTTGCCTTGGTTCGGGACGAAGCCAAGCAAGCCGATACATACGATAGGCGAAGGAAAGACCCCCCGCGCCTGGAGAACGCAAGTTTGATCGAGGATTGGAGAGGAAAGGTGGAAGAAAAGGCAAGGGATGGATTGTTGAGTCTTTGTGCGAGCCGTATGCGGTGAGAGTCGCACGTACGGTAACGAGGGGGGTTCGCGTCTATACGTGTAGTGTGGTGCTTGGGCCTACCCACCCTATTTGTTCCATGATCTATGGGTCTACTGGAGCTACCCACTTCGATCAATTAGCCAAGATTTTGACCGGATACGAAATCACTGGTGTTCAATCTAGTGGTATTTTTATGGGGATTCTTTTTATCGCTGTAGGATCCCTATTCAAGATCACTGCAGTTCCTTTTCGGGCGGCTGTAGGACGGACGGCCGCCTATAAGTTAACGGGTAGGGTGGGTGGTACCGCTCAGATTGCGGCCAATCTTCCTAACCTAAGCGGGCCGGGCTTAGAGCGCGTGAAACTCATCACTACCTCGTAAGGGCGTTGAGACCATAGCATGTTAAACGAAAGCGCCGCTTTCTCTGTAGTGTTGTCACACAGCTGCCCGCCTAGAAGAGCCACTCGCTCTGTAGTGTTGTCACACAAGATAAGCACTAGCCCGCCTGCTGGCCGGGCGAATCGAAGTTCTCTTCCGGTCAACTGTCCACCCAGTCAAGTGCAAAAAACACAGTAGAATCACGCAATGCACGCTGCTGGTGTGCTTCCTGCCCGCGAGGAAAGAAAGAAGAGCGACAAGGTTCAGTTCAGATTTGACTGTTTGCAGTATGGGAGCAGATTACCCAAAAAATCCCTGGGAACAATGAAAAAAATAGATATCTCGGTATCGAAAACTATAGGAGGCTGTATTGGCGAGATCCAACGGGAAACAGCTGCCTAAAAGAAAAACCGCCTGGAAGTCCGAGGACCTTTAGTACTGTACCCTACCCCCGAACCAGCAGCCTTCGCGCCAAGCAAGACCGCCCTTGTCCCTTTCCTTTCTCCATTCTACCTTCTTCTTTGCTTTGTTAAAAAAAAAAGAGTAACAGGCAAAGCGTCAGTGGTTCGTATGCCTACTTTCTTTACCTAGAAGACGAAAGGGAACGAACAACGTTTCGTTTCCGGGTTTATGGATTGGATTCAGTCAGCGTCACGACCGCAGAAAAATCCTGGAGTGACGGTTACCGGCGAACGCTTTCAAAGGCGACCCTATAGAGTTTCCGGCTGTTTCCGTCATTGAAGTAGCCTTTCGTCGCGGAAAGAAGTCACTATCAAAGAACTCACACGACTGAAGTACCAAAGGTGCGCTCCGCCCGATGACTAAAAAAGAAGTTTGCGCTTTCATTTCAGTGATGAGGTCGCATCCTTTGCGGGCTCCTTTTGTTTTATTCAAAGGGCGAACAGCCCCCCCAACTAGTCGTATGGGGTGGGGTGCTTGTGGTAAGCTGCCTTGGATATGAAGAATTCCTAAAAAAAAGGCAAAGCTCTAAAATTCTAAACAAATTTGACGAAGATCTTTCTTTCTATCAATATCTTTGAATGAGTGTTCGATATAGGGGATAGGATCTATCTGCTCTTTTTCTTTCTATTTTTTTTTTATAGATAGCAAAATATATTTCTCGTTTATCTATCTCTTATTGATTTTATCTATTCTAAAAGTGAAATTTCTTTTTGGGTTCTCTGAAGCCCCGAATGGATTGGAGCCTTTCTGCCAACGAAATGAACGCGGAGCCTGTTCCGAATGCTTCTCTGATCCGGAAGTTCTCGCAAAGAGAATAAGATGCTTCTCCCCCTTCCTCTGTCTTTTCCCGCTTTGCGTCTCTTCTCTTCTAACGCGGGCCGGGCTAAGGCGGGCGCGGAAGGAAGAAACCGGCTATAAGACTTCTGTTAGCCTTTTTTTTTTCAGTGCAACACAGGAGAGGTATGAAATCACGCTGTTGACTTCAAGGAGAGGCCTAGAAGCTAACACCGGGAGAGGTATGAAATCACTCGACTGACCCTTGAACCTAACCCTCGGAAAGCGCCCTCTTTTTGTCATCCCTGCAGGTTTCAATCTTTTTTATTGAACGCATGGCATAGCTAGGACCAAACAAAGAATGTTTGAGCCTATGTTCAA
>Ga0209796_10001200_pt1 | contig 11541 bp, 15 predicted proteins | sample AgamicOrSfrz_FD_187167 | JGI IMG/M metagenome (GOLD analysis project Ga0209796, IMG submission 187167) | Agave microbial communities from Guanajuato, Mexico - Or.Sf.rz (SPAdes) (version 2) | ecosystem: Host-associated > Plants > Phyllosphere > Phylloplane/Leaf | place: Guanajuato, Mexico...
ATAAAACTGGTGAAGTTTTAAAGAGGTTAGATCTCAAGGATTCTGTCTTCAAAAAGTACATTTTTAGCCTTGAAAAAGAAGGGTATTCTTTTCGAAGAAACAATTTAGGACATCGCCTTTTTACAGAGGAAGACATAAAAGCTTTGGAGATGTTTTTAGAGCTAATCAGTTATGACGGTATGACCATTGAGTCTGTAGCAAGGAAGATCGGCACGGCCAACAAGAAGCAAATAGAACCAATGGGTCATGATGTCATGCCTGAAAACGGCATAGATGGTCATGACATCATAACTGAAAAGGATTCTAGTAGTCATGACGCTATGACGCTAATGAATGTACTTTTAAAAGAGCAAGAGCAGCGCTTTGTAAGACTTCTTCAGGAGCAAGAACAAACATTTAAAAATGAGATACAGACTATTAAAGATAATCAAACTCAAGAAGTTTATGAGCTAAAAAAAACATTGCTTGAAAGAATGGATGACGATGCAGGAACTGAAAAAAGAGACGAAATCCTTATTCAAGTTATGCGGGACATCAGGGAAACCAAAAAAATGTTGGCTGCTTCCCAGGAAGAAAGCAAAAAGAAATGGTGGGAGTTTTGGAGATAGCATACAAGACTAATTTATATACATGTCAGCTACAACAAAAAACGGGGTGATGGGAAATGAGAATTAAATTTGAAGAGCCAGTTACACCTGAACTTATTTCCAGTACATTACAAGGTTTGATGGAAGAGTATGAGGTAAGTCTTTCAAAAGCAAATTTATATATCAATTTTCGTAATGCTGACGGAGAGCTAGTGACGTTAGTCGATAGTAATGGGGATGAGATTGAGGGAGTTGTAGTCAAAAAACCGAAAACTCAAAAGCCAAAAAAGAAAAAAACGACAGACAATCTAGTTGAATTTCCAAATAAAGAACGAGAAATTGATATTGAATAGTATAAGAACTACAAGGTTTCAAATTGGCTATTTTAGCTTGAATAAACTACTCAAACTAAAATAGCCAATTTGAAACTCTATAAACTTACATTGTAAATTATTCTTCGGCAGTAGCTACTTCAGCTGCTGCTTTCTTTTTTTCTTTTACAACTACGTCATGATGCAGAATCTTATCTTTGTTTTTTCCTACATACGATTGCAATGCCTTCGCAATTTTTTCTGCTTCGTCTTCATTTTGAATCTCAAAGTATTTCTCGAAGATCGCGCCGACTTGAATAAGTCGTCTTGTTCTTTCTTTTCTCTCTTTTTCTTTTTTACGCGCTTCAACTTGTTGTTTCTTCGCTTTCATCTTCTCAATTTTCTCTTCTAATTCCTGAAGAATTTCCTCATCTGTTCGCTTCTTCGGCACCCATCCTCATCTCCTTTTTCTGTTCTCTAATGTTTAAATTGATTATATCAAAAATTGAGATAAATTGGTATCCTTGGCATAGATTCTCTCACCAGGATATGGTATAATTCCCTTAGATCGAAGAGATAAGGGCGCACTTATACATCGTACCGATGTGTGCGGTTCCTTCGGAACAAAAAGACAAAACCAAAGACCCATTCGCCTAGATGGCGAATTTCATAAAACATGTTTGCCTATCGGCAAAGATTAAATGATCATCTGACACCTTCGGTGCTCATGATGATCATTTAATCAAAATGGTGATTAGCGCACTATGTGCTCACATCACCTTATTCCTAAAACACAAACCCATTCAAAAGAAAGGAGAAATGAATCATGGCTATTTACCATCTGTCGATGCAAATTTTCAGCCGTTCAAAAGGACAATCGGCTGTCGCTGCAGCTGCTTATCGCAGTGGCGAAAAACTACATGATGAACGCACAGACGAGCAAAAATTTTATGCTCGTGATGTACAACCAGAAACCATGATTCTGACTCCTACCGATGCACCAGAATGGATGAAAGACCGTAATCGTTTATGGAATGAAGTTGAAAAGGTAGAGAAACGCAAAGACTCACAACTAGCACGTGAATTAAACATTGCGTTGCCAATTGAACTGAATCATGACCAACAAAAAGAACTCATTAAGTCTTTTACACAAAATGAATTTGTTCAAAAAGGAATGGTAGCTGATATTGCTATTCATCGCGACGATGCTAATAATCCTCATGCTCATATTATGTTAACCATGAGAAACCTAAATGAAGATGGATTTGGGAAGAAGAATCGTGACTGGAATGCTGATTTTGCTAATACGAAAGAAAATAATCGTGGTTACGTCAAAAATAGCGAAGGCTGCTTATCCATTCGTGAACAGTGGGCGAACTATTCTAATCAGGCGTTAGAACAAGCCCAAAGCAAAGAACGTATTACACACCTTTCTCATGAGAACCGTGGACTTGAAGTCCTTCCAACGATTCACTTGGGATATGTCGCTCATGACATGGAGAAGAAAGGGAAACAAAGCGATCGCGGCCAAATCAATCGAGAGCGCCAAGAGTACAACCAAGCCGTTGTTGATTTGCAAGCTTATCGTCGCCAAAAAGAAGCACATGTACAAAAAATGAAAGAAAAAGAGAAACAGTTTAGCTTTTCTACAGATATCGAGAAAACTTATATTCAAAAGGCTGCATCTCTTTTAGATCAAAAGGTCATTTCCTTAGACGATATCGCCAAACGTCACGAAGAACTGCGTAAAATGAGCAACCGTCATGACCCAATTGAACGCCACTTATATGCAGAGCACCAACAATTCCTGAACGTCAGCAATTACTATGACCGTTTAAGAGATTTAAAGCGTGAAATTCAGCAAAATGAGGAAAAGGTAGATGAACTCAAGAAATCTCTTAATCCGTTCAAACTAAAAGAAAATAACATGATGAAACGACGTCATCTTGATAAAATCTCTGATTTAGAAAGCAACAAAGAAAGCTTTGAAAGCAGCATTCAAAGGTATAAAGAACTCCTTCGTTTTTCAAATGAAGAAGAGTTCTACGAACGTTATACGGAATTCTCTCAAAAGAAAGAAAATCGACTGCATCACATTGCGTATGAGAAAAAACAAATTCAAGTGGAGACTAAAGTGTTGTTACAAGCAGAAAATGCGATTAAACAAGCCAAAATACGTGAAGTTAGCTCCCATTACCCGGATTTAAAAACAGCTGGACGACATTTAAGCTATAACAATGCTTTAAAACTAGAAAAACATTATGAAATAGCTAAACAGCATAAATTTAGTCTATCTACTATCAAGCATGAAATAAGCCATACCGAAAAAGAACTATACAAGTTTAAACAAAACCAAAAAATTATTGATACAGAGAAAAAACACATCTCAGATATGAGTCGTGAAGTAAAAGAACTTGGAAAGCTCGAAAATAAGATTAATGAATTAGATGGTAAGCCAGGAGAAAAAGCAAAACGACTCGTTTCTAAGAAAACTCGTCAAAACTATGAAGAATTGCAACATGAAGCTTCACATAGACGTGAAAATCTAAAAGAAATGGGTTATAGAGGGCCAGATGATTTACAGCAACAAGAGAAACGTATGAGTACAATGGAAAAAACCGTTATTCCTTTTCTTGAAAAAGAAATAACCACTTACAGTAACAACCTAGAAGCTCTAAATACCGTTTTTAATGCGCTTGAACAAACTATCCATACACAGGAACAGTCCCAGCAAAGAAATCAGTTTAGAAGGTTCAGAAGCAGCTCTATAAATAGAAATAAGAATCAAGGTCCGGATTTTAGTCGTTAATATTTCAAGTTGGTCCACTTATCATTGATAATGAAGCTTATCTCTCCTTAATTTTTGAGTAGAGGCTGACTTCTTATATTTTTAAGTGTATTGCTATCTAAGAGTAATCCATCTTACTCTTAGATAGCTTACAGGTGGTTTGGCAGGTATACTTGCTTAAATGAGCCAGTTCCCCATATCCTGCGTTTTAAGTATGTTGGCTTGGTGAGAAAAAAATAGCTACTATATAATTAAGTTAAAAATAAGAGTCTAAACTATTTAATTCTATTTATGCCTTTCATTAGCATTAATTACTTTTGCTAATTCCATAATGACATCCCCTAATTTTTCTAATTTCTTCTCAAACCTTAGAAACATGTAAGCTGTAATTGCTATAGGGAACCCAAAATTTCCTATTAATGCAATCCAAACAGGCATTTCACTGGGAGTCATTTTATCACCACCTCTTCAAAAGATAATAAATACTTAACAATTATCTCTAAGTCAAATAAAGAAACCCACATCCTTCAATTCCTTTATTCTCTAAGTGCATGGGTTTTGTATTTTTGCATAATTCTGAAAATATTTTAGGTTCTAAAACATTTTCCTTTTCCTTTGTTAATTTTTCAATTAATAGGGCTACTGCACCGGTTACATGAGGTGCGGCCATTGAAGTACCCGAGAGTGCCTTTAATCCACCATTTATATATGACGAAACTATTTCAGCACCAGGAGCATATATATCAATATTTTCATTTGTGTTTGAAAAGGAAGAAATTTTATTATTTATATCAACAGCTCCAACTTCTATAACTTCTTGATATGCGCCAGGGTACAGATATTCATTTGTGAAAATGTTTCCATCTCCTGAATTACCTGCTGCAACTACTACAGGTATTTGAGATTGAACTGCTTTCTTAATAGATTCATGTAAACCAGGGTAATCGTCTTTCACTCCTAAAGAAATGTTAATAACTCCAACTTTTTCTTCGTTGGGGCCTCGCCAATCAATAGAATAGTTGATAGCTTTAATTAAAGAATCAACATTTCCCACACCAGTTTTATCTAAAACTTTTAAAGCAAGTATCTTAGAATTAGGTGCAACCCCTACAATATTATTATTTGTGATAAATTTCCCACTCATAATTCCGGCAACATGAGTTCCATGACCGTTATTGTCTTTATATATGGAATTATCTCCTTGGTAATCATTTGTGAAATTAAAACCATCAATTACTTTTCCGATTAGGCTTGGATGTGAATCATCTACTCCTGTATCAATCATTGATATAATTACATCTTTACCTGTAATATTTTCTCTCCATTTATTTTCAGCTCCAACTTGAATAATATTTGAAGAATATTTGTTATTAATGTCTGCTTTCTTTATCGGATATAAACGAATGCTATTATTCATACTTAACCACTCCTTTTTACAATAATAAAGAGGCCTTGGTTAAGTAAATTACAACTTAAAATAGATGAATTATTTTTTATTCAATTTAATATATTTTTCTGCAAGTGTACCTGTATTATAGGCTGATATAATCATAGTAGAGAAAAAAACTATTCCAGAGAATCTTGTTTTTTCAATAAAATCCACATAAGAAAGAACAATTAAGATAAAACAAAAAGTAGTTATTATGGAAAAAATAAATTGACCTTTCACAGATTTAATCATAAAATCTCCCATCTTTAATGAATAGGGTTTCCCCTATTATTCAAATAGATATTCTCATGTTAATTAACTAAACTTGATATAATAAGACTAGAAAAGGACTGTCTAATTCTTCATAGACAGTCCCCAATGTTTTTATACCGGGCACTCTTTTGGTCTAGCAGCACCAACTACACACATTCTACATTTCCATGCAGCACCAACTACAGCAGCTGCACACGCGGCACATGCAATACAAGAGAATGGGTTTAGACAAGTACAACAAGCACCTAGACAACCACCAAAGGTAATTAAGCAGGCTGGCCATGAAGAGCATCCTAGATATTTAGCCATACACTTTGTCCACTTTAATGAACAGGAATCAGCTTGTATTGTTACAATCTCCCCATTTTCATGAACAAATGTATTTTCGTTACCAATTACAATAACCGGTGTTTTATAATGTTCATCGATAGCTAGAATACCAATTGGATCTTCCCCTTGATATACAGGAACAGTAAACATATTTTGAGAATGAGAAAGTTCCGTCCCCTCTTGATCTTCTAAATATTTTTCAGTTTGAAGTACATAAGCTTCTTTTTCATCTACCAAATAACCTTCTTTAACAAGATGATCGAACAGTTTATTAAAGTTCTCATCAGATTTAGCAAATTCACGAAGTTTTTTTAGTGTCTTGCTATTTTTAGTCTTTGTAGAAACATTATATAAATGAGTTCCATTAACTTCGGTATATTGAATTTCACCATCTAATCCTTCATTTGTTTTAACTGGAATAGAATACTGCTTACCAATCATGTTTTCAAGCTTGGAAACTGATTCGTTTGTTTTACTTTTATCCAATGCTGAAAAGTCTACTTCATTCCCTTTAATTTTATTGAAATCAGCAGTGAGATTAAACTTTGTTGTTACCCTTTCCTTAACCCTTAATTCTACAGATTGTTTCTGCTGTGGATTTAAAGATAACGAATTAATAATTGTCATAATAAATAAATCCTCCTTATAATATTTTTTGTCTTACTCTTTATAAAGAGGATTTACTATTGATTTTAACACCCTGTTTTAAAATTTTTTTATTAATTTATAAAACGTTGGATAATCTGAGAAATCATAAAAATAAACAAACTTGAAATAACAGCACCAGCGATAATATCAATAGAATAACTGGCAATTAAACCGTTATAAAGAGAAAGCGTTGCAATTAATAAAAAGACGATAATATAAACATAAGATATAGCAAGAGAGATACAAATTTTGCGAAATGAACGTTGATCTGCAACTACATACTCATTATTTAATCTATCCTTCTTCTTTTTAATTAAGAAATTAACAATTTGATAAGCACCAAGAGCAGCAACTATTCCCCATAACATCCATAAACCATTTTCATTTACAAAGTTTGAATAACTTAAATAAGCAAAAACCAGAAAAAAACAAATATACGAAATTAAAACCATCCATTTCTTTAACAGCATAAAGTGCCCTCCCTATATTAATTATCTATTTCATCTTCAAAAAAGAACAATTTTTCAACAGGTTCATTTAAAACAGCAGATAACTTTAACACAATACTTATTGATGGATCATACTTTTGTTTTTCTATAGCTATAATCGTTTGTCTGTGTATACCTACTTTTTCTGATAGTTGTTCCTGAGTCAGTTCGTATAATCTTCGATAGTAACGAACTTCATTTTTCACTTTCCCTTTTTTTTCATATTCATCACTCCCTTTTGTATATTATTACATACAAAATGTATTGTTAACCATACATTTTGTTAAAAAATAGAATTTAACCCTTTTTTATGAACAAAAAATCACTGTTTCAATAATTATTGAAACAGTGATTTTTAATTTATCAAATTAAGGTGATACTCGGATTCGAACCGAGGATAAAGGTTTTGCAGACCTTTGCCTTACCACTTGGCTATACCACCGTATAGAAAGTTAACATTAAAAAAGTTAACTTTTCACCAACAAACTTTCTAAACGCTCCTGATTAAATCCCATTACAGTAGTTTTCTTTCCATCTTTTCCATAAATGATTGTAAGAGGAGTACCGGTCCCGTTTAGATCTCGAAATTCTTGTTCATAATCAGCACTTTTAATAATATTACGTTCTTCATACTGAAAATGATTAGTTTCCATCCATTTCTTTTGACTAATACAGTAAATGCAATTGTGCATAGTATAAATTATAGTTTTGTTTTCCATTTTTTCATCTCCTTTATATTTATTAAAGAAGAAAAGCTTTTTACTTTAACAACCTCTAAAGTTATGAAATTTTTCTTTTAATCATTTCATGGAATTCCCAAAAACCCATTATCTCTTCTAAATCATACATTTTTATTACTTTAACTAATTTAAGTTGTAACTCTTGCTCTAAGTCTTCTCTATTTTGAAAATCTGTTTGAAGTAAGGTTTTTTTTATTTTAGGTCTAAACATTTCAATAATTTTATTAACTGCCTCATTATCTTCCTTTGCTTTATATGCTAATTGATACAAATTTTTGTCCAATTGACTACACCCCTTGTTCTCTATCTATTTAGATTTCTCTGTCATATATTTTCTGATTTTTTCAAGAGCTTTCTTGCGAGACTTTGATACAGCTTGTTGAGATTTCTCCATAACAATCCCTACCTCAGAATCATTTAATTTTTGTATATAAACTAAGTACAATATTTCCCTTTGATTAGGAGTTAAATATTCTAGGGCCTTGTAAAGATTAGGATCAATAATATAATCTAAAATGTTTTTTGATTTCAAATCAAAATTCTCATAATATATTGATAAATCTTTATATGTTAACTCCCCATCCATGTTTACAGGCTCGTCCAATAATAAAGGAAATTGATATTTTCTTTTCCTGATTTTTTTATCCAAATTAATAGCGTGAAAATGAAGGGTTGAAGATACATATGATATAAAACGAATACAAAAGTAGAAAGATTTAAACGATTTTTCCAATTCTTCTTTATTTTGAAAAGTAGGATGACAAACAGAATTTTTAAATAGATCATAATTCTCTTTATTTGATAAAAATTGTTTAATCAATGGATTCTTCATAAAGAGCTTATTTTTATCGATAAAGTCATGAAGTTTACAGCAAGAATCTTCAGCATTTTCCATTATATCACTCCTTCATAAGAACGTATGTTCTCTTTATTTTACCCTATATTTGGAATATTGTCATTGTTTTTTTCGTACATCTTCACAAAATTGTTTTATCTCGTTAGAAGTTTTAGCTGCTGCTTTAACCAATTCACTTAAAAATTCTTTTTCTTCTTCTGTTTGAGCTTCGTCTATACATTTAGAATAAAAAGCTTGTGTTTTCCTAGATTGGCAAAAACATTCCAGTAATTTCATAGAAACCAAAGCTATCGCTCCCTTTTTTTAAATAGTAAATACATACATTCTATAAAGAAAATATTAAACAAAAAATTACAACCTCTTTTGAAAATGTTTTCCAAAAAATTAAGTGATAATTGAATACTCCATACATTTTTAGTTTACATAATACCTCTTTCCGGAAGACATCAAAAAGAGAACCCCTATTGGGAAAAGGGTTCTGATGAGGTCCTTGTTTCTGTTTTATGCAGCTTTTTATACATTGTTGATATGACGGTGATCTTCAGGTGTGTGTTTGAAGAAAAAATGTATAAAAAGCGCACCTTTTATACATATGCTTTTTCGGAAAAATATAGTCATTATGGTAAAAATATGCTACAATCTGCTTGAATCCGTTTATCATACGCTTTATACGTGTGAACCCTATTTATGAGCTACCTCGCGTCCACTGCCGAGGTAGCTTTTTATTTTGTTAATAAGATAATTATCTTTAGGGTGTTTTCTAACGAAAAAATATAAAAAGACTGCATCATAAGATACAGTCTTAGATAAAAAACTTCTATATACTTAAATTATCTAAAAATTTCATTGTTAAACTTGGTAGAGTTTGCTATGATTAAATCAATTAAATGATCGGAAAATCGAAAAAGGCAAAGCGTGTTGTCGAAGGATTAGGGCCCTTCTTCAACCGTCCACCGTGCAGAACCCACGGTAAACACCTGCTTCACCTTTTCTTTAGTGTAATTCTATGTTCATTTTACGATAGAATTACATGAAAAACAAGGGGAAGTTCTATACTCTTTTATCATTTTAAAAGACGTGTTTACCTGTAAAACGGTATCACGTCTTTTTTCGTTTTCCATAAAAGGGAGCGAATAAAAATGGCAAAAGAAAAAATTGAAATTATCGCAAGTGTAGAAACATATAAAAATTTATCAAGCTTCGAATCTATTGACACCCTAAACGAAGCTGTACGGACCTATATAGAACGTTTTAAGGATCAATTGAATAAAACCCATATTGCTGTATTAAAAGTCTTACATAGCTATTCAGCGAAGCACCTAGGAGTTTCTTTCTTAACGAAAAGAAATATTGGTAAATTGGTTGGTAAAAGTCGTGCTACCATTATTCGTGTGTGTAACCATTTAGAGGATCTGGGCATTATTAAACAATTAGAAATGAAACGCAGTAGTGACATGAAACAAACAAGTAATGCCGTTATTATTCAACCAATTCAAACAGAAGAATCTGTAAAAGAAACTAATCAAATTGAAGAAAATGCAACACAAGAAAGCTCGAAAATGCAACACCAAGAAAACAAAATCTTTTTAAAACAAATACATAATATTAAACATCTAAATATGAGCAAAGAAACATCTAAACGTAAAGCTTATATAAAAATGGTTCCTAAAAGACTTCAACAATATCAAGCTTTCTTTGGTAAGCAAACCAAGTCTCTATACGGACGTATTTGGCTAGCTATGAAGAACTTTGGTGTATCAGTTGATAAAACGATTATGCAAGAAATTGCTCATATTGCTTTTGATAAACTCGTAGATTACATAAAACAAGGACGTAGCCTTTCTTCTGAAGAATTGCACAAGCTAGCTTATACTATTGCTTATAACCAACTTTCAGAACGTGATGATACAAAAGCAATGGCCAGCTTTGTAGATAGTTTTATTGAACGAACTAAATACCTTAAAAACCAACCTCTACATTCGAGGGTATAAGGTATGACTTCTTAAATAAAGAGGCTCTTTATAGCATTAATCTAATACTAGACTTCTTGAAAATTGATATAATCTCAAAGTGAGATGGCCGTCGTTCATCAAGGCAAGTTTTAAATATATTCGTTTGCAAGCTCTTTAATTGAAGGGCTAATATAATGTCATGACGAATGAATTAGAGAGGGGGCATGACGTTATGTCTGAAACGAATAACTTTGTTTATAAAACTGGTGAAGTTTTAAAGAGGTTAGATCTCAAGGATTCTGTCTTCAAAAAGTACATTTTTAGCCTTGAAAAAGAAGGGTATTCTTTTCGAAGAAACAATTTAGGACATCGCCTTTTTACAGAAGAAGACATAAAAGCTTTGGAGATGTTTTTAGAGCTAATCAGTTATGACGGTATGACCATTGAGTCTGTAGCAAGGAAGATAGGCATGGCCAACAAGAAACAACTAGAGCCAATGGGTCATGATGTCATGCCTGAAAACGGCATTGACGGTCATGACATCATACCTGAAAGGGATTCTAGTAGTCATGACGCTATGACGCTAATGAATGCACTTTTAAAAGAGCAAGAGCAGCGTTTTGTAAGACTTCTTCAGGAGCAAGAACAAACATTTAAAAATGAGATACAGACTATTAAAGATAATCAAACTCAAGAAGTTTATGAGCTAAAAAAAACATTGCTTGAAAGAATGGATAACGATGGAGGAACTGAAAAAAGAGACGAAATCCTTATTCAAGTTATGCGGGACATCAGGGAAACCAAAAAAATGTTGGCTGCTTCCCAGGAAGAAACCAAAAAGAAATGGTGGGAGTTTTGGAGATAGCATACAAGACTAATTTATATACATGTCAGCTACAACAAAAAATGGGGTGATGGGAAATGAGAATTAAATTTGAAGAGCCAGTTACACCTGAACTTATTGCCAGTACATTACAAGGTTTGATGGAACAGTATGAGGTAAGTCTTTCAAAAGCAAATTTATATATCAATTTCCGTAATGCTGACGGAGAGCTAGTGACTTTAGTCGATAGTAATGGGGATGAGATTGAGGGAGTTGTAGTCAAAAAACCGAAAACTCAAAAGCCAAAAAAGAAAAA
>Ga0209796_10001201_pt1 | contig 11533 bp, 9 predicted proteins | sample AgamicOrSfrz_FD_187167 | JGI IMG/M metagenome (GOLD analysis project Ga0209796, IMG submission 187167) | Agave microbial communities from Guanajuato, Mexico - Or.Sf.rz (SPAdes) (version 2) | ecosystem: Host-associated > Plants > Phyllosphere > Phylloplane/Leaf | place: Guanajuato, Mexico...
GCACTGTCTTCAAAGAGCGGCTCTAATAATTCAATTTTTACGTTGCCGCACTGAATAAAAGCAACTTTTACTCCTTGTTCTTCTACTTCTTCTACTTTTAATAGAGACAGTCCTAATACCTTTTCATAAAAAGGGAGGCTGCCTTCAATTGATTTTACAGCTATTCCTATGTGATCAATTCCTTTTATCACTTTCTCACCTCTTTTAAAAAAGCGTTTTCATTTACACATATTCTTGAAAACAAAAGAAATCTCCTGCTGGCGTGTCTACAGAAAGTTGCTTGTCTAAGCAGCGGAAGACATGTAAAATAAGAAAAAAACGTGTAGGAGGACTTTGGTTGTATGTCTAATAAGAAAATCCAAAAAACCATTGTGTTTTTAATGCTTCTTGTCATGTTAATATCTACGCTTTTAGCGGGACTTGCCATGTGGTTTTAATCGAGACTGATGACTAAAAACATAGATGCACTGCTGCTTCTTTGTGCAATGCAAACATATAAAAAAGACTGGTGACTAGTCACCAGTCTTTTGCTGTATATTCACAATGCCTTTTTGAGCGGCTAACTCTTCAAAAGATTGATCTGTAGATACAATCCATACTTTTGTACCTAACGGGACTTGATCATATAAATGGCTTACTTCACGATTTTCTACGCGAATACAGCCATTCGATACATATTTACCGATGGAATCCGGCTGATTTGTACCGTGAATGCCGTAAATACGTCCGTCAGTCTCTCTTGCATCAAACCCAATCCACCTTACACCTAGAGGATTTTGAGGAGCGCCTCCTTCAATATTACTTCTCCGATAATAAGGATTAACAGCTTTTACTGTTACCGTGAACTCCCCTTCGGGCGTCAGATTAACTGTTTTCCCCGTTGCTACTTTAATAATTTGTTTAATTTCTTTATTTTGAATATAAGCAAGCTCATTGCTTTGTTTATTAATAATAATATAAGGATCATTTGGCAACGGATTTTCTCCTAATGGCCAAACCGGAGATAGTAGTAAAAGGATAAAAGCAAACACATGCACGTAATCCACCACCTTACGTTAGTCCTAAGTAAAAGATAAGAGAGATATCTCTTGTCTTATTTAGTGTTCGTAAGCAAGATAAACAACATGCATACTGTTTAACTTATTTTTAAGGTTTGTTTAATAACCAAATATTGTTCAATTTCTTTGACTACGTGCAGTAAATCGGCACGCGCTTCAAACTCTTCCCGCGTTTTGGGAAGCGGCATCTCTGCAAACGCTTCTCGTAAATGCTGAAGTTTGGCTAAAAATAATTTTGCTGTATTACCGGGGTGGATGGATAGACTTAATTCTTCAATGAAATCAGCAATCATGTAGCGCTGTTCTACCACCAAATCAATAGCGGTAATGAGAGGAAGGGTACGCTCAATAATTTCGAGCTGTTTTTCACGAATTTTAAAATAGCGGTAATAATAATTTTCTCCACGCACAAAATGATTTTCTACATCACGAAACGCAAGGCTTTTTGCTTTTTCTAAAATTTTTACCGTATCTGCAATTTCCTTACCATCCCAACTGCTGTCATTGGTTCTGAGATACAGGGCAATTTCTTTTAACATCGACCGGAAATTTTCTTCAATTTCGAGCTGATACGTGCGAAGCTCTTGATCTAAACTTGGCATGTATAAATTTACAAGCAGGGCAACACCTATCCCAATTACAATTAAGCCAAGTTCATTAAAGACGATTCCCCATGTCATATTGCCTTTGGAGTAAATATGAAGCAAAATAACGGAGCTTGTAACAATGCCTGCATTAACTTTGAATATAACCGTAACGGGGATAAACAAAAGCAGCATCAGTCCTATAACAAGTGGATGATAAGCAATCCCTTCAAAGAATATAAACGAAAACAGAATGGATAAAGAACAAGCAATAAAACGATCGCTTGCACTTCGCAACGATTTTTTCTTTGAATTTTGAATGCACAAAATGGTGATAATTCCAGCTGATACAAAAAACTCGAGGTGAAAGAACTGAGCTATAATAATAGCCAGTGATGTACCGACGGCTGTTTTAATTGTCCGGTACCCAATTTTAAATTTCATTTTCTAGACTCCTACATGTTGGTTTCTTTTTAGTGTGATAAAATACTCTATTCTTTATTAACACGAATAGAAAAATAACACAACCTTAAATCTTGCTGTACCGTATAAATTCCAATAAAAAAAGTGCAGAAAAGATCGTACTCTTCCTGCACTTTTTTATTATAAAATCTTTTCTAAGAAATCTTTAGCACGCTTGCTTTTAGGCGCTGAGAAAAATTCAGCCGGAGGCGCATCTTCAACAAGGACACCGCCGTCTAAAAACAGCACACGATCCGCTACTTCTCGTGCAAATCCCATTTCATGCGTTACAATGACCATCGTCATTCCTGTTTCTGTTAGCGACTTCATTACATCTAGTACTTCTTTTACCATCTCTGGATCCAATGCTGATGTTGGTTCGTCAAACAGCATCACTTTCGGCTCCATTGCGAGTGCTCTGGCAATAGCTACACGCTGCTTTTGACCGCCCGATAAGCGATTTGGAAACTCGTTGGCTTTTTGAGCAAGTCCCACTTTTTGGAGTAATTCTTTGCCTTTAGCAACAGCCTTTTCTCTTGACACGCCTTTTACCGTCATCGGAGCATACGTCAAATTTTCAAGCACGGTCATATGTGGAAACAAGTGAAAATGCTGAAATACCATTCCTACATTTTCACGCACACGCATAATGTTTGTTTTTTTATCTGTAATCACTTGACCGTTAATTGAAACTAATCCGCTCGTCGGTTCTTCAAGCAGGTTCATACAGCGTAAAAAAGTAGATTTACCAGAACCAGAAGGGCCAATAACAGCTACGACTTCTTTTTCTTTAATCGTAGTTGAAATACCTTTTAAAACTTCATTTTTACCAAATGATTTGTGTAAATTTTCAACGTTAATCACCTTTTCTCATTCTCCTCTCGACTGCTTTACCAAGGAGCGTTAAGCCCATTACCATTACATAATAAATCAACCCTGCAAAAATTAACGGTTCAAGGTAGGCGAATTTTTCTCCCCCTACAATGTAAGCACGGCGCATAATGTCGAGTGCTCCAATAACTGTAACGATAGCTGATTCCTTTGTTAATGTAATGAACTCATTCATTAAAGCAGGTAAAATATTTTTAAGTGCCTGTGGCAAAATAATTTGTCCCATCATGCGGCGATAAGGAATTCCTAACGCTAATGCCGCTTCACGCTGTCCTTTATCAACAGCTAAAATACCAGCGCGAATAATTTCAGATATATATGCTGCAGAGTTTAGCCCGAACGCAGCAACGGCCGCTGGAAACGGGGCAATATCAAACCCGAGCAGCTGAGGTAATCCAAAGTATATTAATAATAATTGCAGTACAAGCGGTGTTCCGCGAAACACGGACGTATATGCATCCGCAAACCATTGAAGAGGTTTATTGCGGCTGATTTTACATAAAGATAAAATAACTCCCAGCACAAACCCTAAAATTGCTGAAGCTAGGACTATCTGTATCGTTACCCCTATCCCTTTTAAAATATAAGGCATAGAAGGCACGATTTGCGAAAAATCCAAATTCATGCCTAGTTCCATTCCTCTCTAACTATCATTCTTATTTTTGGTCGTCAAACCACTTAACGATTAATTTATCCAATTCACCGTTTTCTTTCATTTTCTTTAATTCACGGTTAAAGTCATTCGTTAGCTTGCTGTCTTTAGGAAATGCGATTGCTGATCCTTTACTTGAATCTGGACGTCCTGTATCAGACATTTGCAAGCTTTTGTCTTTGTTCACATATCCTTTAGCTACTGTATCTTCAATAATCGCTGCATCGATACGATTTGATTTCATTTCTTGAATTAGTTCTGGAATACGGTCACGCGTTGTTACATTTACTCCGTCAACTTCTTTTGCAATTTCTTTTGCTTCGTCTGCTTGAATAGAAGAAGTTTGTACACCGACTGTTTTTCCTTTTAGTTCTTCTGCATTTTTAATTGGCGCATCTTTCTTCGATACAATCATGTTTTTTGCTTCATAATATACGTCTGAGAAGTCCACGTTCTTTTTACGCTTTTCAGTTGGCGTCATACCAGCTAAAACTAAATCGACTTTATTAGATTGTAAAGCTGGAATTAATCCGCCAAATTCCATATCCTTCACCTGTACGTCATAGCCTAACTTTTTACCGATTGTTTTTGCTAAATCTACGTCAAATCCGATTGCTTCACTATCACCTTTTGCCGTATCAATATATTCAAATGGTGGGTAATCTGCTGATGTTCCCATTACTAGTACTTTTTTATCTTTGTCGTCGCTGCTTGCTCCGCCATTAGACGTTCCTTCTCCTGCTCCGCATGCAGCTAAAACGCCTGCTGTTAAAAGACCAATTGCCGTTACCGATAACCACTTCTTCAATTTCATCTTCGTTCCCCCTAGTTTATTCCTTACATTATTTTTTAAAAATTAATAATATTATGAAATAAGTTTTTTGCTATTGCAAGTAAATGTCGAAATTTAAATATATATTCATATAAATGTATTTTAACACAACATTATAAATATGCAATATCTTTTTTAAATATAAGTTTCACTATTTGAAAATACCTTTTCTCAACATTTTCCACTCGTTAGAAAGCCTGCATACAGATAGGTAAAAAAACGCATAAAAAAAGAAGCCGTTCAAAACGGCTTCTCTCTTACACTTCTTCACAATGCTGTTCGAATGCTTCTTGCAGCTTCATCACAACTGACATTGGCTCATGGCCTTCAATTTCGTGACGCTCTACCATTGTGATAATTTTTCCGTCTTTTAATAAAGCGAAAGATGGAGATGAAGGCGGATAACCTTCAAAGTATTCGCGTGCACGTGCAGTTGCTTCTTTATCTTGCCCAGCAAATACTGTAACCAAGTTTGTTGGACGTTTATCATAATGTACAGCGTGCGCTGCAGCAGGTCTTGCAATACCTCCTGCACAACCGCAAACTGAATTCACCATTACAAGCGTTGTACCAGGCTGTTTAAACGTTTCATCTACCGCTTCAGCCGTCGTTAATTCTGTATAACCAGCAGCTGTAATTTCTTTACGGGCTTGACGAACAACGTCGTTCATAAACAAGTTAAAATCGATATTCATTTTCATACCTCCCTTTTGCTATCTATTCTTTATCATAGCAAACGAAAACTAAAAAGGCGATTGCTTTGACTCATTTTTTCTTGGTAATCAAGATTAAACAAGAAAAGAAATGGTGATACTATTTTTACAGCTAGAAAACCATACTCTTAACTCCCTAGTGTAGAAGGATCCGCATAAAATGCAGGATCCTTTTTTATATTTCCTTCATCGCCTGCTGGTAGGTTTTAATCAAGCGTTCGAGAGCTTCAGCCATTGTGACATCTCCCGTCATCATTTGTTTTTCAACATCCCCTAACGTTTGCTTAACTAAAGGATGTTCATAAAATGATTCTTGTAAATATTCATTAACACTTGCTTGTAACCATGCCTTCATTTGCTTTTGCCTTACTGTATAAAACAGATCATTTTTATTCATCCATTCCTTATAGTCACAAATTATCTTCCACAAGTCTTGAAATGATGCTTCTTCATAAGCAGAAGTTGTGATGACCTGTGGATTCCATCCTCCAGAATGACCGTGAAGGAAGCCGATGATGCTTTCGTATTCTTTTGCAGTCACTTCTGCTTTTAGCCGGTTATCCCCGTCTGCTTTATTTACACAAATCAAATTAACCCATTCAAGCAGCCCTTTTTTAATTCCTTGCAAATCATCTCCTGCTCCGGTTAAAGCAAGCAAAACAAAGAAGTCTACCATCTCTTTTACAATCATTTCACCTTGGCCAACACCCATCGTTTCGACAAATATGATGTTATACCCAGCCGCTTCACAAAGAAAAATGGCTTCTCTCGTTTTAAGATGAACACCTCCAAGCGTTCCTTGAGAAGGTGAAGGACGGACAAAAGCGTTCTCTTGTTTGGTAAGCAGCTCCATTCTCGTTTTATCTCCTAAAATACTTCCTCCAGACAAGGTACTGCTTGGATCGACTGCCAAAACTGCAACGGAATGGCCATTTTTGCATAGGTACGACCCAAATTTGTCAATCAGCGTACTTTTTCCTGCTCCAGGTACGCCTGTAAAACCAATGCGCACTGAATGCCCCGTATGAGGATAGATTTCTTTAATCAGCTGTTGTGCTATTTCTTTATGCTTCGGCGCTTTACTTTCAATTAAAGTAATGGCTTGAGCTAACGCTGTTCTTTTCCCTTCAAGCAGCCCTTGTTTATAATCTTGTACCGTTTTTAATTTCACCAATTGTCTTCACCAACTATTCTTCTAACCGTTTCTTTATTTCATATAAGACGGAAACGGCCGCTTTTGGGATTACTGTTCCAGGTCCAAAGATTGCAGAAGCGCCGTGTTCTAAAAGAAATGAGTAGTCTTGTTTAGGAATAACGCCTCCGACAATAACAACGATATCGTCGCGCTCTAATTTCTTTAACTCATCAACAAGCTGCGGCAGTAACGTTTTATGCCCGGCTGCCAAAGAGCTTATGCCAATCACATGTACGTCGTTTTCTACAGCTTGCCTTGCTGTTTCTTGAGGCGTTTGAAATAAAGGACCAATATCAACATCAAATCCAAGGTCAGCAAAGGCTGTTGAAATGACTTTCGATCCTCTGTCATGACCGTCTTGCCCCATTTTCGCGACTAAAATTCTTGGGCGTCTTCCTTCTTCCTCTAAAAATTCAGCCGTGAGCTTTCGAACTTCTTCGATTTGATCTCGATGCACAAACTCTGCACTGTATACCCCGCTGACTGACTTAGAAGTAGCCTGGTGTCTTCCAGCCACTTTCTCAATAGCTTCTGAAATTTCACCTAGTGTAGCTCTAGCTCTCGCAGCTTCAACCGCAAAAGCAAGGAGATTCCCTTCACCTGTTTTGGCACAATTGGTAAGTCGATTAAGCGCTTCGATTACCGCTTGTTCGTCACGTTCACTGCGTATTTTCTTTAACTTTTCCAGCTGCTTCATTCGAACTGCTGTGTTATCAATATCAAGAATATCAAGCGGTTCTTCTTGCTCCGGCTGAAACTGATTCACACCTACAATAATTTCTGCCTGCGAGTCTATTCTTGCTTGTCTGCGCGCAGCGGCTTCTTCTATCTTCATTTTAGGTACGCCTGCTTCTATTGCTTTTGTCATTCCGCCGAGCTGCTCTATTTCTTCAAGGTGCTTCCACGCTTTTATCATTAATTCATTCGTTAATGATTCCACATAATAAGAGCCTCCCCAAGGATCAATAACGGAACAAATCTCCGTTTCATTTTGTAAATAAAGCTGCGTATTTCGGGCAATTCTAGCTGAAAAATCAGTTGGAAGAGCAATCGCTTCATCCAGTGCGTTTGTATGAAGCGACTGCGTATGTCCTGATACTGCAGCCAAAGCTTCGACGCATGTTCTAATAACATTATTAAATGGATCCTGCTCCGTTAAGCTCCAGCCGGACGTTTGAGAATGCGTTCTAAGAGCTAAAGATTTAGGATTATCCGGCTCAAACTGCTTCATTAGTTTTGCCCATAGCAGCCTTCCTGCTCTCATTTTTGCTACTTCCATAAAATAGTTCATTCCAATTGCCCAGAAAAAGGATAGTCTCGGAGCAAATGCGTCAATTGTAATCCCCGCTTTCAAGCCGGTTCGTACATATTCAAGTCCGTCTGCAAGCGTATAAGCAAGCTCTAAGTCTGCTGGAGCACCTGCTTCTTGCATATGATAGCCTGATATACTAATACTGTTAAATTTCGGCATGTACTCCGCTGTATATTTAAAAATATCCGCAATGATTCGCATTGACATCTCAGGAGGATAAATATACGTATTGCGCACCATATATTCTTTTAAAATATCATTTTGAATCGTTCCAGCCAGCTTTTCTTTTTTTACGCCTTGTTCTTCAGCTGTTACGATGTAGAAAGCTAAAATAGGAAGCACCGCCCCGTTCATTGTCATCGACACGGACATTTGATCAAGCGGAATCCCTTCAAACAGCTGCTTCATATCTATCATTGAATCAATTGCCACACCTGCTTTCCCTACATCTCCAACAACTCTTGGATGATCAGAGTCATAGCCGCGGTGGGTAGCGAGGTCAAAAGCAACAGACAGCCCTTTCTGTCCAGCAGCTAGGTTTCGGCGGTAAAAGGCATTGCTTTCCTCCGCCGTTGAGTATCCTGCATACTGTCTAATAGTCCAAGGCCGATTCACATACATCGTTGCATACGGTCCTCTCACAAACGGTGGGACACCAGGTGCAAAGTGAATAAAGTCGAGGCCATCTCTGTCCTTTTTTGTATATACTGATTTTAATTCAATTTGTTCATTTGTTTGAAAGGCAGTGAATGAACTTTGAGTCACGTCATCTTCCCTTTGCTGCTTTGAAAATGATAATGGAATATTAGAAAAAGAAGGCTTTTTATACATGAACTTCTACCTCCAAAGCACATAATAACTTCTTAACGCATTGAATAACATTCGTCTTAGGATGTATGACGCTCATTACACCTTTTTGCTGCCACTGCGTTTTGCGTGATACATGTTCTTCCCCTACTACGTACACATAAACGGAATCTTCCTCAAAATAAGTCATCGCTTTTGTTAAGAGCTTTTCCACGAGTTCATCACTTCCACAGATCACATATGCTTCGTGCTTTTGTTCATTCATCCAATCTGCTATCTCGACATAGGAATCTATGTTTTTAATTGTTTCACACGCAAAGCCTGCGCTTTCAAATAAAGACCGGGCAATCTCAGCTTTTTTACGGCTGCTAGGATCGGTGAGCTCCATAATGCCAATGCTCATCCCCTTTGTATAAACCCGTATTTTTTCAAACTTCTCTGCTGCTCTCCACTTAGTGAGCGGCACAACACTGTCAGGCTGTGTCTGCTTCGCCATTTGTTTTAGCATTCCCCCTGCTGTTACCCCTTTAGATGCTAGCTTTGTATAGTCCTCTAGTGAAAGATTTGATGAAAATTCCGAAGCGTTCTGGTCACTGTATTTACCCATTTTTATTTCTTCTTTTTTAAACGGCGTGCTTTTTATCTCTTGAGATACATCCTGTTGCTTAGGAGCATAGTGTGTGACTCCGATCAAGCGCTCAATTCGGCACTCTATATCCTCTTGTCTTTTTACTTTCATTTGTTCAACTTCATCTTGAATTCGCCCTTGTTTTAAAGCTTCTTCCATTCCGCCGTGGTCTTCAATGTTGCCAAATAACTCCCAAGCTTTTGTCATTAATTCATGTGTGTAGGCTTCAACGTACCAAGAGCCTCCGGCAGGATCCATTACTTTTGATATATGTGTTTCGTGCTGCAAAATTAAGTGAGTGTTACGGGCAAGGCGATGAGCGAACTGAGAAGATGAAGATGTGACGGAATCATATGGTTCAATATGCAGACTATCCGCTCCTCCTACAATAGAAGCAAATGCTTGAACCGTACTCCTTAATGCATTTGTATACATGTCTTCTTTAGACTGTGTAAGATGTGACGTTTCTGTATGGATAAACGGCACTGAAACGGCCGTGTCATCAAAAGCACGAACCACATTTGCCCAAAGCATGCGAAAAGCACGAAGTTTTGATATTTCCATAAATAAATGTGAGCTAACTGAAAAAGAAAAGGTCATATGAGGTAAAACTTGATGTAAGGACAAACCGCGTTTTATGCATTCATCAATATACTGCACCCCTGTAGCAAGCATATAAGCTAGTTCTTGAACAGCGTTTGCACCGCTGTTATGGTAAGGAATGCTTGATACAATGATCGTTTTGAGCTCTGGAACATTACTGTGAGCCAAACGCGTTGCGTAAGCTAAATGATCGTATAAATCTCGAGTAGAAAGTGGAACTCTTCCATATTCAGCAAGGGTGCCGAGCGGATCCATTCCAACCGTTCCTTTTAGCTGTCTCATATTAAAGTTATGATCAACACAGTATGCTTTTAGAAACGAAAGAAGCGGAACGGATGTACATCCCGTATTTAAAAATAAAGGCACCGCTTCAAGAGCTACATGCTGAAACAAATGAGCAACATCCTCTAAAGTAGAAATTGTAGTGCCTGAGGCTACTTCAGCTTCAGTTGCTTCATCAACGTCTTTCCCTTGCCTCATTGCTTCACTGCACGTAAAAGCGGCCGTATTTTGTCCATTTCTCAAACTGTGTAAAAGAAGTTTATTGCTTTCTTTAATAGAAGGTAAGTCGATTTTTTGGGTGATTTCCCATTCCCCTAGTATGTATGATTCTTTACCGGCTCCTCTTAAACAATCTATTCCCGCCGGACTCTGCTGTAAGTAGTCTAAATGTGCCGTATCACTTTCGAAATAAAGCGGTTTCAAAAAGATGTTTTCCAACGTTTCTTTTGAAGAGATCGCGGTATTTTTGCTAACTTCCTGTGCCCAATCTTCTTTAGGTGTACGTGTAAATTCATGAAATGATAATGTATTTGTTTTCATTTCCATGCCCCTTTACAGTTAATAGCTGCCTGCTAAACCGAGATGATTACACTTTGAAGTTTGATGATTCTTCTTTTATTTTAATACATCTTTTACAAATTGTTCAATCATTGCTTCAAAATAAAAAGGGGCCGGGACATAATTAACCTACGTTTACCATCACCATAAAAAAATCCGAACGAGTTGGATTCTCTTTCAAGAATCTAAATTCATCGTTCGGATCTTCCTTCAGCTAAAATATTTTTGTGCCAGCCTCTGTTTTAATAGACGGACGTATTCTCTTTAGAAGTAGATTCTAAAATCTCTTTAACTCTTGCCAAGAATCTTCCGCACACCAAGCCGTCTAACACGCGGTGATCAAGTGATAAACATAAGTTAACCATATCTCGAACAGCAATCATGTTATCAATAATAACCGGACGTTTTACAATAGATTCTACTTGTAAAATAGCCGCTTGCGGGTAATTAATAATCCCCATTGATTGCACGGAACCAAATGAGCCTGTGTTGTTAACAGTAAACGTTCCGCCCTGCATGTCTTCAGACTTCAATGAACCCGTACGAACTTTTTGCGCGAGCTCTGTAATTTCACGCGCAATGCCTTTGATTGTCTTTTCATCGGCTTGTTTAATAACCGGCACAAATAAAGCATCGTCTGTTGCAACAGCAATGGATACATTAATGTCCTTTTTCTGAACAATACGGTCTCCTGCCCACATTGAATTCATTTGAGGGAATTCTTTTAAAGCTTGAGCCACTGCTTTTACGAAGAACGCAAAATACGTTAAGTTAAAACCTTCTTTTTGTTTGAACTCCGTCTTTAATGCATCACGATAAGAAACTAAGTTCGTGACATCAACTTCAACCATTGTCCATGCATGCGGAATTTCGTGCTTGCTGCGAAGCATATTTGCTGCAATAGCTTTACGCACGCCTGTAACAGGGATTTCTTGATCTCCTGCTGCAGACACAAC
>Ga0209796_10001205_pt1 | contig 11489 bp, 10 predicted proteins | sample AgamicOrSfrz_FD_187167 | JGI IMG/M metagenome (GOLD analysis project Ga0209796, IMG submission 187167) | Agave microbial communities from Guanajuato, Mexico - Or.Sf.rz (SPAdes) (version 2) | ecosystem: Host-associated > Plants > Phyllosphere > Phylloplane/Leaf | place: Guanajuato, Mexico...
AAATATCGTAGCTCAAACCAAAATTTTTCATTTTGGATCTCTTTCCCTCACTAATGAACCAGCTGCCACTACCACTCTAAAGACAGTCCAATTAGCAAAAGAACAAGGGAAAGTTGTTTCCTATGATCCTAATTTAAGGGCTTTGCTTTGGAAGAATCTAGAGCATGCAAAGAAAATGATTAAAGAGGGATTGAAATATGCAAACATCGTAAAGCTTTCGGAGGAAGAGTTGGAATTCATTACTGGAAAGGCAGATTTAGAAAAAGGAACAAGACAACTCGTTGAACAGTATAACACAGAACTAATATTTGTCACTTTAGGAGCAGAAGGCTGTTTTTATCGAAAAGGGGAGAACATAGGGAAATTTAAATCCTTCAAAGTGATTCCAGTTGATACAACAGGTGCGGGAGATGGCTTCTTTAGTGGGGTTTTATATAAATATTTAGAAAAAAATAAACCTATTGCTGATTTAAACATCGATGATATGGAGGAAATCACTCTATTTGGAAATGCGGTTGGAGCAATTGTCACAACAAGGAAAGGTGCAATATTAAGCATGCCTTGCATGGACGAAGTTAAGAAACTAATGGATAATCAAAATTAGTAACTGTTTACATGCTGCCTTTTATCTAACTCCTTGATTGAAAAGAAGGCGCTGAGTCTAATATATTAATAATAGTAAAAGATGAAGGAAGCAATTTTAAAAAAACTAGTTCTAAACATAATAGATGATGAGGTTTTAGTATGAAAAATGAAAAAAAGCAGTTGTCACCAGAACAACGTGAAGAAATACTCAGAACATTGAAGGCCCGTTTTGAAAAAAACATGAATCGCCATCAAGGAATTGAATGGGCTAAAGTACAAGCAAAGCTAGAAACTAATACTGAAAAACTGTGGTCGCTTAGTGAAATGGAAAGAACTGGCGGTGAACCGGATGTTATTGTTTATGATAAAGAGGCGGGCGAATACATTTTTTATGATTGTTCATCGGAAAGTCCTAAAAGCCGCAGAAGTGTTTGTTACGACCGTGAAGCGCTGGAGTCAAGGAAACAACACAAACCGCAAAACAACGCTATAGATATGGCTGCTGACATGGGCATTGAGATTTTATCGGAAGAGCAATACCGGGAGCTGCAGAAACATGGGAATTTTGATACTAAAACCTCTAGCTGGGTGAAAACACCTGCTAATATTAGAAAACTCGGTGGGGCCATCTTTTGTGATCGTCGTTACGACACTGTTTTTGTGTACCACAATGGAGCAGATTCCTACTATGCTGCCAGAGGTTTCCGTGGCTGGCTAAGGGTCTGAATTTTGGTGTGAAACGCAGTCTGGTGAGGGGAGTAGGTGGCTTATACCACAAGGGATAGATATCTCACGCCCGAGTGTGTATCACAACTCATTTTAAGAAAGGCAACTGACCCATTTGGGTGTTGCCTTTCTTCGTTTCCTGTAACGGAGTATCCATGGCAATGGCATGGAGCAGTGACTTCGTACTCCTACCCAAACTAGAAAACATTATAGCTAAGGAGTGATGAAAATGGCCCGTGTTTTATTTATTAATGCCGGATCAGAAGGACATATCAATCCAACTATTGGAGTTGTACAAGAGCTTATTTCCCGCGGCGAAGAGGTAGTGTACTTTACAATAGAAGCTTTTCGAGAGCGAATTGAGAAGACGGGAGCTACTGTACGAACGTTGGACGGTCAAAAATTTATAACAGCCTTTATCTCGGGTGGAAGAAATTATTTACTTGAAAGAATTAACGGTCTTTTACTTACGGCAGATATTGTCATACCCAGCGTGCTTGAACAGATTGAAGGAGAACATTTTGATTACATCATCCATGATTCCATGTTTGGTTGTGGACGTTTACTTGCCCAAATCCTTAAGCTTCCGGCAATCAATTCATGTACTTCCTTTGCGCAGACAAAGGAATCATTCGAAAAATTGTTGGAACAGCTCTCTAAAAACATTCCTACAGAAGTGGTTAAAGAAATAAACGATGAATATCAAAGCCTGACGGCAATGGTGAAGGAAAAATATGATGTAGAGATCGATTCTCCTTATGAAGTTTTTTGCAATCCTGCACCACTTACAATCGTTTATACAACTAGGGAGTTTCAACCGTTTGGAGAAGCATTCGACCAAACTTACAAATTTATAGGTCCATCCCTCTCTACACGATTAATTCAAGAAAACTTTGACCTTACAGCAATCCAGGGGAAAAGACCAATTTATATTTCACTGGGTACGGTCTTTAACCAAGCCATTGATTTTTATAAGCTTTGTTTTAAGGCATTTGGGAACACTGATCATACCGTTGTCATGTCGATTGGGGAAAAATCTCAACTATCTGATTTAGGAGAAATCCCTAAGAACTTCATTGTAAAAAAATATGTTCCACAAACTGAGGTACTGAAGTATACTAAATTATTTATTACACATGGTGGAATGAACAGTACCCATGAAGGTCTATATTACGGTGTTCCGCTCATTGTAATCCCACAGAGCGCGGATCAGCCAATTATTGCCGGGCAAGTTGCCAATATCGGTGCCGGTATTAAATTACAAATGCAAGGCTTGACAGTAAATCAACTACGTGAAGCAGCAGATCATGTGTTAAACAGCCCATCTATTCATAAGGCTGTTTCAAATATCAGGGATTCGTTTGAAAAATCGGGTGGATATCACCAAGCTGTTGATGAGATTTTTGAATTTAAAAGTAAATAGGATATCCACATATAAAAAATTCTCAACTGCTATATTGGTGGCTTTTTCTTAGTGGTTACGGCAATTCCTTTTTTTATTTAAGTTGAATATTTAATGATACAGAATGAAAAACTAAATGAACATGTCCATTTTGATTTTCTAGTTATTTAGGTCTATTTCCTAATTGGTGATGTCTTAACAGGCATCATCCTTTTTATTTAAGAGTTATCAAGGTATTATAAGGAATAATAATCATACAAAATAATGTTATTAAACCTAACGACATTCGTTTTTTTATGGGACAGGTGAATTTTTAAATATTAGAATGAGATATTGTGAAAGTACTAAAGCTTTATCAAAACGGGTGTAAACTCACCAGCCCCCAGTGTGTTGCACATACACCCCACACAATTTTGAGGCTGTTGCAAACTTTGAATCTAAAAAATGAGGAAAAATTGGGAGGTCCATCGATGGACAATAATGATATACTAATTCGTTTGAGGTATGCGTTGGAAATAAAAAATAAAGAAATGGCAGAGATTTTTAAACTTGGCGGTGTGGAAGTAACCGTACCGGAAGTAATACAAATCCTGACAAAGTCGGATGACGATTATGAAGATGACTATCAAATAAAGTGTAATAATAGTATGTTCGATTCATTTTTAAATGGCTTTATTATTTTTAAAAGAGGCAAACAAGAGCCCAAACCGGAACAGTCTACAACACCGGAGCCGGTTTCACCAAAAAGTGCTAACGTTAATAATCTCCTGTTAAAGAAAGTAAAAATAGCCCTATCATTAACGACCGAGGATATGCTGGAAATATTCGAATTGGCTGGAATCAGGGTATCAAAAGGAGAACTAGGTGCTTTATTAAGAAAAGAAGGGCATAAAAATTATAAAGAATGCGGAGATAAATTTGCTCGTAATTTCTTAAAAGGGCTAGCGATTAAATACAGGGGATAATGCACCAAAGGTGATAAGATGATACATACGTACAGAGGTAAGACTATTCGTTTTGAAATAAAGTACAAAAACCGGACCTCCATAGGAATGACGATCGATAGCTATGGAAATCTAGAAGTCCAGGCTCCGAAAGGGACTCCTGATGAGAGAGTGCTTCAGTTATTAGAGGAAAACTGGGAGCATATTCAGCAAAAATTAAATGAGATGCAGGATAGGCTTCATGGACCCCAGAAAAAGTTCTATGAGCCTGGTGAGAGTTTTCTCTATTTAGGAAACACTTATCCTATACGATTTTGTGAAAACAAAAATATTAAGCAGGACTATGTGGTGTTTGAAGGAGAAACGTTACACATCTATGTGAAGCAGCTAGAGGATGAGATCATAAAACAAGCTCTAAAGCGCTTCTATTATCAGCAGTGTAAAGCGCTAGTTGAGAAGAGTATCAGCTCCTTTCAAAGCTACTTTAAAACAAAACCACGTTCTATACGGATCACGGATAGCAAAAGTACCTGGGGAACCTGTGATTCAAGACAGCAGTTAACATTTAATTGGAGGCTGGCAATGGCACCACGTGAAGTCGTTGACTATGTAGTCGTTCATGAAATGTGCCATATGGTCCATCTGAATCATGACCGCTCTTTTTGGCGCCTTGTTGGAAAAATAATGCCCAATTATAAGGAAAAAGAAAACTGGCTGGCTTTATCAAATTGGAAAATGACTGTATAAGAGTAAATTTCTTGTTAAGTTTTCACCAGCACTCCATTATCAAATAAAGCATCTGCATTATGCAGGTGCTTTTTAACATAAAAAACACATCTCTCCAAATTACAGAAAGATGTGTCATTTATTTAAACCTAATTACCAATAAGATGCAGACAAAAGTCTAAATCGGCCTGTAAATGGCCTTTCATTAGTCTTTCGGCTTTTTCGCCGTCTCTTGCCTTTATCGCCTCATAGATTTCTTCATGTTCATCGATTAGATGAGGACGGTTGTAAAATACAACGGTTTTACGGAAAAGATAAATCGTAGATTGCATCCGGTCAATAATATCAATCATAACTGGATTATTGCTGGCGTTAACAATAATTTCATGAAAGCGTTCATTAGCACGCATGATCTCTTCGACTGTACCTTTCCTTCCAATCTCAACACAGTTATATAGAGATTCCAGTTCGTCTTCCTTCAGATAGGATGCTGCACATTTTGCTGAAAAGCCTTCCAATAGAATGCGGACTTGAAACATATTTCTCAAATCCTTTTCGGTCGGCTTAACCACCCTCTTATTCACAATAAGCCCTTCTTGTTCTAATTTACGAATGGACTCACGTATAGGGGTTCTGCTCACACCTAATTCAGCAGCAACCTTTTCTTCAACGATCTTGGTCCCTCCAGGAAGCTCTCCATTTAAAATCTTATCACGAATAATTTCATAGGATTGATGGAAAGCGGGACGAGAACGATCACTTCCTAACAAAGATTTCACCTCAAATATGATTTCACTACTTAAAATTATCTTACCAAATTTAAAGACAAAAAAATACCAAATTCATCTTATATCCATAATCTAGTATACACTAAATAAATTTTTGTATACAAAAACAAATTAAATTGTATACAAAATAAAAAAGTTAGTATACAATGACAAATGTAATCACTAATTGAAAGCGGTTGCGATGATTCTGAGAGACGCAATTAGCTTTTTGTATATAAATGAAAAGAAATCAAGGAGGAACAAAGATGAAACGAAAAGTTGGCTTTATTGGACTTGGAATCATGGGAAAGCCTATGTCATTAAACCTTATGAAGGCAGGGCACACACTGACTGTTTTTGATCTTAATCAAGAGGCGGTAAATAGTTTAGTAAAGGCTGGAGCTGCTGCAGCAGCATCACCTAAAGAAGTGGCAGAAAAAAGTGATGTCATTATTACCATGCTGCCAGCTTCTCAACACGTGAAACAAGTTGTTACAGGTGAAAATGGCATTTTAGAAGGAGCAAAAGATGGTTCCGTCATCATTGATATGAGTTCTATTACTCCTGAAGTATCAAAAGAACTTGCAGCCGAAGCAGCGAAAAAAGGTGTAGGAATGCTTGATGCGCCTGTAAGCGGCGGGGAACCGAAAGCCATTGACGGTACGTTAGCCATCATGGTTGGCGGTAAGGAAGATGTTTTTGAAAGCGTTCAATCCGTTCTTTACGGCATGGGAAAGGATGTAACCTTAGTAGGTGAAAATGGCTGTGGTGTAACGGCAAAACTTGCTAATCAGATTATTGTAAACCTTAACATTGCCGCTATGTCTGAGGCACTTGTATTAGCAGCAAAGGCGGGTATTAATGTTGAAAAAATGTACCAGGCCATCAGAAGCGGACTTGCAGGAAGTGCAGTGCTCGATGCAAAGGTCCCAATGATCTTAGACCGGAACTTTGTTGCAGGTGGCAGCATTGCTATCAATATGAAAGACATAACCAATGTAATGGATACAGCCCATGAAATCGGTGTTCCATTACCGCTATCAAGCCAATTATTAGAGATTTTCCATGCGTTAAAGGTGGATGGAAAAATAAAAGACGATCATGGCAGCATTGTTAGGTATTATGAAAAACTTGCAAATGTTGAAGTAAAGAGGGTTTAAAACATGAATGAGACAAAGCGCGTATCCGTAGAAATTCTTGAAACTCTTCCTGAAGTAAACCGTGTACAAGTTGATCATTTGCTTACGGAAGCACTAAAGACTTTGAATAAAAAAATTATTGTCCTGGATGATGATCCAACAGGTGTACAAACAGTCCATGACATTTCAGTTTTTACAGATTGGTCGCTAGAAAGCATTGAACAGGGATTTAATGAAGAACAGTCCATGTTCTTTATCTTGACCAATTCAAGAGGGTTTACAGCAGAAGAAACTGAGAAGGCCCACCGTGAAATGGCGGAGAATATTCTAACAGTAGCTTCGAAATTAAACCGGGAATTCATGATTATCAGCCGTGGAGATTCAACTTTAAGAGGCCACTATCCTTTAGAAACAAATGTTTTAAAGGAAACGATTGAGACTGCTTCTGATTTGAAAATTGATGGAGAAGTAATCCTGCCTTTCTTCAAAGAGGGAGGGCGCCTTACCATTAATAACATTCACTATATTCAGTACGGTGAGGAGCTTGTACCTGCCGGCGAAACAGAATTTGCCAAGGATCGCACCTTTGGTTACACAAAATCTGATTTAGGCGAATGGATTGAAGAAAAGTCCAATGGAGAATTTACTGCCGAAAATACATTATATATTTCACTCGAACAGCTTCGTTCATTGCAGATTGGAAAAATAACCGAACAGCTTCTTCAAGTGTACAATTTTAATAAAGTAGTAGTCAATGCGGTTGATGAGGCGGATGTAAAAATCTTTACCATTGCTTTATTACAGGCTATCAACGGCGGTAAGAACTTCTTATTTAGGAGTGCAGCCGCTCTTCCAAAAGTTATCGGAGGAGTGAGCAATAAACCGCTGCTTACTAGAGCAGAATTAGTGGGAGAAGAAACAGGGAATGGCGGATTAATTATTATTGGTTCCCATGTGAAAAAAACGACCGAACAGCTGGAAGAGCTTAAAAAGTTAAGTGCCATTGAATTTATTGAGTTTAATAGCCATTTAGTTTTACAGCCTGAAGCATTTCAGAAAGAATGTGACCGGGTAATTGAAACAACTGAAGCTCTTATTAGTTCCGGTAAAACCGTTGCTGTTTATACCAGCAGAGAGCGTCTTGACCTTGGAGAAGGCAAAAAGGAAGAAGAATTAAAACTCTCCGTTTCGATTTCAGATGCGGTCACAAGTATCGTCACTAGATTACAAGTTAGACCGAACTTTCTCATTGCAAAAGGCGGGATTACCTCAAGTGATGTTGGGACGAAAGGCTTGAAGGTGAAGAGAGCAACAGTCGCTGGTCAAATTCGTCCTGGTATCCCGGTATGGAGAACAGGGGCTGAAAGCAAGTATCCTGGTATGGCTTATGTCATTTTCCCAGGGAACGTAGGATCCAAAACCGATTTAAAAGAGGTTGCTGAAATATTAAGCGGTAGATAGATTTTATTTTAAAAGGATGCCAATAAACATAGGATTGGCATCCCCTTAAACAAAGGAGAAGATGGAGAAAATGCCAATAGTATATATCTGCATAGGGGTAGCATTATTACTATTATTGATGGTGGTCTTTAAGTTAAACGCATTCATCTCGTTGATTGTAGTCGGATTGCTCGTAGGTATAATGGAAGGGATGTCACCAGTTGAAGCGATGACATCCATTACAACCGGTTTGGGCGGCACCTTGGGAAATCTAGCTTTAGTGATTGTATTTGGGGGTATGATTGGGAAACTGATGGCTGATTCCGGGGGTGCTCAGCGAATCTCTGTTACCTTAATCCGAGCATTTGGCAAGAAGCGAGTGCAGTTAGCAGCTGTTCTTACTGCATTTGTTGTTGGAATCGCTTTATTTTTTGAAACAGGCGTTGTGGTTTTAATCCCATTAGTATTCACGATTGCCGCAGAAGCGGGTGTTCCCATTCTATACATTGGAATGCCGGTTATCGCAGCGTTAATTACTATGCACGGCTTTGTGCCGCCGCATCCAGGGCCAACTGCGGTTGCGGGCATCTATCAAGCAAACCTAGGTAAGACATTATTATATGGGATTATCATCGCTATTCCTGCTGTTATTATTAGCGGGCCATTATATACGAAGTTATTTAAAAAGGAAGATTTAGAAGTAGAGATTCCAAAAGGTCTTTTTACACCAAAACACTTTAAAGAAGAAGAAATGCCGGGATTTGGTATTAGTATGTTTACTGCTCTTATTCCAGTTATTCTTATTGCCTTCCAGGCTATTGTAGAAATAGTAGCACCAAAATCAGGTCTTTTACCTGCTGCTCAATTTTTAGGTAATCCTGGTGTTGCGCTATTAATTTCTGTAATCGTTGCCATTTTCACATTTGGTCTTAACCGTGGTAGAAAAATGCCGGAACTGATGAATTCACTTACAGCATCGATTAGTAGTATTGCAGTAATTTTATTGATTATCGGCGGCGGCGGTGCATTCAAACAAGTATTGATTGATAGCCATGTCGATAAATACGTAGCCCACCTAATGGAAGGATCATCGATTTCTCCATTAATCCTAGCATGGTTAATTGCCGCAATATTACGTGTCGTTTTAGGCTCTGCTACTGTCGCAGGTATGACTGCTGCTGGGATTGCAGCACCACTGGTTGCAGCAACACATGTAAGTCCAGAGCTTATGGTTTTAGCTACTGGTGCTGGAAGTATGACATTCTCCCACGTAAATGATGCAGGCTTTTGGATTTACAAGGAATTCTTTAACCTTTCCATTGGTAAAACCATTAAAACATGGTCAGTTATGGTTACGATTGCTTCTCTTGTCGGACTGGCAGGGGTGTTAATCATCAATCTGTTTATTAAGTAATCAATTGAAATTATCCATAAATAATCGGAAATATGAAAATACTAAAATGAATGAAATTACAAGCATCCGTAAAAAAGAAAGAAGGCAATTATCACTAGTTGCCTTCTTTCTTTTAAATTATCAGTTATACCTTAAAGATTCACCATAACAACCTTTTTTTCGTTCCCCTCATAAAATTGCTTAATGGCCTGGTCCGTGTAAACCCAGCCCTTCCAGCCAATGTGAATAGTATCCTTCATGAAATATGGATCATATTCGTGGCCTGAGAAATCGGCAACTTGGAACCCTTCAGCCTCTATTTGCTGTTTAATCCGTTCATAATAAGCAGTCCGTCCTTGTTTAGGAAACCCAGTATAATCATAATAATGCCCATTGACTGGGACAGAGATAAACAGAGGTTTTGCCCCGGATTGTTTTAATACATCTAGAACAAGCTGGAAGTCTCCGTATTCTTTCGACTTTCCATAGGAACGATTAATGTCTTTATTTTTAAAAGACGGCAAGAAACCTTTAATTTTATTATATTGCGAGTTTACGATATAAAAATGATTGTTCGTTGCCCTCTTGGCACCAAATTGATCCGCTTCCTGCGCTAACTCATTCCACGATTTATTTCTGACTTTCGGGGTAAGGTCCCGATGACGAGAAAAACCGCCGGCCAATGAGTAATATAAATCTTTTTTCTCTAGCAAATGCCGATAGACAGCAGCAACAGGGCGAAGAACACTGGCTTCCCGCTTTGTCCATGGATCATTCGTGATCTCAGCTTTGTAGAGAGTAGAGAGAATGGGATCGTTTTTAACAGATGAATAGGTTAAGAGGCGCTTAATGGCCTTTTTCTTCACCTCTGAATCAATTTGGTTATTAAAAGCAAAATCATATCCTTGCAGGGAAGAATAATTAGGTACAAAATGCGATTCATCTGCTCCTAGTGGATTAAACCATTGCGGAGACAACACAAACACGATTTTCTTATCCTTTAGCTGATTAATATGTTCGGAAAAATTTAAAAAATGAATCAGTGATTCGGTTCCGCCGCGGCCAATCAGGAAAGGTGTGAAATCTTCATGGACCTCTTTAAAATAGTTAGAAGGATGAAAACGATCCAGCCTAGCCAGTTCTGATGAACCATAGATAGGCAAATATCGGCTATCCGTAAGCATTTTTTGCTGTATATACTTCCCCTGAAACATGAAAGGATTTAATTCAGTTGCTGCTTGGCTGATTCGGTTTTTCGGAATCAGGCTCTCAATCCACCGATCTGGAATGATCACAAGGATAGATAAAACAAAGAAAGCTAGAAAAAGCGGTATAAATACAGGTTTTCTCATTTAAAATCAGCCAACTGAATGGCGATATTATTCGGAGTGTTCCAAGTATCCCGATCAAATTCAGTAATTGGGACAGTAATGCCAAAGCGCTCTTCTACTAAAACTAGTAGCTCCACTGTCCCGAATGAGTCTAATAATGAGGAATCAAATAAATTAATATCCGGATTTTCCTTTACTACCTCGTCTTGACAAATTTCTGCTATTAACTCAATTACTTGTTCTTTAAATTCCATCGAAATCATGCTCCTTTTTGAATAAAATGTCCCGAAAATATATAAAATCCAAAGCAAATAAAGTGGAAGGTAATCACAATACTAACGACCCGAGTGAATCTAGTTTGCGGCCACCATTTATGCTTCTTATTAAACTGCTCGAACGTATTGTAGCCGACCATCAATAAGGCATGATAGATTCCATAGAGAATATATTGAATCTCAAGCCCATGCCAGAAACCCATTAAGAGAAATAACAAAATATATCCGAGGTTAGAGGTAATGTTACGGTTTTTAATCCACTTCTTTTTCGTCATCCAAAAAACAAACCGCATGTATACATAATCTCTAAACCAGAAGGAAAGGCTCATATGCCAGCGATTCCAAAAATCTTTTATATTCCTGCTGATAAATGGCAGATTGAAGTTTTCCGGCGATTTAATTCCCATAATATAGCTGACGCCAATGGCAAATGCACTGTAACCTGCAAAGTCGAAAAATAAATAAAAACTATACCCATACATATAAAAGAGCTGACTTTGAAAATGACTTGTCGCAATAAATCTTAAGTTTGGAATGAAAAAATGATTAATAGAATAGCCAATGATATATTTATATAAAAAGCCCAAGAATATTTTGTTAATGCCATCATATAAAAGCTGTTTATACTGCTCAGCTGTTACCTCTGCTTTTAAATCTTTGTCAAACCGACGGTACCGGTCAATTGGGCCGGATGAAATAGTCGGGAAGAATAAAATGAAATATAGCAAACTAGCAATGGGGAGTCTTTGTTTTATTAACCC
>Ga0209796_10001206_pt1 | contig 11486 bp, 9 predicted proteins | sample AgamicOrSfrz_FD_187167 | JGI IMG/M metagenome (GOLD analysis project Ga0209796, IMG submission 187167) | Agave microbial communities from Guanajuato, Mexico - Or.Sf.rz (SPAdes) (version 2) | ecosystem: Host-associated > Plants > Phyllosphere > Phylloplane/Leaf | place: Guanajuato, Mexico...
AAATCGTGCCGCTTGCGAAGCATTTCGAAGTCACGGCGCTCAACTGCTTTAGTCAGGTGGAAATTGACTTTCTGCGCGATCTGCTGGAGCGCCTGTACGCAAACGCAGAGTCGCTCGAGCACTTTACTGAGGTTCCGATGAGTTCGGCTGCAGATTCGAACCCGTAGACGGCTCTTGCGGGCGAACACCGCTGCGTCGCTTGTTGACGTCTTCCGACCCAGAGGCGCGTGCGATATGACGATATGCCCTCGGCGAATGTCCGGTCATGCGCTTGAAGGCATTACTGAATGCACTTTCGGATGAGTAACCGAGCGACTCGGCAACCAGGGCGACCGGCGTGTTTTCCTCGCGCAAACGGCGTTCGGCAAGACGCATGCGCCATTCGGAGAGGTAAGCGAGTGGCGCGACACCGGCGCTCGCCCTGAAGTGGGAAGCGAACGTGGTCCGTGACATCGCGCACGCACCGGCAAGCTCGTCCAGATGCCAGGATCGCGCGGGATCGCCGTGCATCAGGCGCAGTGCGGGCGCAATGCGCGGGTTGCCCAACGCGCGTAGCCACCCCGTCATGGGCACGGACGATCTCAGGTGAGCGCGCAGTATCTGAATGAAGAGTAACTGCGACAGTTGGGCTGACGCGAGTTGTGCCCCAGGCAGATCGGCCGCGCGCTCTTCCACTAGTTGCTCGAGAAGCCAACGGAACTTCGTCGCCTGCGGCGATGCGGCCGGCACGTGAATCCACGGCGGCAGGACGCCTGATAACAAGCTGCCGCTTGCCGGATCAAGCAGAACATGCCCTCCAATCTGTGCGAAGTCATCGCCGTTGCCCACTCTGACCGTCGACCCTCCTGCGGCCGAAAACAGCGCCATTGCGTCGACGGGTGCAACACAAGGATCGCTTGCGAGGACGAAGGACCGTTTTGCTGTTAACAGACCGACATCGCCGCTTCCAAAACGGATCGGTTCTTCTTCGCCGTCGATACAAACCCAGCATGTGCCTTTCAGTACGGCGAAAAATTTGATCTTGTCGGGTGCCGGAAAACGGATGGCCCAAGTACCGCCAGCCGAAAAACCGCCCGTCGCCAGCGATTGGGCGCTTGTAAATTTGAGGATGTCGGAGAAGGGATCGCCACTCATGATCGTACTGTCGCGCAAGTAAATCGCACTATAGAGCATTAACAATCCGCAGGTCGGGTCTTAATCTTCCGGTTCTTCGTTCCGGACAATCTCGACATGAACAGCAATAGCAAGGACGTATCCGTTCTCGTTACCGGCGGTACAGGTTTCATTGCACAACACTGCATCCTCGCGCTGCTGGATCGCGGCTATCGGGTACGAACCACCGTCCGCTCACTGACGCAAGAAGCGCAGGTGCGCGAACAACTAAAAACAGGCGGAGTCGAGCAAGGAAATCGTCTGTCATTCGTTGCGGCCAATCTAGCCTCTGATGAAGGCTGGCGAGAAGCAACTGCCAGCTGCACCTATGTCATGCATGGGGCGTCACCGACGCCCACAGGAAAGCAGACGAGCGAAGACGACTGGATCAGGCCCGCCGTGGAAGGCAATCTACGCGTGCTGCGCGCTGCACGAGACTCGGGCGCGCGGCGTGTGGTGCTGACCTCCGCTTTTGGCGCGATCTGCGCGGGACACGGGCCAATGAGGCGGCCCTTCAACGAGACCGACTGGAGCGACCTGACGAGCCCGAATGTCTGGCCGTATCAGAAGTCAAAGACCTTGGCAGAACGCGCGGCGTGGGACTTCGTCGCGCGGGAAGGACGCGGATTGCAACTGTCTGCGGTCAACCCCGTTACGGTTGTTGGACCTGTCCTGGGCCCCGACTATTCGCACTCCATCCGCCTGATCAAGGGCATGCTGGACGGCCAGCCCGGCAGTCCGCAGCTCAATTCTGGTTTCGTCGACGTGCGCGATGTCGCCGACCTGCATGTACGGGCGATGACCCACGAAGCGGCCAGCGGCGAGCGCTTTATTGCCATTGCAGGCGAAAGCATGTGGCTGGCCGATGTCGCGCAGGTGCTCAAAGCGCGCACAGGGCGAACCGGGCGCCGGGTATCGACACGCGTGCTCCCGAATTGGCTCGTGCGCCTGGGAGCACTTAGGGAACCAGCGTTGAGAGGGTCCCTGCCGCTGCTCGGCTTGAACCTGAACGCGACCAGCGAGAAGGCCATGAACCTCCTTGGCTGGTCGCCACGTCCGCGCGAGGAGGCTATTGTTGCCACGGCCGAAACCCTCGTGCGGCTCGGGTTGCTGCGCGACGCAAACTAGCGATCACTCCACAGCGTGTTCGAGTTGCACGGTGAAGCAGCCCAGTTTATAGCGCATCTCGCGTTGCGCCAGGCGTTGCGTCAGCTCGTCGAAGCAAGTTTCATGATTCGCTCGGCCCGCAGGACGACAGGTCGGTCCACCATGCTTCCGTCGACCATCAGTGCCGCGCCGTTCGCGTCGCGCGCCGCACCGAGAACACGTCGCGCCCACGCTATGTCTTTTTCCGACGGCGCATAACACTGGTTTACCTTGGCCACCTGCTTCGGGTGAATACACAGCTTGCCGAAAAATCCAAATCGTTTTCCGTTGCGAGTGTCGCGCTCGAGCTGCGACTCGTCGTGTACCGCAGCCGTTACGCCATCGATGGGTGAGTCGATGCCGGCCAACCGCGAAAATTTCGTCAACTCCGCGCGAAAGCCGTTGAGTTCCTCGTTGTCCACCTCCATCTGCATGTCCAGCATGAAGTCGAGCGTGCCGAACATGAGTTGACGCACATGTGGCGCCGTCGCGATTTCAAGCGCGTTGCACATGCCCTTCGCGCTTTCGATAAGCGGGAAAACGGCCGTTTGTTGCCTTGCCGCACATAGGAGGGCCGCTACGTCTGCCGAACATTCCGCTTTCGGCAGCACGAGCCCGGCGATTCCCGGCACGCTGCTCAACTGTGCGTCCTCCTCAAACCAGGAAGTGCCGCGCGCGTTGACACGCACATACACCACACGGTCCTCTCGCGCCCAGTCAGAGATTGCTTGACGGGCCGATGCCTTGTCTGGCGCCGCAACTGCGTCTTCCAAATCGATGATCACTGCGTCAGCGCCACTCCTCATCGCATTGTCGAAACGCTCCGGCCTGCTTCCGGGTACAAAAAGAAAGGAGCGGTGTTTTCCAGCGCCATGTCCGGTCATGTCAATCCTTAAGGTCCGTGTGCACAGTCGTCGGTTTGGCTGCACAAATTCAGCGTCTTGCGGCCCGCAACCGCAAAAGCGCCAGCACACTGTCGATGGTAGGTGTGCCGACTCCCGCTATGTCGCGCATCGCCTCGATCGAATCGGTTAGCGCCTGATATTCGAGCGGACGTCCTCTCTCGAGGTCCTGCAGCATTGACATCTTATGATCGGGCGCAGAGCGAGCCGCCGCAAGACGCTCTTCTACCGGGATCGGTGGCGGCCCGCCCAGTGCGCACGCTACGGCATCGGCTTCCTGCATCATGCGCCGCACGACGTCCACGACCCCTTGGCTCGCAGCCAGTTCGCCCCACGTCGCGAGCGTCAAGGCCGCTACCGGATTCCAGCACAGACTGCTGATCATCTTGATCCAGAGCCAGCTGCGGATATTGCCGACTACGGGCGATTCAAAGCCGGCCGCGCGCATCGCCTCGGAGAGTCGCAGCGCGCGCGGCGATATGGAGCCGTCGGGTTCGCCCAAGGGCAGCTTCGCATAACTGCCGTCCTGGTGGACGACGCCCGGAGCGACGACTTGTGCCGCAACCCGAAAAACGCAACCGAGCACCCGTCGCGGCGGGATCGAGTTCCATAGGGTGCCACCGGGATCAAGACGTTCAACACGGCGATCGGCATGAGCGCCCGGTTGCCCGTAGAAGTACCAGTACGGAATGCCGGTGGTCGGAGGAATGACCGCTGTGTGAGTGCCGATGAGCGGCTCGATAGAATCCACCACGTCAAGTAGTTGATGCTGCTTCAACGCCAGGAAAACGTAGTCCTGCACATCGAGCGACGCCGGCTTGTCCGTTGCCCGAACAGGTGCCGTGAATTCGCCCGCAGTATCGACAATGCGTATGCCACGCCGGCTGATTGCATCGAGTTGCTCTCCACGCGCAATGACGCTGACGTCGACTCCAGGAACACTAGCGAGACGCCCGGCGATCAGACTGCCAATCGCTCCGGCTCCATAGACACATACCTTCATCGCGCGGCTTCTCCCGGGATACGCTTAAGCGATTCGCGCTGAGCCTCCTCGTGGTTCTCGGCACGCCCTTCCGCGATGGCGAGCAGGTCCACATCGCGCGTCTCAGGGCCGGCCCATGCGCTGATCAGGAACAGCAATCCGCCGACGCATTCGAGCACCAGCGGTGTGTACTCGTACGGCATGAACTTCTGCAGGCCGAGCAGCCAGAAGCTATAGAGGCTCGGCACGATCACGCTCAGGTAGTAAGCAAGTGAATAGCCGGTGGAGCGCATCCGCGTCGGAAAGCACTCGTTAAGATACGTGATGACGACGCCGAGCGAGCCGCTTGCGACGATCATCAACGCGGATATCGCAACTCCCATGCCGATCGCGTTGTGCGCGCTTTTGCCATAGCCGACGATCATGTGATATAGGAACGGCGAAAGCGTGATCGCGACCCCGAAAGTTATCAACATTCGCCGCCGCCCTATTTTCTGGCTCAAGACACCGAACACGACAACCGCGATCATTACCGCCAGGTTGGCTACGATCGCCCATTTAGTAAAGATCGAAGCTGGCACGTGCAGATAACCCATCATCAGCGAAGGCAACAGCGAGAGCGCCATCTGGTTGCTGAACCAGTATCCGGTCATCATCAGAAAGAGGATGCCTGCCTTGCGCAAATGCGCGCGATTGCTCAGAAGCTCGCCGAGCGGCTGCTTTTTCGCGCGCGTGCCATGGAGGCCCTTGAATTCGAGCTCCGGCACCTTCGCGTAATAAAACAGATAGACGACTCCGAACAGCACCCCGGTCAGAAAGGGCAGACGCCATCCCCACGCGGTGTACTCCTCTCTCGAGATGAAAAGGAGCAGAACGAATTGAATGGCGTTAATGGCAATTACCGAAAAAACCGCCGATGCAGCCATCAACCCGCCGACGAGCCCCCGCATGTGAATGGGCGAACGTTCGAGGGCGAGCGGCAGCGCAGAAGCATAGCCCCCGCCCAGAAAAATGCCATCGAGGAAGCGCAGGAGAATGAAAAGCACGACCGACACATAGCCCCACTGCGCATAACCAGGCATGATCGACAGCACGAAGGTCACCAACGTAAACCCCGCTGAAACCAGCATGGCGACCTTTTTGCGCCCATACTTGTCGCTTAGATGCCCGAAAATCAGACCACCCAGCGGGCGACCTAGCAGCGTGGCGGTGAAAATCACCGTGCTGACCGTGACCTGCATCGACTCGGGCAACGATTTCGGTATGAAGTAGCCGATGATTGCCGGCAGGATGAATGCCGGAAGATAGATATCGAACGTGTCGATGAACATCATGAACGCGCCACCGAACATGGAACGTTTAGCCGCCGGCGAGAGTGTCGCGGCTGTCGGCTGATTCATGGCAATGTCTCCTCGATTGGATTTCCCGGCGCGGTGCCGCAAAGGCGCGCGCCACATAAGTCAGATGAACGTCGCATCGGCCTGCATGGATACGCTGCCGTCCGGCAGTGCGGTCCAGAGCGTTGCATCACTGCCGGACGCGTGCGCGTTGATCGTGAGCGCGGCGCCGAGCAGGCTCGGCTGCATGCCGCGGTAGCGGAACGTTCTCAGCGGTTTGCCTGCGATCTCCTCCGCGTACATCGCCAAAAGCGTTGCGTGTAGTGGACCGTGAATCACGAGATTGTCGTAGCCTTCCACCTCGCGGCAGTAGTCGGCGTCGTAGTGAATACGATGGCCATTGAACGTCAACGCCGAATAGCGAAACAAGGTGGTCGACGTGGGCTCGAAAGGCCTGCTGTGCTGTGCGGTGGGCATGGTCGGTCCGGTCGGCGAAGGCGGCCGTGGACCCTGCGGCGTCGGTTCTTTGTACACAATATCGTGATGCTCGCTGATTGCGGTTCGGCCTTCGTGCAGCAATTCATGCCGTACGGTGACGAACACCAGTTCGCCGCTGCGGCCCTGCTTGTGCTCGACAGACACAATCCGTGAGCGCTTCTCGACGCTCGCTCCCAACGGCAACGGCGACACAAACTCGATACTGCCGCCGGCCCACATGCGATTCGGCAGCGGCACGGGCGGCAGGAAGCCACCGCGCGACGGATGACCATCGCGACCCAGCTCGGACGGCGGAGAGCCGTTTAGAAAATAGATCCAGTGCCACAGGGGCGGCAGCGGCGCGCCCTCGCTCAGTGCCGAGGCATCGAAGCCCAGCATGGCAGCCATCAGGTGTGCGTGACGAACCGAAAGGGTATCGACGTCGGAAGTTTCTTTGCCGATCCATTGCTTAAGATGCGCGACATCCACACGACTCATGACGGTTCTCCTATAGCCATCTCCCCGAACTCTCTGCGCAACGCGGCGCCCTGTTGATCCAGCCGCGGTGCCGGCATGAACCGCTGTTCGTCCCACGGCGCGCGCACGGCCGGCGCGATGAGCTCGAGTTCGCGGTCGCCGACCTGCATCGGCCACGTGCGAAGAGCCGGGTGTTCCGCCATCTCGGCAACCGAGCGCACCTGTCCGAATGCCGTGTTGGCTTCGGAGAGCCGATGCAGCGCTTCGCGTGTGTCCAGCAGGTTGAATGACTCGGCGATCAGCTTGTCGAGCGCTGAGCCGTGTCGAACACGCGCGTTATTGGTAGCAAAGCGCTCGTCGATTGCAATGTCGGGCTTGCGCAGGAAGACCGCGCAGAACTGTTGCCACTCGCGATCGTTCTGAATGCTGATCACGATGTCGCGACCATCGCGCGTCGTGTATGCGCCATAGGGCGCAATCGAAGGATGCCGCACGCCTTGCCGGGTCGGCGCACCTTTCCCGTATAACTCATGAAGATACGGAATCGTCATCCAGTCGGCAGCGCCATCGAAGAGCGACACTGCGACGCCCGTGCCAGCCCCCGTTCGCTCACGCAACGCCAATGCCGAAAGGACCGCGATCGTCGCATTCATTCCCGCGCCAATATCGCAGATCGACACGCCAATACGTCCATACCCCTCGGGCGTCCCGGTGATCGACACCAATCCGCTCTCACACTGCACGAGCATGTCGTAGGCCTTGAGCCCGCTTGCGCCACCTTCACCGTAGCCAGTGATGTCGCATGTGATGAGCCGCGGGTTGTTTCTGCGCAGCGTCGCACTGCCGAGGCCCGCGCGTGCAAGCGCACCCGGCGCCAGGTTCTGGACGAAGACGTCCGCTTGCGAAACGATGCGGGTGAGCAATGCCGCATCGTCCGGTTGTTTGAAGTCGAGCACCAGCGACTCCTTGCCGCGATTGGTCCAGACGAAGTACGAAGACTCGCCGTTCGCCGCGTCATCGTAGCCGCGCGCAAAATCGCCCTCCGAGCGCTCGATCTTGATGACTCGCGCTCCCATCTCAGCCAGGCGGCCCGTACACAAAGGCGCCGCCAACGCCTGCTCTATCGAGACTACCAGAAGTCCTTCCAGTGGCTTCGAACTTGTTTGCTTTTCCGCGGAAGCGGACATGTGATCTCTCCTTGCCTTGAATTTTGTGAGTCAGGTAGCGTCGCTGCCGTGCGCCGGGACGATGTGCTGCATCAAGTCGGAAATCGCGCGCACGTTCGTCAGATCCATCAGTGCGTCGACGGCGGCATCGATCTGCGCCGGCGTCAGCACGCGTTGCGCGTTGTGCCTGAATTTGCCGACCAGCGCGGCATCGTCCATCTCGAACCCAGGGCGAGGTGTGCCATAGGCGAACGTGGTCTCGTCGGTGTAAGTACGGCCGTTAGCGGTCACCTCGATGCGACCGAGGCTCATCAAGCGGTCTTGCAGCGGCCAGCGCACATAGTCCGGGTGAACGCTGCACGTCACCTTGTCCATGAACGCGAGAATCTTTGCGTCGCGCATCGTGTCTTCGTCTTGCCACTCGGGGCCGATCGTAACGCCGTGCGCGGCGACCGCGAAGTTGTACACGGCGCTGAACTGGGCGTCGATTGCACTGCGGATCACTCGGTTTTGCAGATGCGGCTTTTCGCAGTACTGCGGCCCGAACACGTTGATGCTCTGGATGTCCTCAGGCTCGAACCGATACTGCTCCACCATGCGATAAAACATGTCGAGGCTCGCGTGCAGCACACGACAGCATGGATAAGGCTTGTATTGCTGCTCGGCGAAAAGCCACTCTTCCTGGATGCCCGCCAGTACCCTGTCCGGCATCCACGTGTCGCTGCCGGTGAAACGCCACAGACCGCTCGCGCCGTCGAACAGCGTCTCGTCGCCGAGATACCCCATCTCGGCGAGATAGCACGCGACAATGGCACCCGTGCCCTGCCATCCGGGCGTGCCGTACTTAACCATTGAGGTAGGCACGCTGTAGGACAGCTTCGCATGCGTCGGCACCTGCGTGTGATGCCCGGCGAGACCGAGCGCGTGCACCATCCGCTCGGTGTCGAGTCCCAGTAGCCGGCCCACACCGGCTGCCGCGCCGACGTTGAACCGTGAACCGCCGTACGGTGTCGTCCATTCGTAGCGCTGCGCTCCCGGCCCTTCAGCGAAGACCTGGATCATCGGGGACATGCCTCGAGTGATGCGCATCGCCACTTCGTGCGACAACACAGTGGCAAGAATCAGATCTTTGCCCGTCGCGTTGCGCTCCTCGGCAATCGCCAGCGCAGGAGGAACGACGTAGGGCGAGACATGGCCGCCCGGAATGACCAGAGCGTCGTAATCCATTGCGTTGATTAACTCGCCGTTCGCGAGCACCGCGTTGCTACAGGACACCTTGCCCGACACGCCGATGACAGACGCCTCGGGCGGACCGCCGAGTCGCTGCGATAAGGCAATGCAAATCCTGCCCTTCTCCGACGATATTGACGCCAGCGCACATCCAATCGAATCGAGCAGTACGCGCTTCGCTTCGTGCACTATCGGTGCCGGCAGATCACCGAATGCGGTCTCAGCGGCGAAGCGCGAGAGCCCTCTCAACACATCAGTCATAAGTGTTCCTTCAAAATTGTTCGTCGTGCAGCCGTTCAGAATGCAACCACGAGCCCCGCTGAGACGCCTAGCGGATGACGCTGAGTAGTCTTCGTGCCATAGCCGATCACCTGGTTTCCGGAAAGCGTGGTTCTGTCGATTTCGCTATACAGGTAGGTGCTCTTCGACAGGGAATACGTCGCCGCGAACATCAGCAGATCTTTTTTGCCGCTGGTCCCTGAGGCTGCGCCGGCGGCCCTGGCAACCGGCGTATCGACTAGCGTGCGAAACCAGCCGCCGGCCAGGTTGACGAACGGAGATACGTTCCAGTTTGCGCCGAACCACCCGACCCGTACACGCGTATCCCCTTGCGCCGGAGTGAGCGGTAGCCCCGCGACGACGTTGTTGAGCGCACCTTTGAGGCGTTCGTCGTTGTAGCCGCCGGATACCCTTACCGGTCCGAACGAATAGGCGGCACCCGCAGACCAGGAGCGGTCCGAGTAGGTAGGCGTATTCGCATTGACCGCAGGCTCTCCGGCCACGGCGGGCGGCCCGGCGACTGCAGGCGCGCCGGTAAAGACGCCGCCCGTTGTCGCGATCTTGCGGGTGGTATATGAGCCTGCAACGACGAGTGGGCCGGATTTGTATGCGAGAGACCCCGCCGTCGCCGAATTGGACGTTGCGGCGCCAGCAACGTTGCCAAAGGCATGTTCGGCGCGCACGGTTATCGGGCCGAACACACCTGTGTACTGGACATCGTTATGGAAACGCACGCCTGCGGTTGCCTGAGAAACGCTGCTGCCCGGTACGACTGCACTCACCGGATCGATGGTCGGATAGCGATAATTGAACGGATCGTAGTCGTAGCTCGTGCGCCAGCCGACGCTGTAGTTCTGGCCGAAATCGATTGTGCCCCAGCGATCCTGCGTAAGACCGACGATCGCGAGCCGCTGGAAGAGCGCCCTCGTGCCGGTGACCGGAGAGCCGGTCGTCGATTCGAGCGCACCGGTGCCGGAATTCCAGCCGGTTTCCAGGTTGAAGTGCGCGCTCATTCCGCCGCCGAGTTCCTCGATGCCCTTGAAGCCGAGCCGGTTCGGCGTGGACGTGCCGTTGGACCCCATGCTCAGCGAACTCTGGCCGGCCGCGTTCGCCTCGCGAACGTAGCGCAGCCCCGCATCGAACATTCCATATATCGTCACGCCCGACTCCGCATGAACGGCGGCCGCAAACATTCCAAGGGCAGCGGTCGCCATCAGTTTCTTCCTCATCATGTCTCCAAGGTGTTTTTGTTTTGAATTCGCCACGGTCCGACCGACTGACAGCGCTACAGCGGCCGCGCAATGTCCCTCTCAGCCGGTACGGAGCAGTTCGGCTTTATCCGTGGTTTCTCGCTGCAGGCCTCTCGACACGCCGAGCAGACAGATCACGCCCACCGCACAGAACACGCTGCTCGCACTAGCAAGTGCGTTACCGAGCGCCTGCGGGACACCGGCGAAGAAGCGATCGGCACACAGAGCAATGAGGGTTGGCGCCACGGCGGATCCCATCACCCCGACCCAGGAAAAGTGCAGTCCGCTGATCTTGCCCACTTGTGCCGCCGGAGAGAGATGGACGACGAGCGCCGTGCCGATTGTGAAAAGGCCGGAGACGCCGAATATGAGCATCGCGGCAAACCACCACGCAGCGGCGAGCGAAGACGCGTGAGGAGTCAGGTACGCGGGAATCGACGCCGCCGCGCAAAGCGTTGCACCCAGTAGGGGAATCGCTGCGACCCCGAAGCGTTTGCGCACGAGATCGACGAGCAGTCCCGCGCCAAACTGACTGGACGTGCTCATTACCAGAATGATGAGACCGAACGTGAAGCCCACCTGTCCGCCCGACGCATGCAATGTGCGCCCCAACAGCGCAGGCAGCCAGGTCGTGTAGCTCGTCCACAGCATGATGGTCGCAGCGTTCGCCACAAACAGCGGCAGGAACACGGGCCAACGCTTATGCAACGTGGCGAACCCCGACTCTGTCGAGTCGCGCCTACCGCAGGGGCGCAGATCGCGCACCGGCTCGCGGAACGTCCACACGAGTAGAGCGACGGGCAGCGACAAGCCTCCGCATGCGATGAGCACCACCTGCCAGCTTTGCACGATGCCGAGAACCGGCAGTGCGATTGAGCCGGTGTCTCCGATCAAATACAGGATCGTGCCGCCCGCGATCAGTGCACTGCCTGCGCCAAGGCTCGCGCCCATTGCCCAGATGGCGATGGCGCGGCCGCGATAGCGCGGCGCAAACGTATCGCGGATCAATGACATGCTTGCCGGACCGCAGGCCGATTCGCCAAATCCCACGCCGCAACGGCCGACAAATAGTGAAGCGAAAGTCGACG
>Ga0209796_10001207_pt1 | contig 11481 bp, 12 predicted proteins | sample AgamicOrSfrz_FD_187167 | JGI IMG/M metagenome (GOLD analysis project Ga0209796, IMG submission 187167) | Agave microbial communities from Guanajuato, Mexico - Or.Sf.rz (SPAdes) (version 2) | ecosystem: Host-associated > Plants > Phyllosphere > Phylloplane/Leaf | place: Guanajuato, Mexico...
CTGCCGATATGTCGGTCGCCCAGAGCATGCTGAACCGCAACGACGCTCTCCACGGCCACTCCTACCGGTTGCAATATGCAAAGGATTTTCAGGCTACCGATACCCGCTTCACCCTTGCGGCATACCGCTACTCCACCTCCGGGTTTTACACCTTTCAGGAGGCGAACGATCGGCGCGCGCAGGGCAACAATAAGCGGCAAAAGCTTCAGCTCGATCTCAGCCAGAGCGCGGGCGATTACGGCTCGCTTTATCTCTCTGGCTATCAGCAAGATTTCTGGCAGGAGGAGGGCTACGAACGCACGCTCAGCTCCGGCTGGAGTGGCAATTTTAGTGGCATCAGTTACAACCTCGCCTACAGCTATAACACCTATCCGGCTCGCGCACAGCCCGCAGAACAACAGCTGGCCTTCAGCGTTCAGGTGCCGCTCAGCCGTTTTCTGCCCAACGCGTGGGCGAGCTACAGCCTGAACAGCGCACGGCACGGCGACACCCGCCAGCAGGTGGGGCTCAGCGGCACGACGCTTGCCGACAACAACCTGAGCTACAGCATCCAGCAGAGCCACACGCATCACGGCGCGGGCAGTGCGGGGAGTCTCAGCGCCGGTTACAAAGGCGGGCAGGGGGAGATAAGCGGCGGCTACAACTATGACGCGCACTATCAACAGATTAACTACGGCCTGAAAGGCGGCGTAGTTGCCCATCCGCACGGCGTAACCCTCTCACAACCGTTGGGCCAGGCGCTGGCCGTGCTGCAAGCGCCGGGCGCTCGTGATGCGAAAGTGCAGAACAACACCGGTCTCTACACCGATCGGCGTGGTTATGCGGTTGTGCCCTATGTCACGCCGTACCGGAAAAACCGCCTGGTGCTGGATACCACTACCCTTGGCGATGAGGTGGATATCGATAGCGCAGTGCAAACCGTTACCCCGACAAACGGCGCCGTGGTGATGGCGAACTTCAACACCCGTATTGGGTGGCGCGTGCTGATGAAGCTCTCTTATCTGGGGCGGCCGGTGCCGTTCGGCGCTCAGGCAACGCTTAAAGAGGGGAGTAGCGGCATCGTCGGCGATGACGGGGTGGTCTATCTCGCGGGCGTGCCGGAGGAAGGAAAACTCAAAGTGAAATGGAACGCGGATCAGCAGTGTGAAGTCCATTTTCGCCTGCCGGACAACGTCGGCAACAGCCCGGTAATTGAAACAGAACAGGAGTGCCTGGCATGACGCGATTTGTAACATCACTCTTCGGCCTGCTGGTGCTCTGGTCCCTCTCCTGCGGTGTTAAAGCGGCCTGCGGTTTTGCCAGTAATCTGGCGGGTGAGATCGGCAATGCCATCAGCTTCGGCAACGTCTCGGTACAACGTGATACGCCGGTCGGTATCGTGATTGCGACGGCAGTTACGGGTGCCTATAACGGCGGGAACAACATCGCCGGATGCAATGAGAGCTGGATTTACCGCTGGGAGATGAGCCAGTGGCGCACTCAGAGCGCCATCGGAAACAGAATTTATGCAACGAATTTGCCCGGTGTGGGGATTCGCTTAACCAATATCGGATCCCGAAAACAGCTGCCTTACGATCAGCGCGTACCGCCGAATACCAGTGTCTATATCGGTGCCGGTATGAAAGCGGAATTAATCAAAACCGGCGCGATCACGCCAGGAACATTGACCCCGGGCGTGCTGGCGCGCGCCTCAATTGACAGCCGCTTCTATTTTGCCAATGTCACGCTGGGCGGCACCAACACGGTTACCACCACGGCCTGCACGATCCTGACACCGGAGCTCTATGTGCTGCTGGGCGACCATGAAAAATCGAACTTTTATGGCCCCGGCGCCTATACCGAATGGAAAGATTTCTGGATTGAGCTGGAGTGCGATAAAGACGCCCGTATCTACGTCCAGGTCGACGCAGAACAGGATCCCTCAAACGTGCCGGGCGTGATGAAGCTGGACAGCGCGCCTGGCGATATCGCGGCAACGGGCGTCGGTGTGCAGCTCTATTTTGCCCCCGATGATCGGGCGGTGCGCTTTGGGCAGCGCAGGATTTACTACATCTCGCCCGGCGGCGGCACCGAGACCGTCCAGTTTAAAGCGCGCTACTACCAGACGTCACCCCGCGTCAGCGCAGGTGTCGCCAGTGCAACAGCGACCTTTACCTTAACTTACCGGTAGGTGCTCGGAGTAAATGGCGCGGTAAGAGAAAAGCCTATTTAAAAACTGGAGCGAGTCAGCGTCAGCGTCCGTGTTTGCGGATCCCGGGTAATAACAAAGTAGGGCGGGGTTTCCCCCTCGCGCTGCCATCTTTCAAGTAAGCCTTCGCGCTTTACGCTGACATAACCCAGTGAGGTTAAATAATTTCTGATAACGGTTATGTCAGCGCCCGGACCGTAAACAATGCTGCTGTCCCTTGGCTGAGTGCCATCCTCGGCGGTAAAGGTGAAGTGATATTTCTCAGAGGCTCTCGGCGCATGGCGGATGTCGCTATCGGTGTAAAGATAATAGGCCCACAGGTTTGCCTCGGTATAACCTTCGTGGCGCTCAGCAACTTTCTGCATGCTGCAATCAATCAGCACAAAGCCAATGATGACCAGCAGAATAAGCATTGACGCTCTTTTTAGTTTTTTCACTTGTAGTTACTCCATTGCAACTGAGATACCTGCTCTTTTACTAGTGCGATACACAGTGTCATCACCCGGTCTCAATTGATAAGGCGTAACCTGCATCATAAACCTCGGAAGCTGAGCCTTGTAAGGTGCGCGATAGCATAGCTGTTTATCGATGGGATCAGGGAAGAGCAACGGTAAAAATCCAGTGTTTTTGTAGTCACCGACAGGGCCATAGTAGTCCCATCGGCGTAGTGCTGATTCTTTGCTGGCAATACGCAAATCTCGCCAGTAAATGCGGGGAAAATTAACTCTATAGAAACCGAACAGATCCGAGACCAAATCTTCACTACTGAAGCCGCTATCGGTGAACCAACTGAACCATGGCATGGACTGCCAGTTTTCGAACGCCACTGCGGTGTTCATCATCATGGCAAGAATGATACTTCTTCGCTGTTCTATACTTCTTCCCCGCTTTATCCGCCAGATACTGAAGCGGCCAGTATTGAACCGGCTTATTGCCATCTTTTGTTCATATTTGATTTCGTAATACTCCTTACCGCTGGCTTCTCCCACAGAAAAACGCGCTAATAACTCCTGGATATCATCACCACGAGCATGCCCCATATCGAGCCATCCCAAGACATCTGAATATAAAAGACCGCTTTTTATTGCTGATTCAGACCAAAATCTCGAAGGGTCCATAATATCTTCACGTCGGCTCATTCTTCTAACCTCACAATCCATGTGTATAGTGCTTTTGGGACTTAATAGCCCGTCAATCTAACATGTTGTAATTGCGAATATCTTTGGAGGTAGATCAAGAAATCTAATAATAATTTTCTGATATTGGCTCCTATTTTTAACACCTATTAATGGCTGAGTTACGCCCAGTAGGCCAGATGCTTCCCTGGCTACTTCGAGTTAATGAGTGGTATGCGATTAAGGTCCCCACCCAAACAAGTGATTGCGCTCCCCATCTCAGCATGGACAATGCCTGATCGTGCGCCGTACAAAGCAGAGCAAGAAAAGAGCCAGCGAAAACCCGTAGTGGTTTTTGACGAAAAAATAAGCGTATAAATACGTTTCACACAGCCAAACAGCAAAGGAACCGCGATGTTGCAAAAAGAGGATTTTCCGGCAAAAACCAGGTGGGGGATTATCGCCATTGGCACGCTTGCCGGGCTGGTATGGGCGTTGCCGGACGCGCTTAAGCTGCATGATAACTACTCAATTTATCTGTCGCCGCTTGCCATTGCATTTGCCAGCGTGCTCGCCTTCACGCTATATCGCGTCAAAGACGTTAAGCCATGGCTCTGCGCGCTGCTGACGCTGCCGTTTATCGCGCTGATGACCGGCTGGCTGCGCTGGAACTTCCCCGGGCTGCCGAACGATGATTTTCATGGCACAAACTTCGGTGCATCGACATTTCTGCTTACTCTGGTGATGCCGTTTCTGGCGGCATTCTGCACGCCGTCCGGGCAGAAAGCGGATAAACATGCTTTTATCACCGGCGCGCTGTGGAACAACACCTTCACCCTGGGCGTGACCGCGGTGATGACCGGGCTGTTCTGGCTGGTGCTGCTGCTGTGGAGCAAACTCTTCAGCATGATTGGCATTACGCTGTTCGAGCACCTCTTTTTTGATAACCCTTTGTTCCCGCCGATGGCGACGGGTGCTGCCATCGCCGCAGGCATCGTTTTTTGCCGACGCCTGCCGGGCGCTGCCGGGCTGTTCCGTAACCTGCTGACGCTCGCGGTCAGCGTCCTGCTGCCGCTGCACGCGGTCATCTCTTTGCTGTTTCTGGCCTGCCTGCCCTTTACCGGGCTGGCGATTATCCCGGCCTCTGTCTCCGCCGCGACACTGCTGCTGACCATGACGCTGCTGATGCTGGCGTTCAGCGCGATGGTTGGCGAAAAAGCGCCAACTGCTTCGCGCTGGTCAAGGATGGTTGCGCGTCTGGTGCTGGTGGCGCAGTGGATCACACCGCTGCTCGCCGCGCTGGCGGGTTGGGCGCTGTGGCTGCGCATCGCCGAATATGGCTGGACGGTGGATCGCGTTTACGGCGTGGCTCTTACGCTTCTTGCGTTGATCGGGTCTCTGCTGCTGGTCCACTATCAGCGCCGGGCCTGGACGCAGGGCGCGGCTAACATGAACCGTTTCACCGTCCTGATGCTGGCGCTAACAGCCTGCGGCTGGTTTTTGTTGCATACGCCGGTTGTCGATCCGCTGCGCATCACCGTTAACAATCAGCTGGCGCGATACGCCGAGGGCAAAGCAAAAGCGGATGAAGGCGATCTCTATACGTTAAGCAACGCAGGGCGTCGTGGCAAAGCGGCGTTACATATGCTGAAGGCGCATCCGCAGTGGCTTAAAGATCCGGTGCAGCAGCAAGCGATGCTGATGCAAATCCTCGGCGGCTATCACGAAGGCACGAAGAAAGACATTAACGCGTTGCAGAAAAGCATCCCGCTGCGCGCGGGCAGCGAAGCGCCGCCGGAGAGCTGGTGGCAGGCACAAACGCAGTACGTTGATCACACGCTGAGCACCTGCATGGTGGATAGCAGCGCCTGCCTGATCTGGATGCAGGATCTCAACAACGACGGCACGCCGGAAGTGCTGCTCTATAACCGCAACGACGCCGGGATCTCGGTCTATACCCATCAGGGCAATGAGTGGCGTCAGGCGGGCAGCGTCACGCTGTCGCAGAACGCCGAAAAAGCGCTGCGCGAAAGTATGCCGAAAACCGTCAGCAAACCCTGGCGCGATCTGGAGATCAACGGTCAGCGCTATCCGGTGCAGTATTACGGCTTTGAAGGTCAGTAGTCATTAAGCCCGGCGCCATAAAGCCGGGCGAGAGGAGTGCAACAGTGAGTCCGAGCGTAGAAGAGGTGATTGCTTTTGTGCGCGAGTTTTCGGGATGTACGCGCAAAGCGATCGATGAAAGCACGCTGCTGGAAGATGATCTGGGTATTTGCGGCGATGACGGCGTTGAGCTTCTTGAAGAAGCAGAGAAGTTTTTTGCTGTCCGTTTTGAAACGGATGAAGAAGATTTTCGCTCGCTTTTCTCGCTTAAGGAGAACGAATACCTCTTTACAAGCGAAGGTCTCGATCTACTCGGCATCTGCTGTTTTTTTCGCTGGTTGCGCGGCGAACCAGAGCCCGTGGTGCGCGATCTCTCCATCGGGCAGTTGCATCAGGTGCTGGTGAAAGTGCGTAGCAAACAGGAGGGCAGTTGCCCCGCAATACCACCGAGTTAATAGGTTTTGTAATCGCTAAAATAGAAGTGTTTCCCCGTCTCATTGTCGACACGGATATTGACTTCGGCACCAGGAAAAAACTGATCCTTTTCAATGAACGGGAAAGCAATACCACGTTTAGCGATAACTTCCTCTCCATTAAAAATATATTTCACCGTCACGGCTGCCGTAAGGTGATTATTAACGCCCTGGCGCTCATCAAGTTTTAAATCAACGATGTTTGCCTTAAGGTCAATGCCGTTTTGTTTGGTTTTTGCATCGTTGGACTGGCTTCGCCAGTTAGTGATGCCGATATAAACGAAAACAAGCAGCATGCCGCCAGTGATAATCCAGCCTAACTTTGGTGAAATGGTCGATAAAAATTCCATCATGATAGTTCTGTTTCTCCGTGATTAAGGAGTTCGCTATGCTGTATTGAATCAGCCTAAATAAAATACTTATTGCTGGTCCAGTATTACATCAGGCATATTTATTCTGTTTTTACCAGGGTCAGTTTTAAGGTAGGCCACAGGGATGACTGAACCAGGCTGAAAAAGATCGATATTGATGGTTTTGATGTTTAGCAGGTCATGTTTTTTTTCATATATCACACCAGTTACTGCGGTAAATCGATAGTCGACTTCAATACTGACGATGCCTCGACTCGATGGTATATGCTGTTTAATATGGGTAACAGTTGCATCAACGTAGCAAGGGTTGTTGAATATTCTCTTTTTGATAAACCAATAAAAAAGACTTCTAATGACTATGGCATAAAAAAGCAACGCAGAGACAATGGTAACAAGTATTATGTGAACCGCTTTAAGTAACTCCATCACGCTGGATCCATAGCTGATAAGAATGCACTTATTTTAGCACTAGCCTTCCTTGTTTTGAGCGGGTTGCTGAAATATTTTTTAGGTAATCGTCCTGTGGCCTCTCCTCTTTAACAACTTTCATAATCGAGGTAGTAAAAATCAGCAGGCTTGGCAGGGTTTACTCTTATTCTTAATGGTTTTCCCATTTGAATTTTATCTTTGTCGGTGACATAAACTCTGATCCCTCTTTTCGAGGTAATGGTTTGCCCTGAAATGATATATTTCACCGTGACGACACTAACAACTTTATTGTTAGCTCTTTGATATCTATCAGGAACGACCTCCGTGATAATGGTCTCTATATCAACGCCATTCTCTTTAATATTGGCATCTCTTTTATTGCTTTTATGGGTAAGGAAGGCCACGTATCCTGCAAAGCTCAATCCTATTAGGGGGATGAACCACGCTAATTTCAACATAATATAAGAGAGAAATTCCATAAATATATATCTCAGTCCTTATCTTTTTGACAGCTTCTTATGTAGTAACATCAGGATTTCTTTTTCCATCTAAACCGCAGGTAATCCTCTATCGCATTTCTCATATTAAGCATGTTTTTTGACGGATCGTTTTTTAGGTAAACGACAGGGATAGTGAAACCCACATTGAATTTATGTAAGTCCATCGTCTTAATTCCAGTCAGGATGTTTTTTTTCGTGTAAGTTTCGCCGTTTATGGCTGTAAATGAATAATCGACTGTAATATTGACGATCCCATAACTGGTTGGCGTTCCTGGCATTATCTCGGTAATCGTTGCGTCAACATAGCAGGGATCTGTCATAATATTTTTAGCTGTTTTTTTATGAATAAAATTTTGGACAGTTGTTATAGAGATGGCTAATACCAAAACGCCAACGGATATGTAAGCTAACGCTTTCATTAATATTTCAATCATATCAATTCTTAAAGTGAAATGAGTTAGAATGCATCACATCAAAGTCACAGTAAAAAGCAGTAGTTACCATGTTATTTGATGCAACTATTTAGTATGTCCTGTAATCAGGATAATAGAACTGCGCCGGATTGCCAGGGTTTATTCTTATCCTGATTTTATTTCCAACCTCAAACTTATCTTTATCAGTTATATAAAAGCTAAGACCACGCTTAGAAGTTATGCTTTTCCCTTCAAACTCATACTGCACAGTAATAACAGCAACTATTTTATTGTTTATGGTTTGAGCCGCATCTGGCTTGATTACTGTCATGATAGCCTCAACATCAACGCCATTTTCTTTGATATAATTGTCGAGCTTATCGGATTCCCTGTTTTTGATAAAAACATAGGCAACGAAAATCAACATTCCTAACGGAAAGATCCATGCAAGCTTAGGCATTATGTAAGAGAGAAATTCCATAATTATATATCCCCATCCTTATTTTTTTGAAAGATACTTATCCAGTAACGTTAAGATTTTTTTCTTCCGTTAAACCGCGTGTAATCATCTATCGCATTTCTCATATTAAGCATGTTTTTTGACGGATCGTTTCTAAGGTAAAGAATGGGGATGGTGAAGCCCACATTGAATTTTGGTAGATCCATCGTTTTAATTCCGGTCAGGACGTTTTTTTTCGTGTAAATCTCGCCGTTTATGGCTGTAAATGAGTAATCGACCGTGATATTGACGAGCCCATAACTGGTTGGTGTGCCTGGCATAATCTCCGTGATGGTTGCATCAACATAGCAGGGATCTGTCATAATCTTTTTAGCTGTTTTTTTATCAATAAAATTTTTAACAGTTGTAATACAGATGGCTGTCGCTGCAACGCCAACAAAAAGGTAATAAAAGGCTTTTAAAAATATATCCATATCCAACCTTATCCTGCAACGTCAATCCGCAACCATTCCATGAAAGAACATATTTTACAGATCGACATCTCCAGATACAGAGCGCAACGCATGAAATTGAAAAGCTGAGTCGTATTTGCAGATTTTTCCTAAAAACACTCTCCTTTAGCGCAAATTCATCTGCCTGAAAAAAATAAGGCCACTTGCGTGGCCTTATGACATTACGTTTGTGGATAAACAATATTTGCGCCGGGCGCTTCGCGGTGCAGATGGATAAAGTTCAGGTGACGTTCATATTGATCGAGAATATCGATAATCACCTGCTCTTTGTTGTAATCCATCAGGTCATTCCCCTGGCTGCCCTCTAACAGGAAGGTCTCCAGACGGAAGTAGTGTGACTTACCGCTGCGCGCGCGGTAGGTAAAGCCGGGAACGGAGTACTGCTGCGGCCAGACCTGGTAAACAAAGTTCTGCTCCTCGCCGAGGTGCACACGCAAATCGAGGTGGCCGAGCGGTTTATCCTCCTCCGCAGGGACACTCTCCAGCGTGACGCGAGCGCCGCGCAGCTCCAGCTCTTTCGCCACATCCTGCATCGCCGGGTAGATCACCGTCTCCATCATCTGCTGGGTGTAGCGCGTGCCCGGGTAGTTCATCAGGCGCGAGAGCCGCTTTTTCCAGCTCAGGCGATCGTTGCTCGCCGGAATATAGGGCGCGGTTTCACGGTTGGCGCTGGCGCGGCGGTGATCTTCCACTTTCAGCGACTTATATAGCCCCGCCATCACAAAGAAGATCACAAAGCTGAACGGCAGGCCCATGATCACCGTGGTGTTTTGCAGGGCTGAAATACCGTTGGTCATCAGCATCCCCATCGTCAGCACGCCAATCGCCACCGACCAGAAGATACGCAGCCAGTTCGGCGCATCGCTGTTGATATCTTTCAGCTTCGAGGTGAAGTTACCCAGCACCAGCGAGCCGGAGTCCGCCGAAGTGACATAAAACAGCAGGCCAGTAATAGTGGCAACCGAGGCGCTCAGTTTAAACGCCGGGTACTGCGCCAGCAGGCTGTAGAAGCCGCGTTCGGCATGGGACATCACTTCCTGAGCAAAACCGGCATCGCCGTGGATGATTTCATACAGCGCGGCGTTACCAAATACCGACAGCCACAGCAGGGTGAAGGTAAACGGAATGATCAGCGTACCGAGCACGAACTCGCGGATGGTACGACCGCGGGAGATACGCGCAAGGAACAGGCCGACAAACGGTGACCACGCCACCCACCAGGCCCAGAAGAAGAGCGTCCAGCTGTTCATCCACTGCGTCGGGCGGTCAAAGGCAAAGGTGTTCAGCGTCATGCCCATAAAGCGGTTGATGTAATCGCCCACGTTCAGCACCAGCGCGTTGAGCAGGAAATCCGTTTTGCCCATAAATAGCACAAACAGGATCAACCCGAGCGCCAGCGCGACATTCAGTTCAGAAAGGATGCGAATGCCTTTATCCACGCCGGAGGTGACCGAAATGGTGGCGATAACCACCGACAGCACAATCAGCGCCATCTGCGCGGTTAACCCTTCCGGCACATCAAACAGCACTTTCAGGCCGTAGTTAAGCTGCACCACGCCAATGCCGAGCGTGGTGGCGATGCCGAAAATGGTGCCGATCACCGCTGCGATATCCACCGTGTGGCCAATCGGGCCATTAATGCGTTTACCAAAAATCGGGTAGAGCGCCGAGCGGATGGTCAGCGGCAGGTTGTAGCGGTAGCTGAAGTAGCCGAGCGCAATCCCCATCAGGGCGTACATCGACCAGCCGGTTAAGCCGTAGTGGAACAGCGTCCAGACCATCGCCTGGCGCGCGGCCTCCATCGTCTGCCCGGCGCCTTCCGGCGGCTGCATATACTGCGTTACCGGTTCAGCGACGGAGAAGAACATTAGATCGATACCGATCCCGGCGGCAAACAGCATCGCCGACCAGCTTAACAGGCTGAACTCCGGTTTTGACTGCTCTGGCCCGAGCTTGATCGCCCCGTAGCGCGAACAGGCCATATAAATCACAAAGACGATATAGAGCGTGGCGGCCAGCATGTAGTACCAGCCAAAGGTGGACGACACCCAGTTCACGGTGGTCTGGATCCACGCCGCGGCGAGATCGCTATAGAGAATGGTGACAAGTGAAAATGTCAGAATCAGTCCGGCGGAGGTGTAGAACACCACAGGATTGATTCTGTCTTTTTCACTGGCAGGTGGATTAATCATCGGTTACCTCTGGTTAATTTCCTGTAAATAAATCAAAAGATTACTTGCAACGTGCTGCCTCTTTTCTTGTTGTTTTTCCCTCATTTTTGTTACGGATTGAGCCTGCTACAGCTTACACACAGCCGCTTCGTTTTTGTAACAGCGCAGGTACATTACCTTAACAAATTCTTTTTTTATATTGAACGTGCAATCAAAAAAAGATTAAATAGAGCCCTTAATTTGCGGTGGAGAGGGAGTCATGCCAAAGGTGGGAATGCAGCCGATACGCCGTCGGCAACTGATTGATGCGACCCTGGATACGATCAACGACGTCGGGATCAACGACGCCACCATTGCGCAGATTGCGCGCCGGGCGGGGGTATCGACCGGCATCATCAGCCACTACTTCAAGGACAAAAACGGCCTGCTGGAAGCCACCATGCGCGATATCACGCGCCAGCTGCGTGACGCGGTGGCGGTACGCTTGAAACCGTTAGCGCAGGCCACGACCGAAGCGCGTTTACTGGCGATTGTCGACGGCAATTTCGACGAAACCCAGGTGCATAGCGCGGCGATGAAAGCGTGGCTCGACTTCTGGGCCAGCAGCATGCATCAACCGCAGCTGGGCCGCCTTGAGCGCGTCAGCAGCCGACGCCTCTTCTCCAGCCTGACGGCGGAGTTTCGCCGCGAATTGCCGCGCGAAAAGGCCCGGCTGGCAGCGCACGGCCTTGCCTCATTAATTGATG
>Ga0209796_10001208_pt1 | contig 11478 bp, 8 predicted proteins | sample AgamicOrSfrz_FD_187167 | JGI IMG/M metagenome (GOLD analysis project Ga0209796, IMG submission 187167) | Agave microbial communities from Guanajuato, Mexico - Or.Sf.rz (SPAdes) (version 2) | ecosystem: Host-associated > Plants > Phyllosphere > Phylloplane/Leaf | place: Guanajuato, Mexico...
TTATCACGTTGTTTTCACCTATAAAAATAATAGCGCGCTTGCGGCCGTGCTGATGCATTCACTCAACGTTGATCACGAGGTTTGCTGGTGCTACCCCTGTGATGTCTCGAGCGTTGAATCGGTGAAAGCGCTCAGTGAAATATTACGTAAAAATCATGGTACCCCCTACGCCATTATTAATAATGCCGGGATTACCAAAGATGCGCTCAGTTTTACCATGAGCCTCGATGACTGGCTGGATGTAATTAATACCAACCTCAACTCGCTCTTTTATCTCAATCACTGTTTGCTTAATGAGATGTTAATGCAGAGAGATGGCTGCATTATCAATATTAATTCGGTTGCTGGCTTACGCGGCAATATTGGCCAGGCGAACTATTCAGCATCAAAATCCGCGCAGTATGGCTTTACCAAAACGCTGGCCCGGGAAGTGGGGAATTTTAATATTCGCGTGAACTGTATCGCGCCGGGTCCGGTGAAGACCGACATGCTTTCGGCGCTCCCGGAAAAAGCCGTTTCGCAGCTTGTCAAAATGACCCCGCTCAGAAAGCTGGGTCAGCCCGAAGATGTGGCGCTCATGGTTGCTTTTCTGCTCGGTAGAGGCGGGAAACATATTACCGGACAGACCTTTGTTATCGACGGCGGCTTGTCCATTTGATCAGGACGTTCAAATGAAGAGGAAAAGAGTATGGATCTTAAATTAAGAGCGGTACCGCAAGAAGTGTATGGCGTGATGGAGTTGAATGATAATTTTAATTTTCTGTGGAACCCCGACCCCGTCTCTTCGCTTATTGGTCTTGGCACATCCTATGTGCTGGAGTTTTTCGAATTCTACGGAGAGCGCATTGGTGATTACTACGATGAGTTTATTCCGGAGTCGCCGCAAAAGGATGAGCGCTTCGCCCTGTTTGTGACGCAGGAAAAAAGGCACGCGGCGGCACACCGGAAACTCAATAACTTTATTACCAAAAGCATCGCTCCGCCGGTCCGGGAGAAGTTCCATCCCCGCGTTTATGATTTTCTCTACGGTGCTTATAAAGAGATGGCCGAGCCAATTATCGGCGGCATCGAGCGCGATAAGGCCAACGGCAAAAAAGCTGATGGTGCATTTTTTAAAGAGGCGGTACGCAGCATCGCGATATTTGAAAGCCAGGTGTGCATGACCGGGCTCTCTTTCTTTGAAAACCTGTTTGAAAACGGCCGCTTTGAACTGGTGAGTAATCTCTCTGGCAACCTCGGCGTGCTCTATTTACTGGGCTATCACTACACCGAAGAGATGGAGCACTGCTGCGTTTCGATCGAAGCGTTCGAAACCATTTATCAGGAGAAAGTCTGGACCCGCGCCTTAGTCGATCAACATGTCCACAGCCGCAACCTGCTTGCCAGCCAGGTCCTGCTTTCGACCCTGCATGTCGCCAGAATGCTTAACAAGCAACTCACCGTTGAGCAGATCACTAACAGCGTGGCCTACCAGTATCGTGAGCAGATGGCGAAGAAATACATTGTCGAAGGATTCAATGCCCGAGAGCCGGAGATCCTGGCTCGCCGTAAATCGCTGGTCGAACGCTGGGACAACGAGTGGGAACCGCGTTTGTTAGAGAAGATCGCGCAGCGTATTCGCGCAGGTGCCCGAGGGTAACGTTCTACTCTCGCTGATGCCTGACGCGCGTTGGGCATCAGCGATAACATGCGGAAGAGTGATGATGACGCAGACCAGTCAGATGCAGCACTTTGTCAGCCATGACAATCAGCAAATACCTTACCAGCTCTTTCCGGCGCGCTCGCAAAATGGACCTGCGGCGGCCATCGTGCTGTTGTATCACAACGTGGATCTCAAAGAGAAAATAGCCGCGCTCGGATTGCCGGAGTGTATCTTTTTCGCTGTCGATTTTGCACCCGGCAAGCTCGACGCAGAGACGACCGATGGTTCATCGGCGCTCTCGCTACAAAGTTATTATTTTCAGCAGCTTATTGAGCATATCACCGCGCAGCACGGGCTGCGAACGCAGGATATTGCCCTGGTTGCGCACCGGGAGTGCGCCGTGATTATTGCCGCCTGGATGGTCGATTATGCCCCGGACATCCGCTCCGTTACGCTCTTCTCACCGCGGTTTTTACTGCGAAAACGCGATCTCTTATTCGAACTGCTTACAAAGCCAAAGGCATGGAACACGCTGCGCGATCTGCGCTATACCAGCCAACGTATTTTTCGCAGCCTGTTTGCCTGGCCGACGCCGACGCAGCTTGTGCTCATGCAAAGCGATCGCAGAGCCGCTGCGGGTACGCTAATGACCTTTTACGCTAATCTCGGTAGCAGCATAAAAACGGTGTTAATGATGCCGGATAGCGGCTTCGGCTGCCCAGGACAGCTATGGGATAAGAGCGTGCTGGCCCAGACACGCACCTTTTTGCGGCTGCACTTCTCTCAGCATCACCCGGTGCCTTCGCTATTTGATTCCTGGCAGCAGGGCGCAACATGGGCGGAGTATGAGACGTTACGTATGCCGGAAAAAGGTCTGTTACGGCGCGGCTACTGGAGGCTGGCGAATCTTGCGCTGCGCGCCATGAGGCACTTCTCATCGGGGATTCGGATAGGGCTGGAAACCGGCTTCGACTCCGGCGCTTCGCTGGAGTATGTCTACCAAAATCAACCGACGGGTAGAGGCGCTGCGGGCAGAGCAGTTGATCGCTACTACCTCAATACGCTTGGCTGGCGCTGTACGCGACAGCGCAAACAACATGTTGAAGCGCTGATCGCGATGGCAGCGTCGCTGCTTGCGCAGCAGGATCAGACGGTGCGCCTGTTGGATATCGCCGCTGGCAAGGGGCGCTATATTCTCGATGCGATCGAAAAAATAGAGCCTCCGGTAGAACATCTTCTGCTGCGCGATTTTGATGCTGCCAACGTGGAGGAGGGGAACCGTCTCCTGCTACAGCGAGAGTTAAATGAGCGCGCGCGCTTCGAGCAGGGCGACGCTTTTTCGCCTGCCGATCTCGCGACATTGCCTGCCGATCGTACTTTGGCGGTAGTGTCAGGGCTCTATGAACTCTTCAGCGACAACAACCTGGTGCTGGCATCGCTCAATGGCCTCGCTAATGCGGTCAAGAAAGGGGGATATCTGATTTATACGACCAAGCTGTGGAACCCAAAACTGGCGCTGATGGCGCGCGTATTGCCCAGCCACCAAAAAGGAGCTTTCTGGTTACTGCGTCGGCGCTCCCAGCGCGAGATCGATCAGATGGTGAAGCGTGCCGGTTTTGCCAAAGTGACTCAGCGGGTAGATGGCTGGGGATTGTTCAGCGTTACGCTGGCAAAAAAGGTGAGGTAGGGTAATCGATTTATTGCCGCGAAAGGGCTTCGCGGCGATAGATTCAGGCTCTTAGCGAATAATCAGCGCCCAGTGAACGTAGCTTTGCCACTGGCTCTCCTGATCGATCAGTTCTGCGCCCAGCGGATGGCTCGCCAGCCAGCCCTGCGGCAGCGCCAGCGTGAGCTGTTCACCCTGCGCGGTGACGGAGATTTCCGGCAGCAAATCATCACGACGACGGCTGGCGAAAATAATCGCCAGCCGCAGCAAGCGGCAGAGATGCTCCGCCACGCGCGGCGGAACGGCGTTTTGCTGATGCAGAGAGGAGAGATCGACCGCATTGGTCTGGTTAAGCAGCAGCGTGGCGAGCAGCTTTTTCTGCGCGGGGGTAAAGCCCGGCAAATCGAGGTTACGCACCAGCCAGGCGGCATGAAGCGGTGCCTGCTTAAACTCAATGCTTAAGCCGATTTCGTGCAGTTCGCAGGCGACATGCAGGATTTCAGTGCTGTAAGCGTCTAAATCCCAGCTTGTCGAAACGCTTTGCGCGAATCGCTCTGCCAGCATCGAGACGCGTCTCGACTGATCGATATCCACCATAAACCGGCGCTGAATGTTGCGCAGGGTACGGCTGCGAATATCCTGATCGACCGCCAGATGAAGCATGCCGTAAACCAGCCCTTCGCGCAGCGCACCGCCAGCGAGAGTCATGCTCTCAATGTTCATTTCGGTGAAAATGGCGATCAGAATGGCGAGGCCGCTGGGAAAGACCAGCGCGCGCTCAAGGGTCAGCCCTTCGATCTCCAGCTCTTCAAGCCGACCGCACTGGATCGCGCGCTGCTTAAGCTGCTGGAGTTTGCCAAGGGTAATGCGCTCATCCATGCCCTGCGCCATCATAATCTCTTGCAGCGCCTGCACGGTGCCGGACGCGCCGACACACACTTTCCAGCCGTGGCGACGAAGCTCATCCGCGACCGGACGCAGCACTTCGCGCGCCGCCTGCTCTGCGGTGTCGAAGTTCTCCTGCGCCAGATGACGATCGGTGAAATAGCGCTCCAGCCAAGTGACGCAGCCCATCGACAGGCTAAACAGCGAGGTCGTTTGCGCCCCGGTGCCGGTCACAAGTTCCGTGCTTGCGCCACCAATATCGACTACCAGGCGCTGATCCGCGCCGCCGGTGGTGTGGGCAACGCCCTGGTAAATCAGACGCGCTTCTTCTTCGCCGCTGATCACCTGTACCGGACAGCCGAGGATCTCCTGCGCTTTGTCGAGAAACTCATGCGCATTGACGGCCAGACGCAGCGTGGCGGTCGCCACCACGCGGATCTGCTGTTGCGGGATATCTTGCAGACGTTCGGAAAAGAGGCGCAGACACTGCCAGCCGCGTTCCATCGCCTCCTGAGAGAGGCGATTGTCCTGGCTCAGGCCCGCCGCGAGGCGGACTTTGCGTTTAATACGCGACAGAGTCTGGATACTGCCAGCCACCTCGCGCACAACCAGCATATGAAAACTGTTGGAGCCGAGATCAATAGCTGCGTAGAGCGAGGCGGAACCGAGCATAGTAATTAACCTGAACGACGACGATTACGCGGCGCGCCACCACCACTACGGCGCGGACCATTAGCCGGGCGAGAACGCGTCAGGCGTTTCGGCGGCGGCAGTTCACTGAGCAGCGCATCCGGGTTGTATTTGCTGACCGGAATAGAGTGACCAATGTAGGTCTCAATTGCTGGCAGGTTCAGCGCGTACTCTTCACACGCAAGGCTGATCGAGTTGCCGCTGGCACCCGCGCGGCCGGTGCGGCCGATACGGTGAACGTAATCTTCGCAATCATCCGGCAGATCGTAGTTAAAGACGTGCGTTACAGCCGGAATGTGCAGGCCACGCGCTGCGACGTCGGTCGCAACCAGGATATCGAGATCGCCACGGGTGAACTCATCCAGGATACGCAGGCGTTTCTTCTGCGCCACGTCGCCCGTCAGCAGGCCAACGCGATGACCATCGGCGGCCAGGCTGCCCCAGATCTGCTCACAGCGGTGTTTGGTATTGGCGAAAACAATGGCGCGATCCGGCCACTCTTCTTCAATCAGGGTCTGCAGCAGACGCATTTTCTCGTCGTTAGACGGGTAGAAAAGCTCTTCTTTAATGCGGTGGCCGGTTTTCTGTTCCGGTTCCACTTCAACATATTCTGCGTTGTTCATCTGCTCGAATGCCAGTTCACGCACGCGGTAGGAGAGCGTAGCGGAGAAGAGCATATTGAGGCGCTGATCGGTTGCCGGCATACGGCGGAACAGCCAGCGGATATCTTTAATAAAGCCCAGATCGTACATGCGATCGGCTTCGTCCAGCACCACGACCTGAATCGCGCCCAGGTTAATATGGTTCTGTTTGGTGTAATCGATCATACGACCCGTGGTGCCGATAAGAATATCGACGCCGCTTTCCAGCACTTTCAGCTGTTTGTCGTAGCCATCACCGCCATAAGCCAGACCCAGCTTCAGCCCTGTCGACTGTGCCAGCGGCTCTGCATCGGCGTGAATTTGCACCGCAAGTTCACGTGTCGGCGCCATGATAATCGCGCGCGGCTGGTTAACTTTACGGTCTTCGATTGCAGGGTGAGAGAGGAGATAATGAAACGTTGACGTTAAAAACGCCATCGTTTTACCGGTACCGGTTTGCGCCTGACCTGCAACATCACGACCCGCCAGCGTCAGCGGAAGGGCGAGAGCCTGAATAGGCGTGCAATTATGAAAGCCTTTAGTTTCAAGGGCTTCTATCACTTTTGGGTGCAGGGCGAAGTCGGAAAACTTCTGTTCTGTTAAATGTGTTTTGCTCATAGTGTGGTAGAATATCAGCTTACTATTGCTTTACGAAAGCGTATCCGGTGAAATAAAGTCAACCTTTAGTTGGCTATTGTGGCATCAACACGTTGCTGTTTTATGCTACACCAACATGCCAGGCTTATTCCTGTGGAGTTATATATGAGCGATAAAATTATTCACCTGACTGACGATAGTTTTGACACGGATGTACTCAAAGCGGACGGGCTTGTGCTCGTTGATTTCTGGGCAGAGTGGTGTGGACCGTGCAAAATGATCGCCCCGATTCTGGATGAGATCGCTAATGAGTACGAAGGCAAGTTGACCATTGCGAAACTGAACATCGACCAGAACCCAGGCACCGCGCCGAAGTATGGTATCCGTGGCATCCCGACCCTGCTGCTGTTCAAAAACGGCGAAGTGGCGGCGACCAAAGTGGGCGCACTGTCCAAAGGTCAGTTGAAAGAGTTCCTGGACGCTAACCTGGCGTAATCCCAGACTCGCATCGGTGCGGCCAGCTCTCCTAAATTGCCAGGATTGCTGGACGCCCGACCCCAGCCGTGCTAATTTAGTTTTGACTTCGTTCTAAACATATCTATAGTTGTTTGAACCTTGCATTACCCCAATACTTCCCGCTGAGCATCTCAGCCGCGTTGAGAAGTAGACAGATTCCGGGCTTGTCGCTCATTCCGTCTTATCGTTTCAGTTCTGCGTACTCTCCTGTGACCAGGCACCGATTAGACATGAGTTGATGGCCGCTAACAGGCATGGATGACCCTGCCATACCATTCACAACATTAAGTTCGAGTATCACCCCGAGTTTAAGAACCCACACCATTATGAATCTTACCGAATTAAAGAATACGCCGGTTTCTGAGCTTATCACTCTCGGCGAAAATATGGGGCTGGAAAACCTGGCCCGTATGCGCAAACAGGACATCATTTTTGCCATCCTGAAGCAGCACGCAAAGAGTGGCGAAGATATCTTCGGCGACGGTGTGCTGGAGATTCTGCAGGATGGATTTGGTTTCCTCCGCTCCGCAGACAGCTCCTACCTTGCCGGTCCCGACGACATCTACGTATCCCCCAGCCAAATCCGCCGTTTCAACCTCCGCACCGGTGACACCATTTCAGGTAAGATTCGCCCACCTAAAGAAGGTGAACGTTACTTTGCACTGCTGAAAGTTAACGAGGTGAACTACGATAAACCGGAAAATGCGCGCAATAAGATTCTGTTTGAGAACTTAACGCCGCTGCATGCGAACTCTCGTCTGCGTATGGAACGCGGTAACGGCTCTACTGAAGATTTAACTGCACGCGTTCTCGATCTGGCTTCGCCGATCGGTCGTGGTCAGCGTGGTCTGATTGTGGCACCGCCGAAAGCCGGTAAAACCATGCTGCTGCAGAACATCGCGCAGAGCATCGCTTACAACCATCCTGACTGCGTGCTGATGGTGCTGCTGATTGATGAACGTCCGGAAGAAGTGACGGAAATGCAGCGCCTGGTGAAAGGCGAAGTGGTTGCGTCAACCTTCGACGAACCGGCTTCCCGCCATGTGCAGGTTGCTGAAATGGTTATCGAAAAAGCGAAACGCCTGGTTGAGCATAAGAAAGATGTCATTATCCTTCTCGACTCCATCACCCGTCTGGCGCGTGCGTACAACACCGTTGTTCCGGCTTCCGGTAAAGTGTTGACCGGTGGTGTGGATGCGAACGCCCTGCACCGTCCGAAGCGTTTCTTCGGTGCTGCGCGTAACGTGGAAGAGGGCGGTAGCCTGACCATCATCGCCACCGCGCTGATCGATACCGGTTCGAAGATGGATGAAGTGATTTACGAAGAGTTTAAAGGCACCGGTAACATGGAGCTGCACCTCTCACGTAAAATCGCGGAAAAACGCGTCTTCCCGGCGATTGATTACAACCGCTCCGGTACCCGTAAAGAAGAGCTGCTCACCACGCAGGAAGAGCTGCAGAAAATGTGGATCCTGCGCAAAATCATTCACCCGATGGGTGAGATTGACGCGATGGAGTTCCTCATCAACAAGCTGGCCATGACGAAGACCAATGATGAGTTCTTCGACATGATGAAGCGCTCTTAATTTAAATAAACCCCCGAAGCGCCACGTTTTTACGTGGCGTTTTTCATTGGTGGGCTATACGCTATATGCACTGGAACAGGCTTTATCCAGGGCTGGCGGGACCGGATAGGTTATTGATCTTCAAAATATCTGCTGGTTTAAAAGAAAAAAATAATATCAGCGTAAGGCTCGCTTTCTCCTTTTATGGGCCATAGCTCTGTCGTTATACTGTTAGGATAAACATTAGCTGAGAGCATGCATTGTGAATCTACTCACTGCTTTTACTGAATTATTCAGTATTTTTTTGTTTACTATGCTTTTCTTATTTGTTGCGCGCAAAGTAGCAAAACGGATCGGTCTGGTTGACAAGCCCAACTTTCGTAAGCGTCACCAGGGATTGATACCGCTGGTTGGTGGCATCTCGGTCTATGCGGGCATCTGCTTTACCTTTGGGATCACAAATTATTATATTCCTCACGCCGCTCTCTATCTTCTTTGCGCCGGCGCGCTGGTTTTAATTGGCGCGCTGGACGATCGCTTCGATATCAGCGTTAAATTCCGTGCTTCTGTTCAGGCCCTGGTCGCCGTCGTGATGATGGTGGTCGGTAAACTCTATCTCAGCAGCCTTGGCTACATCTTCGGCTCATGGGAGATGGTGCTCGGCCCGTTCGGTTACCTGCTTACGCTCTTTGCCGTGTGGGCCGCGATCAACGCCTTTAATATGGTCGACGGTATCGACGGCTTGCTTGGCGGGCTCTCCTGCGTGTCGTTTGCTGCGATTGGCTTCATTCTGTGGTTCGATGGTCAATCAAGCCTCGCGCTGTGGTGTTTCGCCATGATTGCCGCCATCTTGCCCTACATTCTGCTTAACCTGGGCGCGCTTGGGCGTCGCTACAAAGTCTTTATGGGTGATGCCGGGAGTACGCTCATCGGCTTTACCGTGATTTGGATTTTACTGGAAACTACGCAGGGCAAAACTCACCCTATTAGCCCGGTGACGGCGCTGTGGATAATCGCCATTCCGCTGATGGATATGGTGGCGATTATGTATCGTCGCCTGCGCAAAGGCATGAGTCCTTTCTCTCCCGATCGCCAACATATTCACCATCTGATCATGCGCGCTGGCTTTACCTCTCGTCAGGCATTCGTTCTCATTACGCTTGCCGCTGCGCTGCTGGCAACGATTGGCGTGACTGCGGAATATCTTCATTTGGTCCCTGAATGGGTGATGTTGGCATTATTCTTGCTAGCATTCTTTCTGTATGGCTACTGTATTAAGCGCGCATGGAAAGTGGCGCGTTTTATCAAACGGATCAAACGCAGAATGCGCCGTAGCAGAGGTCAAAAATCAACACTAACCAAGTAAAATCGGGAAAGCGATGATTCAACAAGCGTCGGAAACACCTTCAGCTGTTACGGAAAATGAACTGGATATTCGGGGTTTGTTTCGTACTTTGTGGGCAGGAAAATTTTGGATTGCTGGCGTAGCGCTGCTCTTCTCTTTGCTGGCGCTGGTCTGGACCTTTTTTGCTCCCCAGGAGTGGGGAGCCACCGCTGTTACCGACCGCCCAACCGTCAACATGCTTGGCGGTTACTACTCTCAGCAGCAATTTCTGCGCAACCTGGATGTTAAAGCGAACCTTGCGCCAGTAGAGCAAGTTTCTGTCATGGATGAGGCGTATAAAGAGTTCATCATGCAGCTTGCTGCCTGGGACACGCGTCGCGATTTCTGGTCGCAAACCGACTATTACAAGCAGCGCCGTGTCGGCAACAGCAAAGCGGATGCCGCGATGCTTGACGACCTCATCAACAATATCCAGTACACGCCAGGTGATGCCGTGCGCAACCAGAATGACAACGTCAAGCTGATCGCCGAAACCGCGCCGGACGCGAACAATTTGCTGCGTCAATACATTGCTTTCGCCAGCCAGCGCGCCGCCAGCCATCTGAATGATGAACTGAAAGGTGCATGGGCTGCGCGTACTATTCAGATGAAAGCGCAGGTGAAACGTCAGGAAGAGGTGGCGAAAGCTATCTACAAACGGCGCGTCCACAATGTTGAGCAGGCGCTGAAAATCGCTGAGCAAAACAATATCTCGCGCAATGTGACCGATATTCCGACAGATGAACTGCCGGATTCTGAACTCTTTATGCTTGGTCGCCCGATGCTGCAGGCACGTCTGGAAAACCTGCAGGCGGTGGGGCCGCAATACGATCTGGACTATGATCAAAACCGGGCAATGCTGAATACTCTCAACGTCGGCCCGACGCTGGATCCGCGTTTTCAGACCTATCGATATCTGCGTACACCGGAAGAGCCGGTGAAACGCGACAGCCCGCGTCGTGCTTTCCTGATGATTATGTGGGGAATTGTCGGTGCGTTAACCGGAGCTGGGGTGGCGTTAGCACGTCGCCGTTCGAACTAAACGCCGTCTGAGATGGGGGCGCTATGCCTCCATCCTCTAATTAAAGAGAATCGTTGTGAAAGTACTGACCGTATTCGGCACGCGACCAGAAGCCATCAAAATGGCACCGCTGGTTCATGCGCTGGCAAAGGATCCTGACTTTGAGGCAAGAGTTTGCGTCACTGCACAGCATCGGGAGATGCTCGATCAGGTGCTGAACCTCTTTTCTATCGTCCCGGATTACGATCTAAATATTATGCGTCCCGGGCAGGGGCTGACCGAAATTACCTGCGGCATCTTGCAGGGATTAAAACCCATTCTTGAAGCATTTCGTCCGGATGTCGTGCTGGTTCACGGCGATACCACTACCACTATTGCTGCAAGCCTCGCCGCGTTTTATCAACGCATACCCGTGGGGCATGTGGAGGCGGGTCTGCGCACCGGTGACCTCTCCTCACCCTGGCCGGAAGAGGCTAACCGTACGCTGACAGGTCATCTGGCAATGTATCACTTCGCGCCGACGGAGAACTCCCGGCAAAATTTACGCCGGGAAAATGTCGCCGATGAGCGCATTTTCGTTACCGGTAATACGGTGATTGATGCGCTCTTCTGGGTACGCGATAGCGTGATGAACAACCCCGCGCAATATGAGGCGCTGGCAGCCCGTTACCCTTTCCTTGATGCAAAGAAAAAGCTGGTGCTGGTTACCGGCCATCGCCGGGAGAGCTTCGGCCAGGGCTTCGAGCAGATTTGTCACGCGCTGGCAGATATCGCTGCCCGGCATGACGATGTCCAGATTGTTTATCCCGTGCACCTCAATCCTAACGTCAGCGAGCCGGTAAACCGCATTCTCGGGCCGGTTGAAAATGTC
>Ga0209796_10001209_pt1 | contig 11473 bp, 8 predicted proteins | sample AgamicOrSfrz_FD_187167 | JGI IMG/M metagenome (GOLD analysis project Ga0209796, IMG submission 187167) | Agave microbial communities from Guanajuato, Mexico - Or.Sf.rz (SPAdes) (version 2) | ecosystem: Host-associated > Plants > Phyllosphere > Phylloplane/Leaf | place: Guanajuato, Mexico...
CTGGCGCGCGTTCATTCGGAATGCCTGACCGGCGACGCGCTGTTCAGTTTACGCTGCGATTGTGGTTTTCAACTGGAAGCGGCGCTGAACGCCATCGCCGAAGAGGGTCGCGGCGCGCTGCTTTACCACCGTCAGGAAGGCCGCAATATCGGCTTGCTGAACAAAATCCGCGCCTACGCGCTGCAGGATAAAGGCTATGACACCGTCGAAGCCAACCACCAGCTCGGTTTTGCGGCAGACGAACGCGACTTCACGCTGTGCGCCGATATGTTTAAGCTGCTGGGGGTAAACGAGGTGCGTTTGCTGACCAATAATCCGCGTAAGGTGGAGATCCTCAGCGAAGCGGGCATCAATATCGTTGAGCGCGTGCCGCTGATCGTCGGTCGCAACCCGAAGAACGCGCACTATCTGGATACCAAAGCCGAGAAGATGGGCCATTTGCTGCCGAAGCCGGAATAACCGCTCAGTCAGCTTCAATGCTGAGATGCGGGCGGACCCTGCCGCCCGCATTAGCACTTTATCGCTGTATGCCGGGTTTCCCCGGCGTTACGTTTAGTTGAGCATATTGCGGATAACGTAGTGCAGAATGCCGTCATTGCGGTAATAGGTCAGTTCGTTGCCGGTATCGATGCGGCAGCGCGTTTCCAGCGTCTCCTGCGTACCATTCGGACGCGTCATCGTCACCTTCACCGTACAGCCCGGCTCCAGCTCCGACAGATTCTCGATGTCGAACACCTCTTCGCCGGTCAGCTGCAGCGTTTTGCGCGTGACCCCTGGCGCAAACTCCAGCGGCAAAATGCCCATGCCGATCAGGTTGGAACGGTGGATACGCTCGAACGATTCGGTAATCACCACGCGCACGCCCTGCAAACGCGGGCCTTTCGCCGCCCAGTCGCGGCTGGAGCCGGAGCCATACTCTTTACCGGCGATGATCGCCAGCGGCGTCCCCTCTTGCTGATACCTCATCGCCGCATCGTAGATCGCCATCTGTTCGCCGCTGGGGATATGACGGGTATAGCCCCCTTCGACGCCCGGCACCATCTCGTTGCGAATACGGATATTGGCGAAGGTGCCGCGCATCATCACTTCATGGTTGCCGCGTCTTGAACCGTAAGAGTTAAAGTCGGCGCGATCGACGCCATTGTCCTGAAGATAACGGCCTGCGGGACTGTCAGCTTTAATGCTGCCTGCTGGCGAGATATGGTCGGTAGTAACGGTGTCGCCCAGCATCGCCAGCACGCGCGCGCCTTTAATATCTTTGACAGGTTTCGGCTCGCGCTCCATATCGTCAAAGAACGGCGACAGGCGAATATAGGTAGAGCCCTCGTCCCACGCATAGGTGGCCGCTTCGCTCACTTTGATCTCCTGCCACTCTTTGGTGCCGTAGAACACCTCGGCGTACTCTTTATGGAACATGTCGCTGGTCACCTGCTGCACCGCGGTGGCGATCTCTTCCGGCGACGGCCAGATATCCTTCAGGAAAACGTCCCTGCCCTGCGGATCCTGTCCCAGCGGTTCGGTCTGCAGATTGATCTTCATATTGCCCGCCAGCGCATAAGCGACCACCAGCGGCGGCGACGCCAGCCAGTTGGTTTTCACCAGCGGATGAATACGCCCTTCAAAGTTGCGGTTGCCGGAGAGCACGGCGCCGACGGTCAGATCGCCCGCTTTGATTGCGGCTTCAATCTCGTCGGGCAGCGGGCCGGAGTTGCCGATACAGGTGGTGCAGCCGTAGCCCACCAGGTTAAAGCCGAGCTTGTCGAGGTAAGGCGTCAGCTGCGCAACCGCCAGATAGTCGGAAACCACTTTCGAACCCGGCGCCAGCGAGGCTTTCACCCAGGGCTGACGCTTCAGGCCGCGCTCAACCGCTTTTTTCGCCAGCAGCCCCGCCGCCATCAGCACGCTCGGGTTAGAGGTGTTGGTGCAGGAGGTAATGGCGCTAATCACCACGGCGCCATCTTCGATCTCATGGCTGAGGCCGGTGCGGCTGTCGGTGTAGGTCACCGATTTATGCGCCGGCTGGCTGTGATTCACCTCCAGCTCGTTGCTGGCGTTGAACGCGGCAGGCACATCGCCGAGGGAAACGCGATCCTGCGGGCGTTTGGGTCCGGCGATGCTCGATTCCACGCTGTCCATATCCAGCGCCAGCGTGCTGGTAAAGATCGGCTCGTCGCCCGGATTGCGCCACAGTCCCTGGGTTTTGGCATAGGCTTCCACCAGTGCGACCTGCTCGGCGTCGCGCCCGGTCAGCGTCAGGTAGCCCAGCGTCACGTCGTCAATCGGGAAGAATCCGCAGGTCGCGCCATATTCTGGCGCCATATTGGCGATGGTGGCGCGGTCAGCCAGCGGCAAATCCGCCAGACCATCGCCATAGAACTCAACGAATTTGCCGACCACGCCATGCTTGCGCAGCATCTGGGTCACGGTCAGCACTAAATCGGTGGCGGTAATTCCCGGACGCAGCTTGCCGGTCAGCTTAAAGCCGACCACATCGGGAATCAGCATGGAAACCGGCTGCCCGAGCATCGCCGCTTCGGCTTCGATGCCGCCGGCGCCCCAGCCCAGCACGCCGAGCGCGTTAATCATCGTGGTGTGGGAGTCGGTGCCGACCAGCGTATCCGGCCAGGCGAACTGTTTGCCGTCAATCTGCTCATGCCAGACCGATTTACCGAGGTACTCCAGATTCACCTGGTGACAGATGCCGGTGCCCGGCGGCACGACGCGGAATTTATTAAAGGCCTTCTGGCCCCAGCGTAAAAAGACATAGCGCTCATGGTTGCGCGCCATCTCCAGCTCGACGTTCTCTTCGAACGCGCTGTCGTCGCCGAAGCGGTCCACGGTAACGGAGTGGTCGATAACCAGATCCACCGGCGAAAGCGGATTGACCTTCGCTACGTCGCCGCCCAGGCGCTTCACCGCCTCGCGCATCGCTGCAAGATCCACTACCGCCGGCACGCCGGTGAAATCCTGCATCAGCACGCGCGCAGGACGATAGGCAATTTCTCGGTCGGCATGCGCATTCTGCTGCCAGCCGACCAGCGCCTGAATATCTTCTTCCGTCACGGAATCGCCATCCTGCCAGCGCAGGAGATTCTCCAGCAGCACTTTTAACGATTTGGGAAGGCGGTCGATGTTGCCGAGGTGTTGGGCGGCGCGGGGTAGACTGAAAATATGATACTGCTGCTTGTCGACCTGTAGCGTGTCCTGACTCTGCTCGCGTAGGGTGTCCGACATAGCTCCTCCTTTCTTATCGTGATCGCGGTAACCTCAGAGAGAACAAGGTTTATGTTAAAGATAGACTACATTTTCTTTAACGTTTTGATTACAACACGAAATGCTACACCATTGTGCAGACAAACGAAAACGCCCCGCAGAACTCTGCGGGGCGTTGGCGAAAAGAATAAGGAGAAATACCGCTTTCAGGTTACACAGCAATCCATACGGCCGCTGCCCAGAATGCAAATGAGAATGCATATGCGCTCAGCCAGGAGATTTTAATAGTATTGATAGTCATATTCATACGTCACTCCTCCCGAATTCGGGCGTAAAAAAATCCTGCAGTCATCGGTTAGATGACACCTTTTTTTATGCTGAGTGTAAAAGAGTGGGCTTTTAATTTGCCCGCCGGATAACCGGAAAGAAGTATTGCGCTGGCAAAGCCAGTCACGCTGACAGCTTATTTGGCTTTCGTGTCCATGAAAGACTCGATGAAGTGACGCTGATTTTCACTCAGTTCCCAGCTATCCGGGATAGTCACTTTCTGTTCCGTCACGCTGCTCTCTTTGCCTTTACAGGCTGGCGCCTGAAGCTGAGGCGCGGATAACGACTGTTTACGGCTGAGTGTGTTCGCCCACATGGTTTAGCCCCATATACGCCAGATCATCAATGCTACAACTACCCAGAACAGCGCAGAAGCAGCTATTACGGTTAACCAGGCTTTGCGACGGGTGTTACCAGAGCGCTCAACCTTGGTGCTTTTTGCCCGGAAGTCCGGTTGTACAGTCAGTCTCGTAGCCATAGTTTTTGATAATCACTCTCAATAAAACGATTGATAACATCGATTAAGATTTAGGACGAATCCTAAACTCATTAAGGCCGAAAATCCAGTTATTTTTATTGAGCACAACGATTAACGCTATTAATCAACGTGGCCTGAAAACTTAAGGAATAATGAACCGCGACACATTTCCTTAATTGAATTATTAGATTGCAAATTTGAGTTAAATTGCGATTAGGGCCATTTCAAATTTGAGTTAACTTTATAAAACCTGACTTAAAGCGCTTTCACATCAGGTCTTAACTGGAGTATGGGAATAATCCTGGCTGGGCGCAAAGCGGCAAAGTTAAAATTGTGTACTGTTTCTCATTTAAGTAACGCAAACAGGAAAACATGTGACCGATGTTTCATTTACACAAAAATAATAGCTTTTTTCGACATTTAGATGGCGCTAACGGCTACGGATAAAAAAGGCTGCCGAGGCAGCCTTTAACAATGCTAAACGAAACGCGGACTTACTTAAACGGCAGCTTGATATCTTTGAACATCGCTTCGATATCTTCGTTAGAGCGCAGCGCTACCGCCGCATCCACCACGTCGCGCGTCAGGTGCGGCGCAAAGCGTTGAATAAAATCATACATATAGCTGCGCAGGAAGGTGCTGCGCCGGAAGCCGATTTTGGTGGTGCTGTTGGTGAAAATTTCCGCCGCTTCGATGCGCACCAGGTCAGGATCGGCGATGGGATCGACCGCCATGCTGGCGATAACACCGACACCGAGGCCTAAGCGTACATAAGTTTTAATAACGTCTGCGTCGGTCGCGGTGAAAACGATACGCGGCGTCAGGCCGGCGCGATTGAACGCAGTATCCAGTTCCGAACGTCCGGTAAAGCCGAAGGTATAGGTCACCAGCGGATATTCCGCCAGCTCTTCGATAGAGACCTGGCCCTTGCCCGCCAGCGGATGATCGGGCGTCACCACGATGGCGCGATTCCAGTGGTAGCACGGCAGCATAATCAAATCGTCGTAGAGATGCAGCGCTTCAGTGGCGATGGCGAAATCGGCGTTGCCTTTGGAGACCGCCTCGGCGATCTGCGTCGGCGAGCCCTGATGCATATGCAGCGAGACGCGCGGATAGCGCTCGATAAAGCCTTTAATCACGCCAGGCAAGGCGTAGCGCGCCTGGGTATGGGTGGTCGCCACGTAGAGCGAGCCCTTATCCGGCCAGGTATGCTCTCCCGCCACCGATTTAATCGCATCGACTTTAGACAATACCTCGCGGGCGATGCGAATGATCTCCTCGCCGGCCGGCGTGACCTGGGTTAAATGCTTGCCGCTGCGCGCAAAGATCTGTACGCCCAGCTCATCCTCCAGCATACGCACCTGCTTACTGATGCCCGGCTGCGAGGTGTAAAGCCCTTCTGCTGTCGAAGAGACGTTGAGGTTGTGATTAACCACTTCGACGATATAGCGCAACTGCTGCAATTTCATATCTGTTCCATCCCAGTAAGCTACAGAGCAGCATCCCCGATTGACGTATTTTCGCCGGATCGGTGAGAAAAGAGGCAAAGCATAGGAACATGTCGGAAATGCTATAACCACTATATCATCGCGGGAAGGAATGTAGAACGTTTCGATATAAGGCTAAGAAAAAGGCCAGCATTGCTGGCCTTAGATAATAGAGAGGAGATTACTTTTTCGCTTCCTGCCACTTGCCGTCGATATAAAACGCCGACCAGCCTGTCGCTTTGCCCTCTTTTTCAGAGGCGACATACTGCTGTTTGGTTTTACGGCTAAAGCGCACCATCGTCTTGTTGCCGTCGGCATCGGTCGCAGGCGCGTCAGCCAGGTAGCGCAGTTTCTCCGGCAGACGATCTTTAAAGCGCTGCAGCTCTTCCACTAACGGCGCGCGGGTTTCGCGCGATTTCGGGAAGGTGTTGGCCGCGAGGAACACGCCCGCCGCGCCGTCGCGCAGGACGAAATAGGCGTCCGATTTCTCGCACGGCAGTTCAGGCAGCGGCACCGGATCTTCTTTCGGCGGCGCAACCTCGCCGTTACGCAGAATTTTACGCGTGTTCTTACAGTCGTCGTTGGTGCAGGCCATATACTTGCCGAAACGCCCCATTTTCAGGTGCATTTCCGACCCGCACTTCTCGCACTCCACCACCGGGCCGTCGTAGCCTTTGATGCGGAATTCGCCCTGCTCGATCTCGTAGCCGTCGCACTCTGGGTTGTTGCCGCAGACGTGCAGCTTACGCTGCGGATCGATCAGGTAGCTGTCCATCGCCGTGCCGCACTTCTGGCAGCGGCGACGGGCGCGCAACGCGTTAGTTTCAGCGTCGTCGCCTTCCAGCACGTTCAGCACTTCGTTTTCCGGGATCAGGTTGATGGTCTGCTTGCAGCGCTCTTTCGGCGGCAGCGCATAGCCGGAACAGCCGAGAAAGACGCCGGTGCTGGCGGTGCGGATGCCCATCTTGCGTCCGCAGGTCGGACAGTCGATAGAGGTGAGCACCATCTGGTTCGGCTGCATGCCGCCCTCTTCCGGGTCTTTCTCTGCCTTGTCCAGCTGCTGAGTAAAGTCGCTGAAGAAGTTATCCAGCACGCCTTTCCACTCCGCCTCGTTATTGGCGACGCGGTCGAGGCTGTCTTCCATGGTGGCGGTAAAGTCGTAGTTCATCAGATCGCGGAAGTTCTCTTCCAGCCGATCGGTGACGATTTCGCCCATCTTCTCGGCGTAGAACCGACGATTCTCCACCCGAACGTAGCCGCGATCCTGAATGGTCGAGATAATAGCGGCGTAGGTAGAAGGACGGCCGATGCCGCGCTTTTCCAGCTCGCGTACCAGCGAGGCTTCGCTGAAGCGCGCCGGCGGTTTGGTAAAGTGCTGGCTCGGCGTCAGCTGCTGCAGATCGAGCGTCTCGCCTTTGGCGACGTGCGGCAGCGTGCGGTCCTCGTCGTTTTTACGCAGCGCTGGCATCACGCGCGTCCAGCCGTCGAAGCGCAGCGTGCGCCCTTTCGCCTTCAGCTTGAAGCCAGCGGCGGCGACGGTGAGCGTGGTGGAATCGTACTGCGCCGGCATCATCTGACAGGCGACGAACTGACGCCAGATCAGCTGATAGAGCTTCTGCGCGTCCGCTTCCATATCCTTGAGCTTTTCCGCCACGACATTGACGTCGGAAGGACGGATCGCTTCGTGCGCTTCCTGGGAATTCTCTTTGCTGGCGTAGGTATTCGCCGTCTCCGGCAGATACTTCTTGCCGAAGTTTTTGTCGATGTAGCCGCGCGCCATCGCCAGCGCATCCTGACTCAGGTTGGTGGAGTCGGTACGCATATAGGTAATGTGGCCCGCTTCATACAGGCGCTGCGCCATCATCATGGTCTTCTTGACGCCGAAGCCGAGTCGCGTACTCGCCGCCTGCTGCAGCGTCGAGGTAATAAAGGGCGCGCCAGGCTTACTGCTGGTCGGTTTATCTTCGCGATCCACCACTTCATAGCGGGCGTTTTCCAGCAGCGCGACGGCGGCCTGCGTCTGTTCGCCGTTGACCGGGCGGAACGGGCTGTCGTTCTGGTGCGTAACGGACATCGCCAGCAGATCGCCTTTCGCCGTATGCAGATCGGCGTTCAGCTCCCAGTACTCTTCCGGCACGAACGCTTTGATTTCTCGCTCGCGCTCGACCACCAGACGCACCGCCACGGACTGGACGCGGCCGGCAGAAAGGCCGCGCGCGATTTTTTTCCACAGCAGCGGCGAGACCATATAGCCGACGACGCGGTCCATAAAGCGACGCGCCTGCTGGGCGTTAACGCGGTCGATATTCAGTTCGCCCGGCGTTTCAAACGCCTGACGAATCGCATTTTTGGTGATTTCGTTAAATACCACGCGGCTGAAGCGCTTGTCGTCGCCGCCGATCACTTCCCGCAGGTGCCAGGCGATGGCTTCCCCTTCGCGGTCAAGGTCGGTTGCGAGATAGATGTGGTCGGCGTTTTGCGCCAGCGCTTTCAGTTCGGAGACAACTTTTTCCTTGCCGGGCAGGATCTGATAATCCGCTTTCCAGCCGTGATACGGGTCGACGCCCATGCGGCTGACCAGCGCGGCCTTTTCATCTTTTTTAACTTTTTTCGCTTTTTTGTCGCCGGCCCCGTCAGCACTCTTTTTCGCGGTTGAACCACTGGTCGGCAAATCACGGATATGACCGACGCTGGATTTCACCACGTAGTCACTACCGAGGTATTTATTGATTGTTTTGGCCTTTGCCGGGGACTCAACGATGACGAGTGCTTTACCCATATGTACCTTTACCTAATGAAAACGTCCTGATAAACGGGAGAGGATTTGATGCCCAGAAACCCAGTGGGTTCAATATTGTTGCGCCTTTTTTGCTTTTCAAGGCTGCGGGGTCAATCTCGGGCCAGCTGGCATATGTTTATGCAAGGGTATGAATAAGAGCGACTTTTTCATCTGACACAATCACACTTCCCGGTGTGATCTCCCTGAAATCTGAATCGCCCACACTCTACCTGATAAAATTCGTTACGCAACTTAATTAGCACTCAGTTGAATTTTGCGCCAGATTTTCACGCGTTTTGCTGATTTGCCGCGCAGCGGTTTTGGCACGTAATATAGAAAGGATTTTATGGATGTCAAAAAGGCGATATTCAATGCAGAAAAATACGCAACCCATTTCACGCCAGGCGCTACTGGAAAAAGCCAATACGCTTATTCGGGAACACGACGATTATTTTGCCGGTCTGGAAGCTGACGAGGTGATTCAGCAGGGCGACGTGCTGGTATTTCGCGGCCCCTTTTTTCTTGATGAAGAAGGGCTGCCGACGGCGAAAACCACGGCGGTGTTTAACGTCTTTAAATATCTGGCGCTGACGCTCTCGTCGCGCTATCACCTGGCATAAAAAACCCGGCCCTGATAGCAAAGACGCATCCCTTGCGCGGGACGCTTTGCTCTTCGGGGCCGGGCATCCGCCTGCAGGTTAGCCGTTAAAGCAGCGGCTTCTCGCCGCGCTGCCACCACTTCATTAGCAGGCGTTCCGCTACCGAGCCGGCGCTGTGGGTGACGCGGTCGATCATCTTGCGACGACGCGCATAGTGCACGCCCAGCACGTTGAACACATCCATCTGGCTGATGATCAGCTCGTCGCTGGTGCTGATATCGTCGATAAGATTTAACGCCAGCGCCTGGCGGCCATACCAGTGTTCGCCCGTCGCGACTTTATCGATATCCAGCGACGGACGCATCTGGTGTACGAACTCTTTAAACAGCAGGTGCGTTTCGTTGAGATCTTCCTGAAACTTCTCGCGGCCCTCGTCGGTATTCTCGCCAAACAGCGTCAGGGTGCGTTTGTACTGCCCCGCGGTATGCAGTTCGACGTCGATATCGTTGCGTTTGAGTAGACGGTTGAAGTTAGGGATCTGCGCTACCACGCCGATGGAGCCGAGAATGGCGAAAGGCGCCGCAACGATGCGATCCGCGACGCAGGCCATCATATAGCCGCCGCTGGCGGCCACTTTATCCACCGCCGCCGTCAGGCGCAGGCCGCGATCGCGCAGGCGCTGCAGCTGCGACGCCGCCAGTCCGTAGCCGTGCACCACGCCGCCCGGGCTCTCCAGCCGCAGCAGCACTTCGTCGCCCTTTTCCGCCACCGCCAGCACGGCGGAAACCTCTTCGCGCAGCGCCGTCACTTCGCCGGCGTCCATGCTGCCCTTAAAGTCGATCACGTAAAGCGTCGGCTTCTGGCTCTCGACGACGCCCTGCTTCGCGGCGCGCTTCTCCGCTTTGGCCTTCTGCTTTTCCGCTTTTTTATGCTGCTTTAGCCACACCTTCTGCACCTGCGGCTTCATTTTAGCCAGCTGCAGATCATCCTTCATTTGCTGATAGTCTTCGCCCAGATGCGTCAGCCGCAGCTGCCCCGCCGCCTGGCCGCGCTTGCGCAGCGCCGCGTTAACGATAATCGCCACAACGGCGGCGACGGCTACCACCACCGTCACCGCTTTAGCGAGAAATAATCCATAGCTGGAGAGTAAATCCATTCTGCCGCCTTATTAAACAGAGAATTAGCACCGATCGGAGAGTTTACCGGGTTTAGCGCCGCGCGTCGCCTGAAATGCCAGCGGCCGGCACAGAAAGCGCCTGCGGATGATTGCACCCTCCGGCGAATTGAGGCATAAAGCCAAAAACCCGTTTACGCGCTCAAGGAATTCGCCGTGCACTATCAACCGAAAAGCGACCTGCTGCAAAACCGCATTATTCTCGTCACCGGCGCCTCAGACGGCATTGGCCGCGAAGCCGCCATTACCTATGCGCGCTACGGCGCGGAAGTTATCCTGCTGGGCCGCAACCTGGAGCGGCTAGCGCAAACGCAGCAGGCGATCGCTCAGCTGGGCCTGCGCCCGGCGCACTGCCTGGTGTTCGATCTGGCGCAGGCGACCCCGGAATCCTGTCAGCAGCTGGCTAACCAGCTGGCGCAGCAGTTCCCGCGCCTTGACGGCGTGCTGCACAACGCCGGCATTCTGGGCGAGATCGTGCCGCTAGCCGAGCTGGATCCGCACATCTGGCAGCAGGTAATGAAGATTAACCTCGACGCCACCTTTTTCCTGACCCAGGCGTTGCTGCCGCTGCTGCTGAAATCGAGCGCCGGCTCGCTGGTCTTCACCACCTCCAGCGTCGGCCGCACCGGCCGCGCGGGCTGGGGCGCCTATGCGGTGTCGAAGTTCGCCACCGAAGGCATGATGCAGGTGCTGGCGGATGAGTATAAGAACCAGTCCCTGCGGGTCAACTGTATCAACCCAGGCGGCACGCGTACCAAAATGCGCGCCTCGGCCTTCCCGCAAGAAGATGCCGACAAGCTGAAAACGCCGGCCGATCTGATGCCGCTCTACCTTTATGTGATGGGCGACGACAGCCGCCGTAAAACCGGCATCAGTTTCGACGCGCAGCCCGGCCGCAAACCCGGAGCGGCGGAGTAATGGGCGACGATCGCCACCAGCAGCGGCAGCAGCGGCTGAAAGAGCAGGTTGACGCGCGCATCGCCGCCGCCACGGAAACGCGCGGCATCATGATGGTCTTTACCGGCAACGGCAAAGGCAAAACCACCGCCGCCTTCGGCACCGCGCTGCGCGCCGTGGGGCACGGCAAAAAAGTGGGCGTTATCCAGTTTATCAAGGGCGAATGGCCCAACGGCGAGCGCAATCTGCTGGCGCAGCACGGCGTGGAATTTCAGGTGATGTCCACCGGCTTTACCTGGGAGACGCAGAACCGCGCCACCGATACCGCCGCCTGTCAGGCGGTGTGGCAGCACGCCATGCGCATGCTGGCGGACGATACCCTGGATCTGGTACTGCTCGACGAAATCACCTATATGGTGAGCATGGATTATCTGCCGCTGGACGAGCTGGAGCGCGCGCTGGCGGCGCGCCCGGCGCATCAGAGCGTGATCCTGACCGGGCGCGGCTGCCATCGCGCGC
>Ga0209796_10001210_pt1 | contig 11467 bp, 10 predicted proteins | sample AgamicOrSfrz_FD_187167 | JGI IMG/M metagenome (GOLD analysis project Ga0209796, IMG submission 187167) | Agave microbial communities from Guanajuato, Mexico - Or.Sf.rz (SPAdes) (version 2) | ecosystem: Host-associated > Plants > Phyllosphere > Phylloplane/Leaf | place: Guanajuato, Mexico...
GGGCGTTTACCGGCGCGAATCAGATTCGTCAGGGCCGTTTCGAGCAGGCGGACGGCGGCACGCTGTTTCTGGATGAGATCGGCGATATGCCGCTCGACGTGCAGACGCGCCTGCTGCGCGTGCTGGCCGACGGGCAGTTTTACCGCGTCGGCGGCTATGCGCCGGTCAAAGTTGACGTGCGCATTATTGCGGCCACGCACCAGAATCTCGAGCTGCGGGTACAGGAAGGCAAATTCCGCGAGGATCTGTTCCATCGCCTGAACGTGATCCGCGTGCATCTGCCGCCGCTGCGCGAGCGCCGTGAGGATATTCCTCGCCTGGCGCGCTATTTCTTACAGGTAGCGGCGCGCGAGTTGGGCGTCGAGGCGAAAATCCTTCATCCGGAAACCGAAGCGGCGCTGACGCGTCTGCACTGGTCCGGCAACGTCCGCCAGCTGGAGAACACCTGCCGCTGGCTGACGGTGATGGCGGCCGGTCAGGAGGTGCTGATTCAGGATCTGCCTCCTGAGCTGTTCGAGTCCAGCACGCCGGAAAATCCGGTGCAGTCGCTGCCGGACAGCTGGGCGACCCTGCTGGCGCAGTGGGCCGACCGTGCGCTGCGTTCCGGTCATCAAAACCTGCTCTCTGAAGCGCAACCGGAGATGGAGCGCACCCTGCTGACCACCGCCCTGCGTCATACGCAGGGACACAAGCAGGAAGCGGCAAGGCTGCTGGGCTGGGGACGCAATACCCTCACGCGCAAGCTGAAAGAGCTGGGCATGGAGTAACGGGCGAACGGCAAGGCGACTTTTTACACCAGGCGTCGCCTTGTCCCGCTTTACATGCCGATGCCGTTCAGTATCATACGGGCGGCTATCGGGAGATGAACGATGTTACATTCTTTTCTTCACATGATTTCGCACAATGTCGCCGTTATCGGCAGCGCCGTCGGCCACTCGCCGCAGGCCGCCTTCGCGACCGTGCTGTGCGCCATCATGGTCAATCTGTTTAACTAAACTCCGCGCCAGCGCGTTTTCGCCTTAAATCACGCGCGAAAATTGCTGCTGGCGCGCCTTCTGGCGCAAATAAACGTCAAAGCACATGCAGATGTTGCGGATCAGCAAACGGCCTGCGCCGGTGACCTGCAAACCGCCGCCGCGCCGCTCGACCAGCCCATCGTCGATCAGCGGCTGCAACAACGCTAAATCCTCAGCGAAATAGTCGCAGAAGCGAATCGCGTATTGCGCTTCGATGGCGCTGAAATCGAGCGAGAAGTTGCAAATTAGCTGCTTGATAACGTCGCGCCGCAGGCAATCGTCCGCGGTAAGCGCCACGCCGCGCCAGAGCGCCTCGCCGCGCGTCGCTACCGCGTCGTACCAGCGATTCAGCTCTTTCTCGTTCTGCGCGTAGCTGTCGCCGATCATGCTGATGGCGGACACGCCGAGTCCCAGCAGATCGCTGTCGCCCTGGGTGGTATAGCCCTGGAAGTTGCGATGCAGCAACCCGGCGCGCTGCGCCTGCGCCAGCTCGTCCTGCGGCTTCGCAAAGTGATCCATGCCGATAAAGTCATAGCCCTGCTGCGTCAGCGTCGCAATGGTCTGCTGCAGAATTTGCAGCTTCTGCTGCGCCGACGGCAGCTCCTGCTCTTTGATTTTACGCTGCGCCGCAAACAGCGCCGGCAGGTGCGCGTAGTTGAACACGCTCATGCGGTCCGGATTAAGCGCAATCACGCGCTGCAGCGTATAGGCGAAGCTCTCCGGCGTTTGCAGCGGCAAACCGTAGATAAGATCGATGCTGGTGGAGTGAAAGCCCTGCTCGCGCGCCCGCGCCATCAGCGCAAAAATCGCCTCTTCGTCCTGCACGCGATTCACGCGCTCCTGCACCGCTTTATTAAAATCCTGCACGCCCATGCTCAGGCGGTTAAAGCCGAGCTGGCGCAGGTGGGAAATAGTCTCGGGCTCGATTTCGCGCGGATCGACCTCGATCGACATCTCCAGGTCGTCCGCCAGGCTGAAGTGATCCCTCAGCAATGCCACCAGCCGTGAAAGCTGCTCATGATTGAGAAAGGTCGGCGTGCCGCCGCCCCAGTGCAGCTGCGTAACGCGGCGGTCGCGAAATAGCGGCGCGCGCTGGCGGATCTCCTGCGCCAGCACGTCCAGATAGCGATCGGCTTTGTGCAGCTGGCGCGTCACGACCTTATTGCAGCCGCAAAAGTAGCAGAGCTTGTGGCAGAACGGGATATGAACGTAGAGCGACAGCGGGCGCTCCGGATAGCGCGCCACGGCGCGCTGAAAATCCGCCTCGCCGTAGCTGTCGCTGAATTCAAGCGCTGTAGGGTATGAGGTATAGCGCGGACCGGCGTAATTGTACTTTTCAATAAGCCGCTGATCCCAGGAGACAGGTTGCAAAGACATGCTTACTCCTTCCGGTGACGTCTGTGAGAAGGTCGCGATGCAGAAGAGAGGAAAGGTGGGCGGGACTGAACCCGACGTAAACGTGACTTCAGACGCGACAGGCGGCGTAGTTTAGCCAATAACCAGATGAGATAACATGTCAGCAGCAGCGCTAAAATTGATCCAGGCCAAAACATAACGATTTACCAGTCTGGCGCGGCATGCGCCGGGGCGCATGCCGATCAAAAAACTCAGTTGCCTTTCAGCAGACGATACATATCTTCTTCGGCCTGCTCATCTTCCGCTTCATCATCCATATCGATGCCGAGCTGCTCCATCAGTTCATCGATGCGGTCCAGGGTTTCATCGAGCCAGGCCTGCTCTTCCGCCGACAGCGTGTCGCCGTTTTCCATGCGATCCAGCAGCGCGTCGAGGCGCTCGCTGTTTTCCAGCTGCGCCAGCTCTTCTTCCGGGCTGAGACGCACTTTTTCCGCAGCGGGCTTCGCCGCTTTTTTTACCGGCGCGCTCACTGTTGCGCCATCCGCCACCAGCGGAATCGGTTTTTTACTGCCGATGCGCGGATCTTTGGCTTTATTGCCCTGGCCAGATTTTCCTGCGCTGGCGGCAGGATTGGCGCGGCTGCCGGATGCGTTGCCGCGATGCTTTTTATCACGCTTGCGATCGCGTGCGGCCTCATTGAGTTCTTCGCGCGATTTGCGTTTTGTTTTGCTTGCCGGTTTAGCGTGCGCGCCGCGTACAGGTTGCTTCATGATGTCAGGTCTCACTGTTTTTAATCAGTATCAGTATAACCCTCTCACTCCTGACGCTGCTTTTTTGTCGGCGATGCGCACGTTAACGTACGTATCCTCTTCTCAAGCTCGTCTGACAACAGAGGGGACAGAATTGCGGCGAAATCTAGCAGAAAGCGGACAAAGAAAAAAGGCGACAGCCTGATGCTGTCGCCTTATTTCGCACCTTCCGCAGAAGGAATCATATTTTTAATCCCTTTTGGCTCGCAACGTCCCGGTCAATCCCGCGCCTGCTCAACTCCTGAGCGAATCCCTGTCCTTGTCCGGCCTGTTATCCCTGACCGTCTCCTTTCCTTTGCTCGCGGTCGTCCCGACGCTCCTGAGCACATCATCCTGATGGGTGCAGCCCTGCACTGCCCAATAATGTAGACTAACCTGCGGAACCCACAACCTGACATTGGTCCTTTTTGGGCATTTAAACGCCTCATTATATTCAACCATATGATTATAAAGGTTTTAAATTTTCAACTTTTTCAGTAAAAACAGTAATAACTGGCAGCGTTTATGGCTGATATCTTACAAAAGGCCGGCGATCGATGCTGTCGGGCACTTTTGCGCCATAACGCGTATAATCAGCGCCAATGCCCGCATTCGTCTCTGGAGTTAAACTTTGTCTGCACTGAATTATCACGTTACCCACTTTATCCTCAGCGCCCCGGATATCCGCCATCTGCCAGCCGATACCGGTATTGAGGTCGCCTTCGCCGGCCGTTCCAACGCGGGTAAATCCAGCGCGCTGAATACGCTGACCAATCAAAAAAGCCTGGCGCGTACCAGTAAAACCCCTGGGCGCACGCAGCTGATCAACCTGTTTGAGGTTACGGAAGGCAAGCGCCTGGTGGATTTGCCTGGCTACGGCTATGCCGAAGTGCCGGAAGAGATGAAGCGCAAATGGCAGCGCGCGCTGGGCGAATATCTGCAAAAACGCGAAGCGCTGAAAGGCCTGGTGGTGTTGATGGATATTCGTCATCCATTAAAAGATCTCGACCAGCAGATGATTCAGTGGGCGGTAGAGAGCGGGATCCCGGTGATGGTGCTGCTGACTAAGGCGGATAAGCTCGCTTCCGGCGCGCGCAAGGCGCAGCTCAATATGGTGCGCGAAGCGGCACTGGCCTTTATGGGCGATGTGCAGGTGGAGATGTTCTCCTCCCTGAAAAAGATGGGCGTCGACAAGCTGCGCCAAAAACTGGACGTCTGGTTTAACGAACTGGCGCCGGCGCAGGATAACTCCGCTGAGGGGTAAAACGCTCGCCAGACTTAGCAAAAGCCCAATAAAAAACGCCCCAGTCATAAAATGACTGGGGCGGCTAATATTCAGCCAAATCCGATTACGTGAAGTAAAAGGTCTGAAAGATAGAACATCTTACCTCTGTACCCTACGCCTCGAACTTTACCTGATTTTTTCTGACGGACAAAGGGTTTTTTGTAGTTAGCTTTCATCAAACGACATGATTTTTCATGCGTTCGTCACAAAAATCGCCTCTGACTGTAGTTTAATTACTAAAAAAATGCTTAACCGAGAAGCAGTTAGAAACTGCACGCTTTTGTCTTACGCTGAATCGGTTAAACAGACTTTTTTCTTTTATCCTGAGCAAGCCAGAGAAGACGCGTCATCGCCAGCCTGAGCAATCTCAATCAGTGCGCCTCATCCCAGTTTTCGCCGACGCCGACCTCAACCTGCAGCGGCACGTCCAGCTTCATGCTGCCTTCCATCAGCGCGCGGATCTGCTGGCTGGCGGACTCAACCTCATCGCCCTGCACTTCGAACACCAGTTCATCGTGTACCTGCATGATCATTCTGACCGCGCCGTCGTTGCGCTGCTGCAGCCAGTCGTCCACCGCAATCATTGCACGCTTAATGATATCCGCCGCGGTGCCCTGCATCGGGGCGTTAATAGCCGCTCGCTCAGCGGCTTTGCGGCGAATAGCGTTGCTGGAGGTGATGTCCGGCAGCCACAGGCGACGCCCGTCCAGGGTTTCGACATAGCCTTTGCTGGCCGCCAGCTGCCGCGTGTTTTCCATGTAGCGCAGCACGCCGGGATAGCGTTCAAAGTAGAGATCCATATAGCGCTTCGCTTCGCCCGCGCCGATATTGAGCTGACGCGACAGACCGAACGCGCTCATACCGTAAATCAGGCCGAAGTTAATCGCTTTCGCGCTGCGGCGCTGTTCGCCGCTCACTTTATCCAGCGCAACGCCGAAGACTTCTGCCGCGGTGGCGCGGTGAATATCTTCGCCGTGCGCGAAGGCGTCCAGCAGGCCTTTGTCCTGTGAAAGGTGCGCCATGATGCGCAGCTCGATTTGCGAGTAGTCCGCCGCGACGATGCGGTTGCCTTTCCCGGCGATAAACGCCTGACGAATGCGGCGCCCCTCGTCATTACGCACCGGAATGTTCTGCAGATTAGGATCGGTAGAGGAGAGTCGCCCTGTCGCGGTTACCGCCTGGTGATAGGAAGTATGGACGCGACCGGTAAGCGGATTGATCATCTGCGGCAGCTTGTCGGTGTAGGTGGACTTGAGCTTCGACAGGCCGCGATGTTCGAGAATAACTTTCGGCAGCGGATAATCGAGCGCCAGCTCCGCCAGCACCTCTTCACTGGTAGAGGGCGCGCCGCCCGGCGTTTTCTTGGTCGGTTTGATGCCCTGCTTTTCAAACAGGATGGTCTGCAACTGTTTGGTAGAAGACAGGTTAAAAGGCTCGCCCGCCAGTTCATGCGCCTTCTGCTCCAGCTCCGCCAGCCTGAGCGTCAGCTCTTTGGAGTGCTGCGCCAGAATGCCCTGATCGATCAGCACGCCGTTACGCTCGACGCGCGAAATCACCGTAACCAGCGGCATTTCGATTGCTTCGAAGACGTGCTTCGGGCCCGCCTCTTTTTCCAGTTCCGCCCACATTTTCAGGTGCAGCTGTAGCGTGACGTCGGCATCTTCCGCCGCGTAGTGCGCCGCCTGCTCCAGCGCGATTTGGTTGAACGTCAGCTGGTTTTTTCCTTTGCCGGCGATCTCTTCGAAAGTCACGGTTTTATGATTCAGCCAGCGCGCCGACAGGCTGTCCATGTCGTGTTTGCCCACCACGCTGTTAAGCAGATAGGACTCCAGCATGGTATCGAACTTAATGCCGCCCAGCTCGATATCGTAGTTTTTCAGGACGCCGCGGTCATACTTCAGGTTCTGACCCACCTTAAGCGCGTTGCTGTCTTCAAGGATCGGCTTAAGCTGCGCCAGCACCTCGCGGCGATCGAGCTGATCCGGCGCATCAAGATAGTCGTGGCCTACCGGCAGATAGGCGGCCTCGCCCGGCGCGACGGCCAGCGCGATGCCAACGATATTGGCGCTGAGCGTATCGAGCGAATCGGTTTCGAGATCAAAAGCAAACAGATCGCTCTGTTTCAGCTTCTCCAGCCATTCATCGAGCGTCGCCTGATCGAGGATAGTGACGTAGCCGTCAGAGGCGAGCACGCTGGTCGCTTCCGGCTTAACCGGGGCTTCATCCGGCAACGCCTGCTGCGCTTTCAGATTGCTCTTTTTGCCCTGCAGCCATTTGCCGTCCTGCAGATCGGCCAGCCAGCGTTTGAATTCGTAACGGCTGAATAACGCCTGCAGAGCGGCGACGTCCGGCTCGGCGACCGTCAGCTCGCTGCAGCTAAGCTCCAGCTCAACGTCAGTTTTAATGGTAGCCAGCTGATAAGAGAGAAAGGCGACGTCGCGGTTCTGCTCTAGTTTGGCCGCCATGGTTTTCGCGCCGCGGAAAGAGAGCTCGGCGACTTTATCCAGATTATCGTAAATCGACCGCATGCCGCCTAATCCCTGCAGCAGCGCCTGCGCGGTTTTTTCGCCGACGCCCGGCACGCCTGGAATGTTATCCGAGCTGTCGCCCATCATCGCCAGAAAGTCGATGATCAGCCCAGGCGGCACGCCATACTTTTGCTCTACTTCCTCAGGGCCGAGAATGGTGTTGGTCATGGTGTTGATCAGGGTGATATTGGGCGTTACCAGCTGCGCCATATCTTTATCGCCGGTGCTAATCAGCACGGGACGGCCCTCTTTCTCCGCCTGCAGCGCCAGCGTACCGATAACGTCGTCCGCCTCAACGCCGCTTACCGCCAGCAGCGGCAGGCCCATCGCCTTCACCATTTCGTGCAACGGCGCGGTTTGCGCGCGCAAATCGTCCGGCATCGGCGGGCGATGCGACTTGTAGTGCTCGAACAGCTCATCCCTGAAGGTTTTACCCTTGGCGTCAAATACCACGGCAACGTGGCTTGGATTATATTGCGCCAGCAGACTTTTCAACATGTTGAGCACGCCATACATGGCGCCGGTAGGCTCGCCTGCGCTATTGGTAAGCGGCGGAAACGCATGGTAAGCGCGGTAAAGGTAGGATGAGCCATCAACCAGAATCAGGGGATTTTCTGCAATTTGCGCCATAAGTCTGTGTAATCTTCGTTGCCATGGATTGGACTATAAGGATGCCACAGCTTGAGCAGAATGTTGAACGCAGGGCGTCCACGCCGCGATTTTTTCGCGCTTTTACGCTGCGGATCGCAAGGATCTTTCTGTGGATAACTTTGTGCGCAAAAATCATAACGTCTTACGGCTAGCGGTATAAAATGCCGCCGTTATTTATAAAGTCAAATTAAATCAGTTTGTTATGTTATTACCGTGACAAGGTATGCCTTTCTACACAGCCAGTGGCTTATGTGGATATTAAATTGGAAAGGATGCAAATGGACTATTTTGCTAAATAATTTCACCCATAAAAAAACGCCGACATTGTCGGCGTTTTCAGGCGTAATGCGCGTTTATTATTTCTGGCTGACCAGGAATTTCACGACGTTGGCATATTCCGCGACAAAGTTATCCATGGAGCTGGTGTCGAGACCGCCGTTATTGACCATATATTTGCCGTTGACGAACATTGCCGGCACGCCGCGCAGATCGACGTCCGAAGCGGCTTTTTGCTGCTGCGCAACCAGCGCTTTTACGGCAAAGCTGTTCCAGGCGGCGTCATATTCCTGCGAAGAGATGCCCGCTGCGTTAATAAAGGCAGCTTTCAGGCTGTCGGCATCGGTAATTGTCTGGGTTTTCTGAATGCCGTCGAAGAGCGGCGCCGTGACTTTATCTTCAACGCCCAGCGCCAGCGCAACCGCCCATGCGTGCGTTACGACCGGACCGAAATCGCCGCCTAAAAAGTCGACGTGATATTTAACCACTTTAGTATCGGCGGGCAGATTCTTTTTCACGGCCTCGCCAACATGGTAAACACGCTCGAACTGATAGCAGTGCGGGCAAAAGAAGGAGAAGAACTCCAGCACCTGCGGTTCGCCAGCAACCGGTTTCGGCAGGCTGACGTATTGCTGACCATCGGTAAACTGGGCAGCAGAGGCGCTGAACGCCAGCACTAAACCAACCAGTGCAAACCAAATTTTCTTCATTGTGAAAAATTCTCCTGACTTCTCTATTTAAAATTGCGGGGTCAGCTGCAGCGGCGGTTCCTGCAACAGCTTCTCCTGCTCGGTAAATTGCGAAATCTGTCTGCGCCAGAAATCCTCGTCCGTCATCCACGGAAACGCACGGGGAAAGGCCGGATCCTGCCAGCGGCGCGCAACCCAGGCCAGATAATAAACCATGCGCATGGCGCGTAAAGGTTCAATCAGTGACAATTCATTAATATCAAAATCGCTGAACTCAGTATAAGCCTCCAGCAGGATATCCCACTGGATGCGTTGCTCCTGCCGATCGCCGTTGATCAACATCCAGAGATCCTGCACCGCCGGCCCGTTACGCGCATCGTCGAGATCGACGAAGAGCGGCCCGTCGCGCCACAAGATGTTGCCTGGATGGCAATCGCCATGGAGACGCAGTGGCTGCCAGCTGTGATGCCAGCGTTGCTCTAAGGCGACGCCAAGCTTATCCAGGGCCTGCAATAGTGCTGGCTTCAGGGAAGCGGGCACCAGAGCATTGCTCGCCAGTTCGGCGCGCGGCTGATGCAGGTACTCCTCTAAATCCATGGTAGGACGGTGCTCAAAGCGCTGCTTGCGCCCGGTCTGGTGTATGCGCCCCAGAAAGCGGCCGACCCACTCCAGATGTTCATCATTGTCGGTTTCATACTGGCGGCCGCCAAGACTGGGAAACACAGTAAACATGAAGCCAGCATGGGTATGCAGCGTTTTTCCCTGCAGGATCAGAGGGGCGGCAACCGGCACCTCATCCGTCTGCAGATCGCGCGTGAAGCGATGCTCTTCTTCGATCTGCGCCGCGTTCCAGCGCTGCGGACGATAGAACTTCACCACGTAGCGATGCCGGTCTTCATCGCTGAACTGATAGACGCGATTTTCATAGCTGTTAAGCGCGGTTAATCCAGACTCAACCCGAAGTCCTGTTTCCCATAGCGCATCGAGGATGGCGTCAGGATTAAGCGTCTGGAAATTAAAAGCGGCATCCATAGGATTATCCGTTACTGTCTTTACGAGAAGCCGCCAAGCATAGCATTAGTTATCATCCTTAATCACACCGCGCGCGCGCAGCAGCGCAGTTTTAAAATCCGTTTCATAATCTTTTTGTCGCCCGGGAATTTCCGCATACTTATCGGCATTGCGCATTTTCAGATGGTAAATCAATACGTCATCGGTTAATTCACTTAATGGGCCACTGAAACCCGATTCCTGCGCCAGTTTTTGTAAAAATTGCGTCAGGTCGAGGTCGGGCTCCTGTTGCCATGCAGGACGCAGCAGCTCGAGCAGTTCATTCAGGCGATGGTATTTCATCTATTTTTCCTCATAACAGGTTTGTTATAAGCCTTTAGACAGGAGTATCGGCATGACAGCATTAACCGGCATTATTCTGGCCGGCGGACAGGGGCGTCGCATGGGCGGTCAGGATAAAGGGCTGGTGCTGTTTCGCGGCATCCCGCTTTATCAGCATGTTCTTCAACGGCTCAGGCCGCAAGTCGACATTGTCATGATAAGCGCCAACCGTAACCTTGATCGTTATCAGTCGAGCGGCTGTCGGGTCATCTCTGATACCTTGCCCGACTATCCGGGACCGCTGGCGGGCATGCTGAGCGGCCTGCAAGCCGCGCAAACGGAATGGGTGACCTTCTGCTCCTGCGACACCCCTTTCGTACCCGTTGATTACGTTGAGCAGCTACAACGGCTCAAAGCAGAGGCACTGGCCGTGTGGGCACGCTCGGCCGAACGCGATCATCCTGCGCTGGCGCTGGTGCATCGCAGCCTGGCGGAGCCGCTGGCTGATTATCTACAGCGCGGGGAGCGACGCCTGATGCAGTTTTTACGCGAACAGGGCGGCCATGCGGTGACGATGAGCCAGGATGAAACCGCATTTCGTAATGTGAATACGCCTGACGATCTTGAGGATAACGCGCTATGACGCTGCCGTTGCTGGCTATCGCCGCCTGGAGCGGCACCGGGAAAACTACGCTGTTGCAGCAGGTGATCCCGCTGCTGAAAGCGCGAGGTATTCGCCCCGGCTTGATAAAGCATACGCATCATCAGATGGAGATCGATACGCCGGGAAAAGACAGTTATCTGCTGCGAAAAGCGGGCGCAGATCAGGTTATTGTCGCCAGTTCGCAGCGCTGGGCGCTGATGTGCGAGACGCCGGACGCTACGCTCGATTTGCGCTATCTGGTCAGCCGGATGGATGCGACTTTGCTGGATATAGTGCTGGTGGAAGGATTTAAAGATGAGCCGGTGCCGAAAATTATTTTGTGGCGCGCGGGGGTAAAAGACGAGGTTTTGCCCGTGCTGGACGAGCACGTTATTGCTGTCGCCAGCGATAGCCGTTTTGAGACAGGTGTGCCCTTACTAGATCTGAATCGTCCCGAAGAGATTACCGCCTTTATCATCGAGTGGTTAGGCAGGGCGTAACGCGATCCGACGTGCTGAACGACAGATCTTTCAGCGCGCTTTGCAGGCCTGAAAACGCAAAAAGCCCCGACCGTGAGGTCAGGGCTGTCGCGTATGGATGCCTGGCAGTTCCCTACTCTCGCATGGGGAGACCCCACACTACCATCGGCGCTACGGCGTTTCACTTCTGAGTTCGGCATGGGGTCAGGTGGGACCGCCGCGCTAAGGCCGCCAGGCAAATTCTGTCTCCGCGCCGCCCGCCGGGCCGCGCAGAATTATCCGTCACAAGCTGAAAATTTCGCGTCTCACAAAACGCCTCTGGCGTTGTAAGGTTAAGCCTCACGGGTCATTAGTACCGGTTAGCTCAACGCATCGCTGCGCTTACACACCCGGCCTATCAACGTCGTCGTCTTCAACGTCCCTT
>Ga0209796_10001212_pt1 | contig 11459 bp, 8 predicted proteins | sample AgamicOrSfrz_FD_187167 | JGI IMG/M metagenome (GOLD analysis project Ga0209796, IMG submission 187167) | Agave microbial communities from Guanajuato, Mexico - Or.Sf.rz (SPAdes) (version 2) | ecosystem: Host-associated > Plants > Phyllosphere > Phylloplane/Leaf | place: Guanajuato, Mexico...
TTTTCATACAAGCGCGAGATCCAGCACAACCTGATCCTGCTGGCAGACCGCTCGCTGGCCTTCTTCAGCCTCTTTATCCGCGCCTTTGCGCTGGTGTGGCACTGGCTCGCCAGCGCCTACTTCATCGTGCTGTTCTTCTTCTCACTGTTCGATCCGGGCAACAGCCTGAAATTTATGATGGGCGCGTCGTTGAGCAGCCTGGCGATCCTCAGCGTCTCGGCGTTTATCTCCGGTGTGCTGTCACGCTGGCTGGATAAAACCATCACCCTCTCGCCGCAGGTGCAGCGCAACTACCCGGAGCTGCAAAAGCGGCTCAACGGCTGGTTATCCGCCTCGATGAAGACCGCCCGTTTTCTGGTGGTCTGCACCACCATCCTGTTGCTGTTAAGCGCGTGGGGACTGTTCGATTTCTGGCACTGGCTCAATTATGGTGCCGGGGAGAAGGCGGTCGATATTCTGATCCGTATCGCGCTGATCCTCTTCTTCTCCGCCGTCGGCTGGACGTTGCTGGCGACGATTATTGAGAACCGCCTGACATCCGATATTCACGGCCGCCCGCTGCCCAGCGCACGCACGCGTACGCTGCTGACGCTGTTTCGCAACGCGCTGGCGGTGGTGATCAGCACCATAACGGTAATGATTGTGCTTTCAGAGATTGGAGTGAATATCGCGCCGCTGCTGGCGGGTGCCGGGGCGCTGGGGCTGGCGATCTCGTTTGGTTCGCAAACCCTGGTGAAGGATATTATCACCGGCATATTTATTCAGTTTGAAAATGGGATGAACACCGGCGATCTGGTGACCATCGGCCCGCTTACCGGCACGGTGGAACGCATGACCATTCGTTCCGTCGGCGTGCGTCAGGATACCGGCGCGTACCACATCATCCCGTGGTCATCGATCACCACCTTCGCCAACTTTGTGCGCGGCATTGGCTCAGTGGTGGCGAACTATGATGTCGATCGTCATGAGGATACAGACAAGGCCAATCAGGCGCTGAAAGATGCGGTGGCGGAATTGATGGAGCAGGAGGAGATTCGCGGTTTGATTATCGGCGAGCCAAACTTTGCCGGGCTGGTCGGGCTGACCAACACCGCCTTTACGCTGCGTGTCACCTTCACTACCCTGCCGCTAAAACAGTGGACGGTGCGTTTCGCCCTCGACACGATGGTGAAAAAACATTTCGACCTCGCCCACGTGCGCCCGCCGGTGCAGACCTACCAGATGGTGTCAGCACCGGAAGCGATCGGGCAAGCGCAACCGGCGGCGAACCCCGGTACGCCGCCCGCACAACCTACCCTTTAAAGCGACTCTGCGCCCAGCGTTTACGCTGGGCCTCGTCGAGGAAGGTCCAGGCGATAAAGCGGCTCTGCTTCTGCCCCTGCGCCATCTCCTTTTTCACTACTTTTACCGCGCCGACCTGGGTCAGTGCGCGGTAGAGTTCCGGCAGGTTGTCACCGCGCGACACCAGCGAGGTGAACCACAACACCTGGCGGGCAAACTGCTTGCTCTCGGCAATCATCGTTTTGATAAAGGCGACTTCGCCACCTTCACACCACAGCTCCTGCTGCTGGCCGCCGAAGTTCGCCGCGTCCGTGACAGACTGGCCGAGGTTGCGCCGCTTGCGCTCGCTGTTTGCCTGCGCGCTCTGCGCCGAGTCATGGAAAGGTGGGTTACAGATAACGGCATCGTAGGACTCATTTTTATGAATGATACCGGTGAGGATCGCCGCCATATCTTTCTGGCGACGCAGGCGCACCGCGCGGGTCAGGCCAGGGTTGGCGGCAATGATCGCCTGTGCGCTGGCAAAGGCTTCGGCATTGACTTCACTGCCGGTAAAACGCCAGCCATATTGATGGGCACCAATCAGCGGATAGATGCAGTTCGCACCGGTGCCGATATCGAGCACGCTGGCCTGTGCCGGAATAGTGCCGTTATCGCTCTCTGCCAGTAGATCGGCGAGATGGTGCAGATAGTCTGCGCGGCCCGGCACAGGCGGGCAGAGAAAGCCGTCCGGGATATCCCACTCGCGCACGCCGTAGAAATGCGCCAGCAGCGCCTTGTTCAGGGCTTTCACCGCCTGTGGATCGGCAAAGTTAACGGTCTCTTCCCCGTTCGGATTGCGCGTGATAAAGGCGCGCAGCGACGGGTTGACGGCGCACAGGGCGTCGAGGTCGTAGCGGCTGTGGTGGCGGTTACGCGGGTGCAGACCCGGCTTCTGGGCATTCATGGCATTCTCCTGTTAACAGCGGCGTAAGATACCCGTTGACGCCAGCCGGGTAAATAAGGGAGCCTGAAGAAACTTTTTGCCATCAGGAGACGCTATGTATTTTTATGAGCCCGCGAAAGGTCATGGCCTGCCGCACGACCCGCTGAATGCCATTGTCGGCCCGCGCCCTATCGGCTGGATCGCCTCGCTGGACGGGCAAGGCCGCCGCAACCTGGCGCCCTATAGCTTCTTCAACTGCTTTAACTACCGCCCGCCAATTATTGGTTTCGCCAGCAGCGGCTGGAAAGATAGCGTGCAGAATATCGTCGAGAGCAAGGAGTTCGTCTGGAATTTAACCACCCGCGATCTGGCGGTGCAGATGAATGAGACCTCCGCGTCGCTGGCGCACGGTGAAGATGAGTTTGCCCGCGCCGGGCTGACCCCGGCAGAGAGTCGCCTGGTGCGCGCCCCGCGCGTGGCGGAAAGCCCGGTTAACTTTGAGTGCCGCTTGTCGCAGTGCATTCAGCTCACCGCCGCCGACGGCAGCCCGATTGAGAGCTGGCTGGTGCTGGGGGAAGTGGTGGCGGTGCATATCGATGAGTCGCTGCTCGAAGAGGGCATTTACCAGACGGCGAAGGCGCAGCCGGTGCTGCGTGCCGGAGGGCCGTCCGCTTATTACGGTATTAGCGAGGATCAGCGTTTCGATTTGGTTCGGCCGGATAATCGTTAAGTTAACGCCGCCAGGCTACCATCGGCGGTATGCTTGCCGGATGGCCTACAAAACGATTATTTCTGAAACGGCGTAGGCCGGATAAGCGCCAGCGCCATCCGGCATTATCTCCGCGGCGCCATTGCCGGATGGCGGCTCCGCCTTATCCGGCCTACAAAAGCGAGCCTACAGCGACACCGTCTTTGCTTTTATCTGCAATATGAAAGCGAGGGGTTGTGTCCCCGCTGAAATCGGCGAACCGAAGCGTGAATGACAAGGTCTGGACGCCATGGATGGCGGACAGAGGCCAACCGAGACATGGAGCGAGTCCCCGCAGGGGCGAGCAGGTCGAGTCGAGCCGGCCGCAGTCAGGCACGCGGGAGGTGAGCGCAGTGCGCAGCACCGATTTCCTCGCGGGGCCGCGGGGATTGACAAGGGGAGCGCGGCCGCTTCCCTTGTCCCGTTCACCGCACAAGAGATCAATGAAACTCCCGACGCATGGTGAACGGAATCATTCCACCAATCCCACAGAACCCCATTGCCGGATGGCGCGTTACACGCTTATCCGGCCTACGCCGTTCCAGCAGCTGCATTCCCGTAGGCCGGATAAGACGCAGCCGCCATCCGGCAAGAGTGCCACGATGATATTGCCGGATGGCGCGTTATACGCTTATCCGGCCTACAAAATTGCCCTCCCGCTATAGCGTCTATACTTAATAGCTATAAAGGAGGAAATTATGGCTTCAGGTTGGGCAAACGACGATGCAGTACAGCAGCAGATCGACAGCACCATTGAGGATGCGGTCGCCCGCGCGCGCCGGGACATTCCGGGGGGTGAGAGCCTTAAAGAGTGCGAGGAGTGCGGTGAAACCATTCCGGAAGCGCGGCGAAAAGCGATTCCCGGCGTGCGGCTGTGCGTGAAATGCCAGCAGGAGAAAGATTTACATAACTCAACATATTCAGGATATAATCGCAGAGGATCGAAGGATAGCCAGCTACGCTGACTTTTTCTGACGCTTCCCGGCGGGATAAGCACTTACCTTTACCTTCATACTTTTCCGCTTCGCTTGTCGCAAAATGTGCCGCTTATCTCCGCACAGAGATCGAGTCCGCCCACTTCTTGCTTTTTTATCTTTTTAACCCTTATGTTTCAAAAACTTAACTATTATTCAATTTTTTAGAACAAGGCTTTCAATTCTCTTCGATTTTCTCGCTGATAAAAAACTGTGATACTTATCACATCGACGGAACATCGTCCCAAATTTAGTATAACCTGCGAGAGAAACCCTATGAACGCCATTAAATATGCTGTTGCTGCTGTCGCATTATCTACACTCTCTTTTGGTGCTTTTGCGGCACAATCCGTCAACCCTGCACAGGCAGGCGAGCTGAACAAAATCGGTGTGGTCTCCGCCCACGGCGCAACCACGCTGGACGGCCTTGAAGCGCGCCTGGCAGAAAAAGCTCAGGCGGCAGGCGCTTCCGGCTACAGCATCCAGTCCACCAGCGGCAACAACAAGCTGAGCGGCACTGCGGTTATCTATAAGTAACCTGACCCGCGTTTTACCCCGGCATTTTAACCCTCTGCCGGATGCACCACCCTCATTGACCCTTATTGCCCTTTGCATGGCCCGTCCAGGATTGTGACGGGCTTTTTTTTATCCAAATGTCGCCGCGACCCGCGCCAGCCCCTCTTCCAGCGTTTGCGCTTCGCCGCTCGCCAGCAGGCAGCAGGCCAGCTGCACTTTTAATGACTCCGGTATTGCTTCGCGTCCGCTCAGGCAGTGCTCGATCCAGCGCGCGGTGCTGTCCGCATCTTTCGCCGCGCCGCCTGAAGCAGCTTCCAGCGCCGCGTCACTGCGGGCAAAGAGCACGCGCTCGCCCGCGGGATCGATCAGGTTCATCTGCGGGCAGCGCTGCGGGTTGGCGTAGACCTCCCCTTCGGTGCCCTGCATCAACAGGCCACGCCCGCCGATATCGGCAAAAAATTTGCCCACGCGGGTAAGATACTCCGGGTGCGACACGCTGGAGAGACGCAGCGCCGCGTCCTCGGCAAACGGGGTCGCCAGCTTCGCCAGCGTATGCGCGCTGTTACGCACGCCCATGCGCCAGCGTAGGCCCAACTGATCCTCCAGCGGCGGGCAGAGGGCGCTTACCGGAATATAGACCGGCTGATGCCCCTCCAGCTTTGCCTGCGCCTGCCCGGCAAGCGTGGTGCCTTCAATGCCCAGCAGGGCGAAAATCGTCTCACTGACGACGCGGGTCGGATCTTCACTGACGCCGTGCACCACCACCGGAAAGCCCAGTTTGCTGAGCAGAATCGCCAGCAGCGGCGTCAGGTTCGCCTGCTTGCGCGCGCCGTTATAGCTCGGGATAACAATCGGCATCGGTTTCGCCACCGGCGGCGTCAGCTTCATTGTCCGATCCTGCATCGCCGCGTAGAAGCCGCGCATTTCGGCCTCGCCTTCCCCTTTAATGCGCAGCGCAATCAGGATCGCGCCCATCTCCAGTTCCGGTACCTCGCCGTTGAGCATCCTCGCGTAGAGGCTGCGGGCGGTGTCAATATCAAGGTCACGGGCGTGATTTTTCCCCCGGCCAACCTCTTTAATGATGGTGCGGTAATCCATGGACTCTCCTTGCGTGCTCACATCGTTAACGGCGCTTGCGGCGCTTCTGTTCTGGTTTCTTCACTATAACGTCAGGCATCGGCGGTTGGGAAATTGGAAATATTGGCAGTGCATCAAGCAGGCGTTTCCCATAACTCTTGGTCAACAGCCGCTTATCGTAGATCACCACTTCACCGCGGCACTCGTGGCTGCGGATCAGGCGCCCGACCTGCTGAATCAGGTTAAACGAGGCGCTCGGCAGGCTCTGCACTTCGAAGGGATAACGCTTAAGGCTTTTGAGCCACTCCCCTTCGGTGATCACCACCGGGCTGTCGATGGGCGGGAAGGCAATCTTATGGATATGCACCTGGGTGAGGTAATCCCCCTTCAGATCCAGCCCCTCGGCAAAGGATTGCAGGCCAACCAGCACGCTGCGCTCGCCGCCATCAATGCGTTTTCGGTGCAGCTCCACCAGCCGATAACGGGGCTGATCGCCCTGCACCAGCAGCAACAGACGCAGATCGGGCACATAGGTAAGAAAGAGCTGCATCGCGCGCTGGCTGGCGAAGAGCACCAGCATTCCGCGGTGCGCTTTGCTCTCCACCTGCTCACGGAACCAGGTCGCCATCTCGGCGATATGCTGCTCTTCGTTCTCCATCAGCGGCTCGTAGCGCATCTGCGGAATAATAATCTTGCCCTGCTCGACATGGTTGAACGGCGAGTCGAGGCTGACAAAGCGGTCGCCCGCTTTCTCTTTCAGCCCGCTCATCTCCTGCAAGCGGTTAAAGCTGTTGAGCGAGCGCAGGGTCGCCGAGGTGACGACAATATGCGGCACACTGCGCCAGAGCAGCTTTTCCAGCTGGTCGCTGACGCGAATACCGACGCAGTGAAATTGCAGGTGCAGTTGCCCGTCTCGCACGTCGCGCGTGACCCATTTGGAGACCGGCGCGCCGGAGGCCTGTGCCATCGACGCCAGCCGCCAGAGCTTGCTCTGGCTCTCAAACATCCCCAGCGCGCGGTTCATCTGCAAAATCACCCGGTGCAGACGCACAACGTCATGGCTGCCGGTTTTCTCGCTGAGATCGTTGAGAAACAGCTCCGCCAGCCCGCGCAGCATCTCGGTCAGTTTCGCCAGCCGCTGGCAGATCTCCATCACTTCATCCGGCAGTTCGCCCATCGTAAAGCGGTGTTCCGCCTCCTGCCCGGCGGGGAGATAGAGGTTGAGAATGGCGTTGAGGGAGGAGATCAGCTCAAACAACTCTTCGCAGTGGGCGTTGAGTCGCTCGGGGATTGCCAGCGGCGGCAGGGTTTTCGGGCGAAACTGCTCAAGGCAGGTCGCCACCAGTTTGGTAAAAAGGTCGAGCTGGAGCTGATACCAGCCGGCGGTGATCTCCGCCGACATCTCCAGCGCATCGCGGGCAACATCCGGCAGATGGTGGCCCTCATCGAGCACCAGCAGCAGGTTTTTCGGCTCCGGCAGCACCGCTTCGCTCTCCATCGCCGCCATCACCAGCGCGTGGTTGGCGACCACCACTTCCGCTTCCTGGATTTCCCGACGCGCCACAAAGAAGGGGCACTCGCGGTAGTAGTGGCAGTTGCGGTTCAGGCAGCCCGCTTTATCGGTGCTCAGGCGTCGCCAGAGATCCTCGCTGATAGCTTTATCGGTGTGATCGCGCAGGCCATCCCACTTGTAGCTGTCGAGATCGGCTTTCAGCGACGCGCAGCGCGTCTGCTCCTCTTTGTTGCCGGGCGTCAGTTCGTCATCAAGAAAGGCCAGCAGATCCTGCTGATTGGGATCGCTGCTGGCGAGCGCGGCGAGATTGCGCGGGCAGACATAGCGCCCGCGGCCAAAGGCGGCGGTAAAGCGTAAATCGGGGATAATTTTGCGCAGCAGCGGCAGATCTTTACTGAAGATCTGATCCTGTAGGGCGACGTTGGCGGTGCTGACCACCAGCGTTTTCTGCTCTTCACGGGCAATCGCAATGCCCGGAATAAGGTATGAGAGGGTTTTCCCGACCCCGGTCGGCGCTTCAATCGCCAGATGGCGGCCCTCATCGCCCGCCAGCGTTTTTGCCACGTCAGCAATCATCTGACGCTGCGGCGCGCGGGGAATAAAGTCCGGGATCTGTTGTTGCAACGCCTTATACCAGGCGGCAATTTGCGCTTTTAACGCGGCGGTAAGGGCCATTCGATAACCTGAAGTACTGTATAAACGGCCACTATTGTGGCACTTTTTCGCCCGCAGGGGCGAACGCTTTTTGCCGTTATGGAAGCCTGCTCGTAAATCGCACGTCAGGCAGACGATACTTTTCGCAAAGCCGATCACAAATTGGCAGATCCATTTATGAAACCGCTTCCCGACGCGTTGAACATTTATATGGTCAATGCTAGCTTTTTATCTGCATTACGCTTGTTACCGAATATCGGGCAAAACCTAAATGCAGACTGAGGGGATTAATCCGTCCCTGGCTGTATTTACGTTTTGCCCGTTTTTGTTTGCAGGAGTTGGCGATGCTGGTCAAACAAATATTAAATAATAACGTTGTCAGCGCCCTCGATGAGCACGGCTTTGAGGTAATTCTGACCGGGCGCGGCCTCGGGTTTAATACCCAGAGCGGCGACCGCGTCAATATGGACGCCATCGAGAAGATATTCCACCTGAAAGACTCGCAGCTCTCGGCCCGTTTTAAAGATCTGGTGAGCGAAGTGCCGGTGGAAATTGTCCAGCTAACGGCGGATATTGTTGCCCTCGCACGCGAAACGTTGCCGCATAAATTAAGCGACGGGCTGTATGTCACCCTTGCCGATCACCTCCATTTTGCCCTCCAGCGCAGTGAAAAAGGCGAGAGTTTAGCCAACCCGCTGGAGTGGGAAGTGCGCCACTTTTACACCGCCGAGTACGCCATTGGCCGCCAGGCGCTGGGCATGGTGGTGGCGCGCACCGGCACGCTGCTACCGGACAGCGAAGCGTGCAGTATCGCCCTGCATATTGTGAACGCCGGGCTGAACGATACGATGGGAAAAACCACGCAAATTACCCGGCTTATTTATCAGCTGCAAAATATCGTCAGATACTTTTTTACCCTGCCGCCCGATGAGCACACCCTCAATTACCAGCGCTTTATTACCCACTTAAAATTTTTCGCGCAGCGGGTGATTGCCGGGGAGGTATTAAACAACGATGACGAGGAGTTATTTGCCATGGTTGAGCGCCGCTACCAGACAACGCTGAAGTGCGTTAATGCCATCAGCGAGTTTGTCGGCAAACATTATCACCACACCATGAGCAACTCCGAGAAGCTTTATCTGACCGTGCATATCGAAAACGTGGTGCAGCGGTCGGCGTAATTCACCGGGCAGGCAGATATGCCTGCTACGTGAAAAAATGAATTCCATCCAGGCTTGTTACTGTTAAATCAGGCAAACCCCAGAGGAAACAAGGTATCGGCCGAGGCCGATGTTTGTTGATGACGCCAGAAAATCGGCGTCTGTCTGGAGGAATGAGCATGAACTACCCGGAAACCGCGCAGAAGATCATTGCGCATATTGGCGGCAAGGAGAATATCCTGTCGCTGTTTCACTGCATCACCCGTCTGCGTTTTCTCCTTCATGACCACGACAAGGTCGACCGCGCGGCGCTGGAAGCGCTGGATGGCGTGATCGGCGTGAATATCTCTGGCGATCAGTACCAGCTGATTATCGGCAATGAGGTCGCCCCGCTCTGCGAAGCGCTGCTTGCGCAACTCCCCGGCGTCTCCTCCAGCGCCAGCAGCAGCAAACGGCGTAACCCGGTGTCGGTGGTGCTGGAGGGGTTATCGAGCATCTTCTCACCGATCATTCCGGCGATTGCCGGGGCCGGGATCCTGAAAGGGGTGCTGGCACTGATGGTCGCTATGCAGTGGCTTCAGACCAGCAACCAGACCTACCAGATCCTGCTCGCCATCAGCGACGGCGTCTTCTACTTTATGCCGCTGGCGCTGGCCTTCAGCGCCGGGAATAAGTTTGGTGCCAACCCCTACGTCGCCGTGGCGCTCGCCGCCACCCTCTTCCACCCGGCGATCCAGACGCTGTTTAAATCCGGCGCGCCGGTGAGCTTTCTCGGCCTGCCGGTGCCGACGGTCAATTACGCCTCGACGGTGATCCCGATTCTGCTGGCGGTGTGGCTGCTAAGCCGGGTGGAGAAGCTGATTGACCGCATCATGCCCGGCGTGCTGAAAACGATGTTCGTGCCGCTGCTGAGCCTGGTGATTGTCGCGCCGATTACGCTGATGGTTATCGGGCCGCTCGGTATTTTCGCCGGGAATACGCTCTCCGGCGGCATTATCTGGCTGGTGGAGAACATGGGCATCGTCGCAGGCGTGGTGGTGGGCGGCACACTGTCGATGATCATCATTACCGGCATGCATTATGTGCTGGTGCCAATCATGATCAACAACATCAGCACCATGGGTTTCGACCCGTTCAAAATCCTCTTTTATGTCGCCAACCTCGGCCAGGCGGGCGCGGCTTTCGGCGTATTTATTCGCGCACGCGATAAGAAGCTGAAGTCGCTGGCGCTCTCAACCAGCTTCAGCGCGATGATGGGCATCACCGAACCGGCGATGTACGGCGTCAATATCCGCTACAAACGCCCCTTTGCCGCCGCGCTGCTGGGCGGCGCGATTGGCGGCGGCTTTGCGATGGCGATGGGGGTGAAAACCTACGCCTTTGCCCTCAGCGGCTTGCCCGGCCTGCCAGCGCTGGTCGGCCCGACTTTTCTCTGGGCGATTGTCAGTATCGCGCTCTCCTTTGTCTCCGCTGCCGTGCTGACGGTGATCCTCGGTTTCGAAGAGAAGGTGGTGGCGGGCGTCAGCCCGGTGAAAATTGCGCGCGAGGAGGAGCGACTCTTCGCCCCGGTCAGCGGCACGCTGAAAGCCCTCAATACCCTCAGTGATCCGGTCTTCGCCGATGAGATTTTCGGCAAGGGGCTGGCCATCGACCCGAGCAACGGCGAGCTACGTTCGCCGGTCAACGGCAAGGTGGAATCGCTGTTTGAAACCCACCACGCGCTGGCGCTGGAGAGCGATACCGGTGCCGAGATCCTCATCCACATCGGTATCGACACGGTGAAACTCGGCGGTAAGCACTTCACCAGCCATATTGAGGCCGGGCAGAACGTGGAGGTGGGCGATCTGCTGGTCAGCTTCGATCTTGCCGCCCTGCGGGCAGAGGGGATTGATCCGAGCGTGATCGTGGTGGTCACCAACAGCGAACAGTACGGCGATATCAGCCCGGTGAAAACAGATGGCGATGTCGCCAGCCGGGACGCATTTCTCACATTGACCGCAAGCGCGGCCTAAGGAGCACACCAGTGGCTTATTCGAAATCATTTCCGGAAGGGTTTTTATGGGGCGGCGCAACGGCGGCCAACCAGCTTGAAGGAGCATGGAACGTCGACGGCAAAGGGCTCTCCGTCTCCGATGTCTACACCTTCGATATCAACACGCCGCGCGAGCGCTGGCTCGATCAGTGGCTCGGCATGACCCACGCGCAGGTGCGCGAAGCGCAGGATCCGGAGAGCAAAAAGTACTACCCGAAGCGCAAAGGCAACGACTTCTACCACCGCTTCAAAGAGGATATCGCGCTGTTTGCCGGTATGGGCTTCAAGTGTTTTCGCATGTCGATTGCCTGGACGCGCATCTTTCCGCGCGGCGATGAAACCACGCCCAACGAAGCGGGCCTGGCGTTTTATGACGAGGTGTTCGACACGCTGCGCGCGCACGGTATCGAGCCGATTGTCTCCCTCTCCCACTACGAGATGCCGCTGGCGCTGGTCACCGATTACGGCGGCTGGCCGAACCGCCAGCTGGTCGATTTCTATGTCCGCTTCGCCACTACCGTCTTTACGCGTTATCGCAAAAAGGTGAAGTACTGGATGACCTTTAACGAGATTAACTGC
>Ga0209796_10001218_pt1 | contig 11383 bp, 11 predicted proteins | sample AgamicOrSfrz_FD_187167 | JGI IMG/M metagenome (GOLD analysis project Ga0209796, IMG submission 187167) | Agave microbial communities from Guanajuato, Mexico - Or.Sf.rz (SPAdes) (version 2) | ecosystem: Host-associated > Plants > Phyllosphere > Phylloplane/Leaf | place: Guanajuato, Mexico...
TTATGTCCAACGCGTCCTTCACCGCATTGAGCGATTGCCCAGCGACGATCAGCGGCGTGGCCGCGCCATGCGTGCCTGCGGCGAGCACCGCGCCGGCCGCCGCCGCCGTCGCCGATGTCGCGCTCTCATAGAGCGCGCCTCTGCGCCGTTTGCCCTGATTTTCCGCGATGGACATGGTCGTGAGCACATCGCGCGCACGTTGATGCTGCGGATGAGCCGGATCGTTCGCAGCACGCAGCAGTTTCGCTTTGTCGTATTGCCATTCGCCCCGCTGGCGCGCGACGATCATGTTCTCCGGTGTGGTCGGCAAATATCTGTTGGTTTTGTGTGCGGCTGATTCGGGTGCATTCGTGCGGACGGGCTCAGTCGTAGCCATCAAGTCTTCCGTCGGCGCTTGCGTTTGGGCTTGCGTTTCGTCATGGCTCACCGCGACCCCGCCTTGCTCGGACGATGAAATCCCCTTCATCGGAATGCCCTTTGGCGCGGGTTGGGGCAACGCGTCGAAGGCGAGCACATCTTCGCGCAGCATCGCCGCGAGCTTCTGCTCATAGCGTTTGGAGGTTTGATGTGCGACCACGGCCGATGCGCCGCTCGCGATCATGCCGGGAATCTCGTGTGCGGTGTGGGCGTCGTACACGAAGCTGCCGCCGGCCGCGCGCGAATTCGCGCCGAGCACGCCGGTGAGCGGTTTTTTGGAAGCAAGGTTGAGCGGCGTGAAGCCTTTCTGTCCGCTGCCCAAAGCTTGCCTGATCGCGTTGAACACGCCCTTGCCGGCGCTGCCCTTCGGCGGCACGAAGTTGTGAATGTCGTCGACTGCGGGCTGCGGTTTGGGCGGCGACGCGAGCTTGCCGATCGCGCCCATTGGCCCCTTCAGAAGTTGATCTCGGTAGGCACCGGGCTGCACGGGTTCGCGCTTTGGCTTGTATGGAGCAAGTTGCGCCGGAACCGGCGCACGCGCCGGAGCATTCGGCGTCGGGCCGCTCGCGGACTTGTCGTCCTGCGCGGCTGGCGTCGCTGAATCAGGCGCTGCGGGCATTCCATTGACACGCATCATCTGGAGGCTCTCCGGTCGCATTCATGCAGACAACGGTAGCCGCTAACGTATGAGCGCCCCTCGATCGCGCGAAGTCATAAGCGCGCCAGCGAACTAGCTGCGCGCGGACTGCCCGGATGCAATGCACTCCTTCGCCAAACCGCGCAGACCTTCGGCATCGCCGCCAAACGCGGCTCACTCGAACTCTATTCTGCAATACGACGATTCCTGGCCGGCCGCCCTCGTCGCAACCCATCCCTTCAACTTCGCAGACGGTAGATTCGAATGAAATATAAACCCGCGTTACTCGAGACAGCAGCCGCTCTACTTACCGCATTGACGCTCACCGCCTGTGGCGGCGGCGATCATGTCGACAACGGCAAGACGGCCAGCGCAAGCGTATTCAAGTCCATGGTGCTGGTATCCGACGGCAGCGTCGCCGCGCCCAACACCGCGCCCGATCTGAAGAACGGCTGGGGCATCGCGTTCAATCCGGCCGGCGCCGCGTGGGTCTCGGGCAACGGCTCGCAAAAGTCCGTGCTGTTCGACGGCAACGGCGTGCCGCAATCGCTGATCGTGACGATTCCGCCGGGCACCAACGGCGTGGCAGGGCCGACCGGCATCGTCTTCAACGGCACGGCTACGGACTTCATGATCGCGACGCCGGACGGCTCTGCGAAGAGCAACGCCGTGTTCATGTTTGCGACGGAAGCGGGCACGATCGCCGCGTGGTCGCCGAAAGTGTTGCCGACCGCAGCCGTCACCGCGTTCGACGACGCGGCCGGTGGCGCCATCTACAAAGGCCTGACGCTCGCCAGCAACGGCGGCCGCAATCTGCTGTACGCAACCGACTTTCATAACGCAAAGGTCGACGTGTTCGATGCGGCGTTCAACAAAATCGCGCTGCCTGGCACGTTCAAGGACCCATCTGTACCGGCGGGTTTTGCTCCGTTCGGCATTCAGGCGGTTGGTTCGAAAATCTTCGTGACATATGCGCAGCAGGACGCGAGCCGCAAGGTTCAGGTGACGGGCGCGGGCCTCGGCGTGGTCGACGTATTCGATCTGAACGGCAATCTGCTGCAACAGATTCCAGCGGGTGGCGTGCTCAACGCGCCGTGGGCAGTCGCAGAGGCGCCCGCCGGTTTCGGCACGCTGAGCAACGACATTCTGATCGGCAATTTCGGCGACGGTAACATCAACGCGTTCGATCCGGTCTCGCTCAAGCCGCTCGGCAAGCTCACGCTGCAAGACGGCACGGCGTTCCAGCAGACCGGCTTGTGGGGGCTCTCGTTCGGCAACGGCGTATTGAATCAGCCCAAAACGACACTGTTCTATGCTGCAGGTCCGAACAAGAAAGTTGCAGGCGTGTATGGCCGTATCGATCTGGCCAACTGACGCTGAACGTCGAGATGGCGAGCCGCGCTGCGGGTCGCCAAAAGGCCGTATTCCCTACTGCGTTACACGCAATGGCCGGCAAGTGTCACGACACCGCTTCGGCCATTCGCGCGCGGGGCGCACGCGTCGTGCAGATATCCCGGCGATGCGGCGCTTCGATCTGTTCGAGCATGTAGCCGAGCGAATACACGGTGCGCAGTGTGAGGCCGCTGTGTTCGTCCAGTTCCAGTTTGGCGCGCAGTTTGTAGATATGCTGTTCGAGCGAACGCCCAGCAATATCGAGTTCTTTTCCCCACACCGCATGCGCCAGTTCCTTGCGCGTGATGAGCGCACCGGGATGCGAAAAGAACAGCCACGCTATGCTGAACTCACGCGCCGTGAGCCGCACGCGTTTGTCGAGTGTGACGAACTCGCGTGTCGCCCGGTACAGCGTCGAAGAGCCGAGCGTGATAATGCTCTGCGCCGTGCGCTCGCCGCGCCGGCGCTCCACCGCGTGACGGCCGCGCGCCACTATTTCCTCGAGGCGAAACTCGCCCACGACGATTTCGTCGACGCCCGCATGCAGTGCGTTCGTCATGCTTACCGAGTCCCACCATTGGCCGATCATCATGACCGGCAGGTCCTGTCTGAAATGGCACGCCCGCCACGCGAGCACGAGATTGCTGGTGGAGAACTCCGTCTCCGATTCGATGATGACGAGATCCGGCGGACTGCGCTCGAGTGAGCGAATCAGGCCGAGTTCATCGGTATAGCGAACACAGTCGGGCATGCCGTCCGCTTCGAAAGCATTCTTGATCCGTCGAAAGGTCGAGTCGTTGCGCGTTAGCAAGGCGATTTGCATGATCGTTCCAAGATGAGAATGTCTGACCGAGGCGCGCGCCAGACATGTTTTTCGTTCTGGCGGCGCGGCTTTCGTCTCACGCTCCTGATCACACAACACGCGATAGTCGAGTCCTATTCCATTTAGTTTTTCGATCGCCGAAACGCCGGTGGGACGGCGACTTCCGCGCGCGAAGAAAATACGCGCATTACGCGCGAATCCACATGAAGGCGCCTGACGCGACGGCCTGATACTGCTCGTCGGTGGCTTGAAGTATGTTCTGCTGCCAGTAGCGGCCGTGTTCCGCATAGTGGGCAAGCAGGTCGGCGAGCGTTTCGCCGTTCAGCTGGGACAGTTCCGCGCGCACGACCAGCACGGAGCTGCCGGTGTCGCTGTCCACGCCCAGTTGCGCCTGGTCCTGCGCATAGACGAGCAGGTTGGCTTCCAGCATCAGCCGATAAACACCGAGCACGCGTTCCGGCGCGACTGTTCCGAACTCGAACACAATATAAAGACCGGTGTCGTTATCGAAATGATCGAGCCGGACGTCGAAACCTTCTACTTCGATCGAGCGTGTGTCGAGCACATGGCCGGCGTCGGGCAGGCCGACCGTCGTGCATAGATCTTCGATCAGCGGCGTGTAGTAATCGATGTCCACGGCTTGTCCGACTCTGGTTGATGTTGAAACCCGGCGTGCTCGACGCGGGAATTGAAAAGGCGCGTGTCGCCGGGGCGAACGCGCCAGAAACAGCTTGCTGCAACGCCCGTGAAGCGCGTCCGCAGCCAGGCGTCAGCTTGCCTGCGCGGCCTTCGTCAGGCTCGATGCGCCCGACTTCAGCGCTTCGCCCACGGCTTGCAGCACGCTCGCGTTCGACTGAGCCTGCGCGATCTTCAGTTGATCCTGTGCGTTGGCGTTGATCTGGTTGACCGCGGAATCAGTGCCGGCGGACGACGACAGATCTTCAGCCTTGCCGGCCGCGGTGGCCTGCGCCGCAGTGCCTGCGCCTGCTCCGAGGGAACTCGCTGCACTCGTGATTGAACCCATGATTGACACTCCTTGAAATGAACGGCCGGACCGGAGTGGCCGCGGCATCGGAATCCCGCGTAGTGCGGGGACAAACGTTTCGACGCAGTTGCGTCGAAACTCAGCCATTGAGCGCGTCTTCGCGCAGTTGAGCGATGATCCGGCTCGCCGCAAGCAACCCGCGATAGATCTTTGCGCGTGCATTGCGGTCTTCCGGCGAGCCGTCGGTGCGGCTATTGAGTTCCTCCGCGCTTTCTTCGAGCGCGCGGCGCAACACGGCGACTTGCGCATCGGCATCGGGCGCGCGCACGAGCCCTTGCAGATCGTTGAACTTCGCCGCATGACGTTCAATTGCCTGATACATGAGATTTCTCCGTGACAGAAGGTCCGGCTGCCGGGACGGCTGCCAATTGAGGGGGTTGCATGGCGGCCTGTGCGGTGGCTTGTGTGCCTGCTTGCGTGGCAGCTTCGGGTGCCGCGCCGCTCAGTCCGTGATTTCGTTCGCCATCGCTGTCGCCGTTCGCTGCGGCGTCGCTCGCGGACATGGGCGCATCGGCGGGGTCGTCGGCGAGGATGAAGATGTGCTTCACGCCATCCGGTGTCTGCGCATAGCGCACGCGATCGGACGACACCACGGTCGTGTACTGACCGTCGGCCTCGGCGGTGGGCGTCGCGTCGCTGCCCGTCGCGTCGATGCGCAGTTCCTTCACGTTCGCGTCGAGATCCGCGCGTACGCGCTGCACGGCCTGCTGCACGCCGTCGATGTCGACACCCGTACCCGTGATTGCGAACACGCCTTTGCCCGCGTAATGCACGTCGACGTTCGCCATGCCGATCGCTTCCTTGATGCCGCGCGCCGTGTCCTCGGCGTTGCCGTATTGGCGGGTCACGCGCGCGCCCGGGATGTGTTCGAGCAGACGCTGCGCGACCAGATCGTCGCCGGCACTGGAGACAAGCCCTGTCACCAGCACGCCGCCGTGGCCGTCGAGCGTCGCATGCAGATCGGTCAGACGCGCGCCCGCGAGATCGCGATTGGCCTGTTCGGCGGCGGCGACGTCGGGCGGCGGCAACGATGCCTTGGCACGCGTGCTCAACGCCATCGACGCCACGCCCGACGCAATCGCCAGCATCACGCACGCGGCGCCCACGGCTGTCACCAGCTTGCGCTTGATGATCCATTGACCGCTTCCGGCGGCGGTTTCGTGCGCGGGATCTTCGGCGCTTTCGGGCTTGACCAGCAGCGTCGAGAGGAGGGCGAGATCGCTCGGCCACACGGCGTCGTCGGGGCCGATGCATAGAACCGTCTGGTCGAACTGCATCGGCACGAAGTCGGTCATCAGCACGACGCCGGGGTCGAGCGCGTCCGGGTGCGCGGCTTCGTCGGTGTGAGCGGCGGCGGAGTCCGTCGAGTCCATTGCCGCTACTGCGTTGACTGGCGCGGGCTCGATGCGCGTAACCGTCACTACACCGGTTTCGTCGACGTTCAGCACGACTGCCGCGCCGCTCCAGTCGGTGATGCGGATGTCGGCATCGTCGTCGGAGTGGACCCGGTGAGCGCCCGTGCTGAGGCGGGCTTCCGCGCCGGCATGGTTACCTGTCAGGATGCGCAGCAGTTTCATGGTTTCAGACTTACGCGAAGATCGTTCGGCGCATCGGATCGACACGCCACGCAATCCAGATTAGCGATATCCGCGTGCAACGTGCCCGCGTTTGCGAAGCCGTCCACGGCCGCACGAAACGCCACTCAGGCACGCGACGCGGTGCGCAGCCGCGCTTCGATCGCGCCGAGCAGGGCAGCGTTCAGATGACGCGCGCGCTCGGCCTGATCCGGCGTGTTCGGGCGTTCAAGCACGAGCAGGACGAGGTTCGCCAGCAGATTCACGCGCTGAGCAAGACCTGCGGTCGAACCGTGGGTGCTTGGCGCGCCTCGCGCATCGAGCTGTTGCGTTGAGCCGGCCGTACGCGCTGCGTCCAGTGCCGTTTGCGCAAGACGCTCTGAAACTGTGGTGAGCAGTTCGCGCCTCGCCGCCGACGTGCTGGGCGCAAGCGCGCCTTCGGCGGCGCGCAACATGTGGATGCGCTGCATCAGCGATTGCAATGCGCGATCGGCTGACGGCACGTTTCCCGCCGCGATATCGTCGCGCAACTTGAGCAGCGCTTCGCCGATTGCAGCGCGTATTTCGCCGCCGCGCGCGGCACCGGAGCGCGGCGGTGTGGTCGCGCTGACGCCTTCAACGGCAGTGGCTGCAAAGACCCCGCCGGACGCGCTGTCATGATCGTCGAGGCTATCGTGATCGTGATCGTGCGGATTGTCGCGTTGCTTGCCGTTCTGTTGACCGCCTTCCTGCTGCGGCTGGCCGCCGCCACCGCCGCCGCCTTGCCGGCCGCCGTCGCGCGTGACGCGATCGGCCGGCACCTTGCTCCGCGCCGTTTTTGCGCCGGTCGCGTGAGCGCCTTTGGGCGCACCGTGTGCAGTCGACGCAGCGCGTTGCGACGGCGCGAAGCGTTTGCCTGCGGCTCGCGCAGCCGCCTGACGCTTGCGCAACGCGGCCGCAAGTTGGCGCGCCTTCGCGCTGTTCGCTTGCGCAAGATGATGCGAGTGATGCGCGTGCGCAAACGTCACGTTGTTCTTGTAGACGGCAGAAAAGCGCACGGCCTGTGTATGCGACGCGTCGTGGTGCGCGCGGTTCGCCGGTGACGTTTCGGTGGACGCGCCGGCCTGCGCCGCGCGCGTCTGGGCGGAGACCGTCGTCATTGCGAGGTCGCGGCCTGCAACACCTGGTTGGCAAAGCGCAGCACGGCGGCGGCCGAAATGGGCGCGGCCACGACGAGCGCGACGACGACTGCCACCAGCTTGACGCCGAACGACAGCGTCTGATCCTGCAGCGAAGTGACGGCCTGCAGGAATGAAACGACGAGGCCCACGCCGGCCGCGATCACCACGATCGGCAGCGACACGTAAAGACACAGCAGAAGCCCCTGCGTCGCGAGGCCGATCAGCGCGTCGATGTTCATGAGAACTCCTAGCGATAGCCGAGAATGAGGCCGTGAATCAGGGTCGACCAGCCGTCCATCGCGACGAACAGCAGCAGCTTGAACGGAATCGCGACACTGGTCGGTTGCACCTGGCTCAGGCCCATTGCCATCAGCACGTTGGCGATGATCAGGTCCACCACGATGAACGCGATGTACAGCAGGAAACCGATCTTGAAGGCATCCGTGAGCTCGGTCAGCGTGAAGGCGGGCGCGAGCACGATGATGTCGGTGTCTTTGAGCGCCTTCGCCTGTTCCTTTGGCCAGATCGCGCTCGCCGAGCGCAGGAAGAACTGCCGCTCGCGCGGTTGCGCATGAGCCTTCAAGAAGTTGCGAAACGGTTCGCGCGCGGCGGCGATGCCTTGCGTCACCGTTTGCGTGACCGTGCTGCCGCTCGTGTTCGCTCCGCTGCTGCCTTGCATCGCGCCGGCAGCGGTGAACGCGATGGGCGCCATGATGTACACCGAGACGATGATCGCGATGCCGTTCAGCACCATGTTCGGCGGCACCTGCTGGACGCCGAGCGCATTGCGCAGGAGCCCGAGCACGACGACGATCTTCATGTACGAGGTGACGACCATCGCCACGAACGGAATGATGCTGATCGCCAGAACGACGATCAGCAATCCGGTGATATCACCGGTCTGTGTCGCTGGCATAGGCCATCCCCGTGATGCGGATTCCAAGGTGTTCGCCCACGCTCACCAGTTCGCCGTGGCCGATCGTCTGACCGTGCGCGACGAGTTTGATGCGGGCGTCCGTCACAGGCGTGTCGAGCTCGATCACGTAACCACGCCGCAGCGCTGCGAGTTGCGACAGCGGCAACGCCAGCGTGTCGATCTCGAACTGCACAGGCAGATCGAGTTCGCCGATGTCGAGAGGCGAAGTTTGGGTGAACGGTGCGGCTTCCGCTTCGGCTTGCGCTTCTGCTTCCGCTTCCGTTTCCTCTTCCGTTTCCTCTTCCGTTTCGGACTTTGTCGGCGCTTCGGTGCCTGTCGCGATAGCCGCTTCGTGCGGAACATCGTCCAGCGGAGGGTCGCCGTAGTCGATTCGCGGCAACTCGTCGCCTTCGACCTGCAGGGTTTCTTCACTCATGATGGGGGCGTCGTTGAGGGTGAGAAGGGCGCCGTCGAGCGCGACCGTGGCCAGCATGCAGCGTAGACCCTGCGTGCCCCACGCGGCGCGCAGGTGCAAGGGGCCGTGGCCGCGCAAGCCGAGCACGGTGGCGCGGCTGAACGTGCGCAACAGCACATCGCCGGGACGTAGTTTTTGAAGCGCGCGGATCGACACACGCCGCGCGCCGAGCGCGATGCGCCCCGGTACGCCGAGCGTCGCGAAGGCGTCGGGATCGCAGCGCCGCTGCTGATTGCCGAACGACGCGAGCCGCGTTTCGATCAGCCGGAGCGTGAGCAGTGCGATATCGAACAGCGTTTCGTATGCGACGCCCTCGCGCATCAGTGCGATGCGCAGACGCGCCGTGTTGTCAGACTCGAACGTGGCCGATTCCTTCGTCGCGCGCTGCACGGATGCCACGCGCCACGTGCCTGCGCCGCTCGCATTGAAGCTGTCGACGAGCGGCGCAAGCAGCGCGTTCGCAATCGCATTGCGCAGGCTCTGCTGCGTGCCGCTGTGATCCGGCTCGGCGGGCGTGGCGAGTATCTGCAGCGACGGGTAACGCGCGAGATCGACATGAAGCGCGAGTTGCCCCGACAGATGTGCAAGGACGATACGGCCGGCATCCTCTAATGGTTCGACGCTCGCGACGTCGCGCGCATCCACGTGCGAGACATGCACGGCATCGAGCCGGCCGAGCCGGCGCAATGCGTCGACGTTGCGCGCGTCGCAAAGCAGGCGCGCGGCGCAGGCGTCGGCGGGCGGGATGGCCGGCAGTAGGCCGGCGAGAGAGCGAGGCCGGGTTTCGAGCATTGCGGAAGTCAGCGTGAAGCCATGAGTAGGGAGGGCGGGACTTACCAGATGGTCAGCGTCAGCGAACGCGGTTCGCTCCAGCTGTCGAGCAGCGCCTTCAGTTGCCGTTCGAGCATGCCGCTATGCAGTAAGAGTAATTGCTTTGCCTGGGCGTCCTGCACGTCGAAGCGAAGCGACAGGCCGGCGGGCGAAAGCGTGAGATTGAGCACGGTGTCGGCGAGCAGGTTTGGATCGAGCCGCATCGTCAGATCCCAACTGCCCGATTCGGCGACGAAGCGATTCGCCGATAGTCGCGCGACCTCGCGCGCGATCGAAGCCGCCAGTTCGATAAAGCCTTGCTGCTGCATATAGACCGCTTCGATCACCGGGGCGCTGCCCGCGCCGACGCGGCCCGCGACGGTCGTCCGGTCCGGTGTGCGGTGCTGATCGGCGTCGCGTTCTTCGTCTTCGAGTGCGAAGGGATTCGCGTTGCTGTCGGCAAGCGCGCCGTGTTCGGGATCGCTCTCGCGTCGAACCAGCGCCGCATAGTCAAAGCCGCGCGCGCGCCGCGTGCGTTCGCTCGAAGTAGCGGACCCCGGCGCGAAGCTCGAACCGGACACGCCGCCCGATTCCGTCGAATCGGGTGCGATGACGCGCGCGGGGCGTCGCATGGAGCGTGATAACGTCGACATTCAGGCTGCCCTCATGCCGTCACCGCGTCATGCCGTCACGCGGCCGATCGGCTGCAATTCCACGAGCCCGCCAAGCTCCTGGTACGAATACACGTTGAGCCAGTCGAGCTTGCCTTCGAGCATGCGCCTCACATAGCGGCGAATATCCATCGACGTGACGAGCGCGATGTCGTCGCGCGCAATCGTTCCTGCGTACGCTTCGATGCTGTCGAGCAGGAAGGTCACTTCGTCGGGCGGCAGCGCGAGGTAGTTGCCGGTCGGCGTCTGCTTGATCGCCTGGCGGATATGCTGCTCGACCGGCCCGTCGAGCAGCACGGCGGGCAGCACCTTCGCGCCCTGGGTCGCGCGATGAGCGAGAAAGCGTGCGAGGTCGCCGCGCACATACTCGGTCAGCATCAGCATGTCCTTCTCTTTCGGTCCCCACGCGATCAGGCTTTCCATGATGTTGCGAACGTTGCGGATCGGAATCTGTTCTTCGAGCAGACGGCGCAGCACGTCGGCGATACGCTGCGGCGGCAGCACCTTTTGCACTTCCGCGAGCAGACCCGGATAGTCGATGCCGAGTTGCTCCTGAATCCACTGCACTTCCTGCACGCCGAGAAACAGCGACGCGTGCCGCCGCAAGAGCCGCACCGAAACATGCGCGATCACCTGTTCCGCTCGCCACGCTTCGGTCTTTGCGGGCAAGCCTTTTTCGTCGTGCCAGTAACTCGGCTGACTGCTGCCGTCGAGCGGCGCGCGTTGCTCGCAATTGGGTGCGAGCGCGCGCAACTCGGCGTCGCCAGGCCGGTCTTCGCCAATGCCGCTCGCCTCGCGCGCGAGCGCGAGCGGCAACGTCGGCAACACCACTTTTCCAGGCGGAATTTCTACGGTCAGATAAGGCACATCGTGCATCAGGAACTCGCACGTGGACGCGGCGAGGCGGTCGGACGTCCACATCGTGATGCCGGGAAACGGCACCCCCAACTCTTCCTGCAATACCTCGCGCTCCGCTTCGAACGACGTGTTGAGTCCGGCGAGACTCAGACGCGCGACCAGATCCGGCGCGATCCGCACGCCGAGCGCGCAGGTGAACGCGGGCGGATGCGTCGCGATGGCGGGCGTTTCGATTTTCGCGCCGACACGTTGCATGGAACGCACGGATTCACCGTCGTGCAACTGGCGCGACGGCTTGCTCTTTTGCAACCGGTATGCGGCGAACGCCAGCACGCCGGATAGCAGGATGAACAGCAGCCATGGAAAGCCCGGCACCGCGGCAAATGCGAGCAGCAGCACCGCCGCGAAAAACAGGGCGGGCGGGCTCGTGATCAACTGCCGGCCAATATCCGCGCCGAGCGAGCGTTGCGTTTCGTCACGATCGTCGGCGACGCGCGTGATCATCACGCCGGCCGCGACGGAGAGCAGCAGCGCCGGCACCTGCGCGACCATCGCGTCGCCGACCGACAGAATCGAGAAGCGGTTCGCCGCTTCCGCCGCCGTCA
>Ga0209796_10001225_pt1 | contig 11351 bp, 13 predicted proteins | sample AgamicOrSfrz_FD_187167 | JGI IMG/M metagenome (GOLD analysis project Ga0209796, IMG submission 187167) | Agave microbial communities from Guanajuato, Mexico - Or.Sf.rz (SPAdes) (version 2) | ecosystem: Host-associated > Plants > Phyllosphere > Phylloplane/Leaf | place: Guanajuato, Mexico...
ATTAATATAATTGACGTTTTCTTCTGCTTGAGCAAAGTACTCATCATTACGAGCGAAAATACTGATTTCTCGAATTCCTGATTGCGTTAACTGAATAGCAATTGGTGTTGCAGCTCCACCTGAGCCAACCAGTGTTACTTTTTGACCTTCAAGTTTCACATCGTGGTCGATTAAATTTTTTACGTATCCAAGGCCATCCGTATTATAACCAATTAATCTACCATCTTGATTAACTACTGTATTGCTTGCTCGTGTGTATTTAGCTGAATCGTCTAGCTCATCAAGGTATTCTAATACCTTCATTTTATTTGGCATGGATACATTGAATCCAGCTACCCCTGCTGCTTTAAAACCATTAACTGCTTTTTCTAATTCATTATTCCCTACCTCAAATGCAAGGTATGCATAGTTTAACCCTGCTAATGTATAACCAAGATTGTGCATTCGTGGTGAAAGACTATGTCCAATGGGTGTTGCAAGCAGTCCTACTAATTTTGTTTTTCCATCAATGTTTTTTTCATGTACTGTGTGTGTCATGTTGAAAATCTCCTTCAAATTAAATATTCAATCGATAAATTTGTTTTTTGTTAGCCAAAGATCTTTTTTAGTCTAGTCAGTACAAATACGGCAAGTATGACACTAATTACTGCGATAATCATGTCGAAGATTAATGTCATTGAAATTCCAAGTGAGCTTACTAAACCACTCGTAATAATGGGTACAAGGATAAAAGCTGAACTCGCAGCGATATTTACATACGAAGATGCTGTCGCTTTACTTGCAGGGAAAAGCTTCATCATAATACTTAGAGCTAGTTGGAAAATACCTGATGTGAATAATCCCATTAAGAATGTGCTTACTATTACAATACTGTATGATTCCACCATGAATAATGTAAGCATGGATAAGAAGGCACCAATTGGATAGATGATCGCAATCATAATAGGTGAGATAAATTTATCCAACATAATTGCCAGTAAAAGTACAGATACAAGAGCACCTATACTGAAATAAGATAGCAATTGTATTGCTTGATTAGATTCAAGTCCTATAAGTTTTGTTCCTAATTGGGGTAACCATGTTTGCCACACAACGAATAATGCTGTTGAAGTAAAGCCCATTAGGATGATGGCTAAGCCTTCGCCAAGAAACTTTGGCTGTTCTTTAAAGTCTGTTTGGCTTATATCGCCTCCTTTCGTTGAAACTAATTTGTGGTTTGGAAATGGCATAAAAATCAAATAAATTCCAGTTAATAGATATAATGCGCCCATTCCAAAGAATGTCCAGCCCCAGAAGATATGGTTTGCGACTAAAATTGCCATTATAAATGGTAGTAATGTTGCCCCAATCGATACCGATGCCTTTACTAATACAGAAGCAGAACTCGCTTTTGTCGGAAACGATTCTGTTAATGCCGGATATGTTCCTGAATCAAGTAATGAGTTAGCAATACCTGCTGAAATGGCAAAGACAAAAGCAAGTACATAACTTGTTGTTGTCGGTATTCCTACGAGGAATAATAAATAAAGAAAATTGGCGGTAATGATTACTGGTTTACGACCCCAACCATCTGAAAGACGACCGACAAAGAAGAGAGCAATTAATTTACCAATTCCTATAGCTGATACAAGTAAACTAATTTTGGCAATAGTTACACCATAGCGTTCTGATAAGTTGTCCATATTTGATGCAATAATAATGTTAATCATACCGAGCATTAAGTAGTTCATATACATCCCGAAAGATGATTTGATGTAAGGATTTTTCATGTTTTCACTCCTATATACAAAACCTTTTTAAACAAAAGCTTTAATTTTTGGTTTTTCAAACATTTTAAATTACTCTAGTATCAGTACTTTTTTAGGCAACACCTCTTTCAAAACTAATATTATTTCACATTCTAAAAATCTTAAGATAATAAAATTAATAATTAGAATATCTCAAACCAAAGACATCACTCCTGACTAATATCTTTTATGTGGAGGTTTTTCTGCAGAGATTAGATTGCTTAAAAAACACATAGTTTTCTAACTGAATTTTTTTAAGCAGTTTACCATTAATTGAAACGCTTTCTTTTTAACAAATTTTTAAAATCCATTCACACTGTAGGTTGCATGATACAAGTTAATATTTAAACGAGAGTGTATTGTTATACTAAAAAATTTATTAGAACTTATTCTCTCAGACAGATATATAAATATTAAATAAATAATTAGATCGATCTAATTTTGAATGTGAAGAAAAATGATATTTTTAACGTTTATTAGATCGATCTAATTTTGGGAATTATTAAGAATTATAAACTTGACGTTTTATAAATGAATAACCTCAGTATAACAATATATTTTCAGTAACACTTAATTATTATCAGTTTGGTAATTTGTAAGCGATTCAATTTAGTATAACAATATACCGACGAGACAAATATACTCCTGAAAATAAAATGTGTCAAGTCTGTGACAAAATCTTTTAATCCTTTATTCATAAGCTATTTTAACAATTCAACATTCAAATATTTATTCATGAATCCTTTGATTTAGCATTCTAACGCTAATATTCAACAATAATATTTAATTAAAAAATGTTTAATTATTATATATTTTATCGACTTAATAATTATTTTATGTGTTAAAAATGAAGATTTAAAAAGGCATATAATTGAGTTAGAAAAATTAGGGGGAAAATCTAGTAAGGTTATTGAAAACGAAATTAAAAATAAATCTGAGTGTGCAGGAAAGCAAAATTTAAAAATATGGGTTCGTAGGGATAGTGATGGAGATCAAATACCAGGTTTAAGTTGTAAGCAATGTCAAGATGGAGAGTATCGTTCTCAAGTTACTATAAACTTTGATGGGTTTACAGATGAAGAGGATACATACGCATATTATATACAATTGTGGTATTACTTTAGTGGAGGTAGTAAAGGGGTAGGATCTCTATATGATTCATTGAAATATGACTTAGAAACGGATATTAAAGACCGTTTAGATGAATTACTTAAAGAAATACAACTTATTATGGATAGAAGAAACATTATGGTAACTAAAAATGTATAGCATACTCATCATCAAAATAGAAAAAATCACTGGCGTATGGGGCTTTTTTTAGTTACATAAAGTATTTTGTTTTTGTATTCATATATAATTAATTATTAAATAAAATTTTCAGGAGATTATTTATATTGGAAAGTAAAACAGGAACAGTAAAATATTTTGATGCTGAAAAAGGGTTTGGACTTATTTCACCTGATAATGGTTGTGAAGACCTATTCGTTTATTTTAGTTCTATTCGTAACGCCAACTCTTTAAAAGTAGGACAGAAAGTTTCTTATGTAGAATATATGGGTCAAAAAGAGCCCCAAGCAGAATATGTAGTAATACTCTAATCGTATATTTTTTATAATAAAAAAGACAGTCCTCTACTATTTTCATATGCTTTTTTCTGTTTTTAGATAAATAACTTATACATAATACGTTTTATGTTAACTACTTTTGTATGTAACACACAACTAAAAAACAGAAAAACCAACCTTTAAGTCTCTAAAGGTTGGTTTTTCTCACGACTTTATCCAAAGATACCTCACGGCATCTTAAGTATTTTGCTCCAATTATAATGTTTCAATTCACACATATTTAATAAGAACTTCCATACCTTCTTATCACCTTTTTTCCTTTTTAATATAAAAATCTGGATGTTGATAGTTCTTTTCTAAGAAGTTTTTCTGTTCTTTTTCAGCAAGTTTATTATTTTCAACGGTATTGATATAAGCATCATAGGTGGCGAATCCATAAAGAGAAGGGAAAAACAGTAACCATTCTGAATTCAATACCTTGGTGGCTTTCTGGATTTCACCTAAAAAGAGCAGAGAAATAGCTTCAAGAAGGTGTGAATAGTAAAAGAAAACAACGGTCCAAGTAACAATAAAAAAGGCAACGATTATTCGATGAATATAAAGCTGACCTAAACCTGGCATACATAGGGACCATAGGATAGACATAACAGGATTTCTTTTATCCAAGTAGTTAATCTCCATAGATCCCATACTATAGGAATTAAAAGCATGACTTTCTCGTTCAGCTAAGATATATATTTTATTTAAATCAACTGTTGTTCGATAACTATCCCATATGGCAAAAATATAAACCGGAATATAAATGAGAAGCCACCTAGTGTTTAGGGACTCTTTAGCCATGTCTATGTCCCCTTGAAAGGAATGAATCATAGCCACGTTTATATTTGACTGAAGATTAATAACAACCTCCCAAATAAATAAAACAAAGCCTCTAAGATATTTGGATAAAAGTAAATGTCCAAAACCGGGAAAAGCTGCTGACCACCAAGCTATAATGTAAGGATTTCTTAAGTGAATTTGAGTGGTTCCGAATATACTAACGTGAGCTATATAACGTCTTGCCGTATTATCATTTTTATAATTGTCCATATATGTTCTCCTATGGAATTGTTAGGGGATTGGGAAAATGTATTTTACATCTTGAATCCATAATTAACATACTGTAATATATTTATTCTGTTTTACACATTTAAAATAGCTAAAAAACCTTTATGAGATAAAAAGTTTTTTTAGCTATTTATAAGATTTTTTCATAATTCCTCCAACATTGTTATAAAATCATAATATTCTGTTATTTTTAATTTATAATGTAAGCGATTTCAATTATAATAAGAAGTAGGTTGGATAGCAAGCGTGGCTGTCATTGTATATGGCGTAGGCGGGGCCAGTACAAAATACTTTGGTAATTTGTATGTATAAGAGATTGCTAGTTGGGCAAGAATGAAAAATAGGAACTTACATAAAGGAGGTTAAGCTATTGAGCGAATATAAAAAGTTTTTTTCTACGTTTATTGAGGAAGAACGATTTGACTTACATTCATACCTTACGTATCTATTTATTAATGAGTGCCAGGAGGATGTAGTAGATCAGTTAGAACAGGAACATGTAAATCAATAAATTTCCAGATATGAAAAGTTGAAAGGATAACTAATAATGAATAGAAAAATTTTGTAGGTGACTTTATCTTTCTACACAGAAGGATTGGGTCGCCTATTGATGTTTCTTCTAAATATTCACTGTCGTTGGAAAAATTACTAATTTCACTTCTTATCATCTACTATTTCATCTTCCACTTCTCTTATAAGAAATTATTAAAGAGACAGTTATCAAGTATAAATTTTACAATGATTTACATTTGTTAAGTTTTTAACAACGTAACCTTTACTCAAAATAAATGGATAATTTATTTTTTAAATAGAAGTAAACAGATAAACTCTGTTATAAAAAATAAAGTTTATCTATTTACTTAAAGTGACGACAAATGTGGATTTTACTTCTTATAATATACCAATCTATCTTCCATTTCCTTTTTAAGAAATTGTTATATCCATGGTAACTGAACATAAAATCTATAAATATTTAAATTTAATATATTTTCAATGATATAAGTTCAACCGAAAATACAAAATTAATTTATTTTATGCAAAGAAGTAAAAGTTAAAACTACCTTATAAAAATTATGGTTTTAACCTTTACTCTTACTGACGACAAATAGGAGATTTTTCTATAAAATAGGTAATAGATAAAATAATTTTTAATAAAATACGTTAGGTATTACTTATAGGTATAACATTAATTTTATTATTACTTAATATATAAAATTAATGTTATACCTCCTTTGCATAAATAGATATTTTATATTTATCCCTCATCTACTGTTTTCACTTTGACGTTTTCTTGTATAAAAAGGTGCATCTTAAGATATACATATCAAAAATATGTCAAACAGGAATTCTATAAAAACTGTAGAAGATATTGTTGATGAATGATTATATAAAAATTTCCAATTAAGGGTGGGGTATTCGTGGGAAATGAGAATTTGGTTGAGGTACTTGATAAGTTAATTGAAAGGTCAGAAAGATGGTCTAAGGATGCAGAAAAAAGAAAGGATTTAAATAGCTCCATATTTTACGAGGGGCAAACAAAAGCTTTTGAAGAAGTAAGACGAATGGTTAAAAGGGATATAGATAAATATTTACATTCATAGAGTAAACTATTTATCCAATTAAATGGTTTTTATAGGATACGGCACAAGACCTATTATTGAATGTATTTAAGAAAGGGTGGAAACATGAAAATTCATCACCTTAATCTAACTGTTACAGATGTCTCTGCTACTCAAGAATTTTTGGAAACTTATTTTGGTATGACATGTAGGGCAAACAGGGGTAAAGGTTTTGCTATAATGCATGATGACGATGGTTTTGTACTAACTTTAATGAAGGGAAGCGAAGTCAATTATCCAAAGACCTTCCATATTGGATTCCCCCAAGAGAATGAAGAGCAGGTAAATAAAATTAATCAAAGGTTAAAAGAAGATGGGTTTAATGTCGAACCTCCAAAACAATTACATCGTTATACATTTTACGTAGAGGCACCTGGAGGATTTACAGTTGAGGTACTTTGTTAAACTATCAAAGCCTCTCTCATATATTTTTAGTGGTTCTGGTGCAAAAACCTATTCATAGAAGGTATAGAGGGGATTCCCACAAAGCAAGGGATGAACGAAGCCATGACATACGGTATACATCATGCTTATTGGTTTGCATTAGTATTATGTGTAATAGCTTTTGTAACTGCCTTATTTAGTAAAAAGAAAAGCGTATCAGATGTTACGGAAACCCAATAAACGTGTAAGAGATCTCTTTTCCCCTCTATTCTTTCGCCAACAGGACAGATTGGTGGAACACGAAGAGCCCACTTTCTCGCTATATGTATTGAGAAAGTAGGCTCTTTTGAATGTTCTTATTTTGAAACTCGTTAATGATTGTCCCGTTATTCCCATGGCATATATGTGAACATAATGGAAAGGAATAAAAACCACTCATTCTCTACTATCATCGAAAATGAGTGGTTTGCTTTTGCATGTGAAAACTTTTGTCTGTCTTTATTTGTTTTATAATAAGGTTCTTATAACGACCTCTTAAATAGGGTAGTGTTACCCACTTTTATTTCGTCATGACATATTTTTTACTCCACTTACCCATACTTTCCAGTATAGGCGTAAAACCTTTCCCTGCTTCTGTCAGAGAATATTCTACTTTGGGAGGTACTTCTCGATATACTTTTCGTATAACCATTTGGTCTCTTTCTAGTTCTCTTAATTGACTAGTTAAGATTCCTTTTGAAATACCAGGGACCAGCCTTTGAAGTTCCCCAAATCGTAGGGTCTGTTTACTCAAATGCCAAAGAATAATAATTTTCCATTTTCCCGCGATGATATTTTGCGTTTCTGTAACGGGGCAAACTTCTATCTGTTCTGGGGGCGTTTCACCCTCAAATCGAGTTCGTGCCATGTTTAATCCCTCTCTTTTCTAATAGTCATATTTTTATGACTACGTAATAAAAATATGACTACTTTTAAAATGTTGTCTAATGTCATAATATATGAATATGCTTTAACAAACAATACAAAGGGGAGGAATTCATAATGAAAATCGCAATTATTGGTGCAACTGGTAAAGTTGGACGTCTTATTATGAAAGAAGCTGTTGATAGAGGGTTTGATGTAACTGCAATCGTGCGAAATGCCTCAAAAATTACTGAAACAAATGTAAAGGTTTTGGAGAAAGATATATTTAATCTTACAGCATTAGAACTGACAGCATTTGATGTGGTGGTCAGTACGTATCGAGCGCCAGACGGAGAAGAACATTTATATGTAGAAGCTGGAAGAGTTTTAGTTGAAGCTCTTAAAGATACTTTAAATACAAAATTAATTATAGTGGGAGGGGCTGGAAGTCTGTTTGTTGATGAAGAAAAAACAACAAGACTCATGGATACGCCTGATTTCCCGGATTTTGTTCTACCAACAGCAGTTAATGCAGGGAAACAACTTGAAGAGCTACAAAAAACAGATTCCATTACATGGGCGTATATTAGTCCTGCTGGTTTCTTTGATCCAGAAGGGAAGAGAACGGGTTCTTATAAGGTAGGAAAAGATCATGTAATCTTAAATAGCAAAGGTGAAAGTTATATTAGCTATGCTGATTATGCAATCGCTGTAGTCGATGAAATTGAAAAACCACAACATGTAAATGAAAGGTTTACAGTTGTTGGTGAAGCAGAATAAACAACACTAGATAAAAGAACTGTGATCTGAATGAATCGCAGTTCTTTCACTTTTTTTCCTAGTGGAGAGAAGAATACTTTTTAGCAGTAGAATATAGAAGCTTAAATGAAGTCGAAAATAATTTTTAACTGTATTAAGTAACGATAAGGATGATTATGTTAACTAAGATTGTATACCTTATATAGTCAGAAATAGAGAAACCAATAAATTCACATGATGAAGACTTTTATGGAGAGTATAATCACATTATAAAGATGTTATAAATAATAGAGGTGTTTAATGTGAAAATTAGAAAAGCAAATTTAGATGATATAAAAACGATATCAAAGATTTATATTGATACTTGGAGAACAACTTATAATGGTTTAGTTCCCGATAACTTTCTAAATGAATTATCCTATGAAGAAGCAGAAAGTAAATGGACACACTTTCTTAGCGATCAATTACATCAAACATTTATTTATGTTGCTATTAATAATTCCGAAGAGATTATTGGTTTTGCAGCAGCTCAAAATAGTGATGATATAGAATTCAAAGGGGAATTATATGCACTATATCTTCTGCCAAAAGCTCAAGGATTAGGAGCTGGAAGACTTCTTATTTCAGCTATTGCTGAGCATTTTATGAAGAAAGGTATTTTTTCTATGTTGGTATGGGTCATGAAAAATAATAACTCTGGACGTGGATTCTACAAACGCTTAGGAGGACAATATTACTCTCATCGAGAAAGTGTATTCGGAGGAACGAGAGTAGAAGATGAAGCATATGGATGGAAAGATATTTCTAGATTATTTGTAAAATAAACAGCTACTTAATAAAATGCCTAATTTTTAAGAATTAGGTGTTTTGCTCCTTATAGCTACATTATGGTAACTGGAAATAAATTATGCTCGAGGCCTAAAGGTAATTTTTTCTATTCGAGTGTACATTATAGTAAATGTACATTGCTAAAAATGGGAGAGAATTATATGAATAGCTTTTTTAAAAATGCTTTAAAAATATCAATAGCCTCTTTAGTTACTTCGATAATTTTGTATGTAGTTATAATTGGGTTCTTTCTTTTATCAGTTGTTACAGCAAGCGCTTTTGGTACCGTAATTAAGGTTACTGTCCCTGTTTTAACTTTAGTTACAATCCTCGGGTTTATTTATTCTTTCTTTATCAAAGGTAAACAGAAAATCACTTTTTTAACATTACATTTTGTTTCTTTATTTGCTATTTCATTTGGCATCTATCTTACTGTTAGTTTTCAAGGATTTGCACCTTGAGAAATATTTACGTACAAAAGAACCCTTTGCCTACATGAGAAAAGGGTTCTTTTTGTATATGTGTATTTGAAATTAATATAGCAGATATTTAAAGTAATTTTTTGTAATTTATTGTTAATTTTGGTATATTATTTAATAAACACGTAAATGGGGGATAAAAAATGAGTTTGCTAATAGTAGGTATTATTATTATTTTGTCGGTCGTTGCAGACTATTTTCTTTTTGATTACACCGATAAAAGATGGGGCTGGCTAAAAGGGTATTCTAAACCTATAAGAATAGGAATTATCAGTTGTTACTTAGTCATTTCATTTACTATTTACTTTGCTTTAAGCCTTAAATATATCTCTTAAGGCTTAAAGTCTTTTTTATTTATATTGCGTAAGTTTTTAGTCAACATAAAACGGCTTATCGGTATTAATCTAAAAGAAGAACAGCATATATGCTGTTCTTCTTTTAGGAATCGTCTATACTACCTCAAAAATATGGATGCAACAAGGAACTATAATGACAAGCTTTGAAAAAGCGTAATGGTTATAAATTTAAAGGTTATAAGTTGATAAATAGTTAATAAAAAAGCATTATTCCGTGTTTTTATGAGGAGAGGATGCCTTTTTTTATCAAAAATGTGTCAGTAGTACTACAAGAGGTTTCATTTTCTATATATAAGGGTATCAAAGGTTTTAGGATATCGTTCTCATAGTGTACTATCGATTAATGACAAAACATTGTATGTGCAGCATGTTTTGTTCGTTTTCTGCTTTGGAGGGACGATTTCAATATTTGCTGTCCTTCTTTTTATTTTACATAAAAACAATGAAATACTCTCCAAATTACTATTATGCTTAGTCAAGGGAGCTGAAATATTATGAAAAAAACAGAGCACATCAAGAGATATGAGCAAGGTATTACTAGTAAGTTTGCTGTGTGCAACTTTCCATATGTTTATGAATTTTCTATTTACGCTATTGACATCTTTTATTCTGATACAGAAGAATACCTCTTTGGCTGTGCTAAGAACACTACACTTGAAAGATTCTTTACTCGTAAAATCTACCAAGATGAACTTGGGTATTATTTCAAGTATGTTCAAGAAAAGATCTATCTCAACAGTTTTAATCCAATAAAGAACAATATGTTACAGTTAGCTCAATGAACTGGATTTTTTTATGCCATCCAAGACAAATGGCCTATCATACTCACATAGGGTAGTTTTTTCATTTGTTATTAGTATATTTTTTATTCGATTGGAACAAAATGCAATTAGAATGCCTTCCGACATTTGGTGTTCGAAATCCATTTTTCAGATTAGAAAAACCTACTGTTGAGGCACAGTAGGTTTTTCTTCTTGCAATAAATATTTAAAACCTCTAATTTAAAGGTATGCGTATTATACTGGATTAGAAAAGGAACCGTTTTGGAAGGCGAAAACTATAATTCTTATAGGTAATTGTTAACATACTTTCTTAAAAGGAAACGGGAAGATAGATTGGTAGAGGATAGGGAGTAGAAATCGTGATTCTTTCCATAGAAGTGAATATTTAGAAGAAACACCAATAGGCGACTTATTCCTTCTGTTCAGAAAGATAAAGTCACCTACACAATTTTTCCATTCATTATTATTTATCCTTTCAGTTTTTCTTATTTATACATTTATTGATTTACATGTTCCTGTTCTAACTGATTTACTACATTATCCTGACATTCATTGATAAATAGATAAGTAAGGTATGAATGTAAGTCAAATCGTTCTTCATTAATAAATGTAGAAAAAACCTGTTTATATTCGCTCAATAGTTTGACCTCCTTTATGTGAGTTCCTATTTTCATTATCGCCCAACTAGCAATCTCTTATACATACAAATCAATAAAGTACTGTGTATGATAAGCTATTTTTATCTTGTATTTAATATGAATTGATAATTCACTGATTCTTTT
>Ga0209796_10001227_pt1 | contig 11334 bp, 9 predicted proteins | sample AgamicOrSfrz_FD_187167 | JGI IMG/M metagenome (GOLD analysis project Ga0209796, IMG submission 187167) | Agave microbial communities from Guanajuato, Mexico - Or.Sf.rz (SPAdes) (version 2) | ecosystem: Host-associated > Plants > Phyllosphere > Phylloplane/Leaf | place: Guanajuato, Mexico...
TCCTGTACTCGACATAATGGGTCGCGCCGAAATCGTCGGCATAGCGACGGCGCTCTGCCCGCATCTGCTTTGACGGATAGGCGCGCCACTCGAGTCCGAAAACAAGGCGCGCGTTTTTCTCGCGCGGAAGTGGATCCGTGATGTGCATGCGCTCGCTCACATCGACGGGACGACCGAAGCCGTCAGCATGATCACCTGGAAGGTTCTCGCCTTGTTCCACAGGCCCGTGAGACCGCCAATGCCGCCGTTGGTCGTGCTGTCAGCGTGGTCGGTCATCTCGCCATAGAGCACCACCGTCTGTCCGTCGGACAGCGCGACGATCTGGTCGTCCTTGCTGCCGACCGTGTGCGCCAGCTGGATAGTCTGCTGCGTCTGTCCGGAGCCAACCGACTTCTCGGTGAAGGGGCCGTTCAGCTTCGAACTGTCGCTCCAGTAAGCCAGCACGATCTGGTTGTGATCGTTCACCGACGGCAGGATGTTGACGAAGTCCCCGGTCGTCACGGTGCCCGGATTCAGACCGGGTACACCGCCTGACGTTGCCGTGAGGCTACCGGCCGAGGAAGTCGTCGATCTCAGGTAATCGTCGCTCTGGAACGAAGCGATCGACACCGGCAGGCCGTTGAGCGTGAGCTTCGTCTGCGTGTTGTCCTGCACCGTGCGACCGTACTGGTTCAGCGCATTGATGACCGCATTCGTGCCGGAGAAAGGCGCGTTCGGGCGCAAGACGGACATGCCAAGCGTACCGCCTCCGGACGACAGCGATGTGGGCGACACGAAGCTGATTGCGTACTTTGCGAGACCGCCCTGGATCGCGTTGAAGACGATATCGCCGTTCACGCCGGCCTGGCTGCCGCGGTTCAACGCGATTTGCAACGTGCGTACCCGGATTGCCACCTGACGCGTCGATACCGCATTTTCCTGAGCGAGCAGCTTGCCCATCGCATCGGCGGCCTCGCGCGTGTCATGGACCATGACAAGGCGGCTCTGGGGATTCACATTCACGCGCCCCATCGGCGAGCGCAGCTTGTTCAGTGCGTCCGTGATCGACTGGATCTGGTCGAACTCACCCTGCCGGCCCGTCGAAGTCTGAGCGGAGAAGGAACCCGTATCACCGCTTCCCCCGCCGCTGCCGTTCGCCTGATTGCCCGTGGACGTGTCCATACCCTTGGACATGGTCGACTTGATGGAGACCTTGCCCGGGATGGCGGCGATCTGATACATGCGGGTCACGAAGCGCGTGATGTTGATGGTCGAACCGTCGAAAGACCAGTCGAGCCCGAGATCTTCCGTCATGCGCGTCAGGTACTCGCCCGCCGGTCCGTCAAAGACCTGCGCATAGCGAGGCTTCTCGTAATTGTTTGCGTTGCTGCCGCCAAATGCGCCAGACGACTTGCCATCGGAGGACGCGCCCTCGCGCGGCACCAGCAAACTGCGCGGCACAAAAACGTCAGGGCTCAGATGAACGGCATAGCCGGTCGCGCCGGACACCAGGTTCGCGATCTGGTTGATATCGAGATTCGCCGGCATCGTGATGCGCTTCTCACGAAACGTCGCAGGCAGCGTTGCCTCATAGGCGACCGGTACGAGCCGGTCGCCGAGGAACGCTGTCGGTACATCTTCAACGAGCGCCATTGAGCCCGGCAGATTGTTCATGGCGGCACTCGCGCTGCTATTCGCCGAGTCGTAAGCCGAATTCACATCGCCTTGCGTGACGGCGCAGCCAGCGATAACGAGCAAACACGCAGCCGCAATTGAAGTCCTGAGGATCTTGGCGTGGCGCATCGTTACTCCTGGCAGTTGGCCGCGCGTGCCACGACGCGGATGACGTTGTTCGAGTGGCGGCAGACGCGGGTTGGCACGCGCATGTGGTTGGTCGCTTTCATGACCTGAACGAGGACGGACGTAAAGTCGCCGGTGAAGGTCGCGTTGAATTCGAGTGGGAGGTCATCGTCGACCTTCCACGCGAGTTGCCAGCCCTGGGTCTGCAACCATCGGTCGAGGGCGTTGCGCAGATTGCGGTCCGATGGCGATACCGAAAACGTGAGTACACCGCCAGGCGCCGCGGCCGCTACCGTAGTCGTTGTCGTTGCCGCTGGCAGAACAACCGGAGCCACGGCCATCAAAACGGGCGCGGTGGACGGGGGCATCGCCGGACCAGTCGCAACTGCTGCGGGAGCGTCACCGGGAACATTGCTGGCCGGCGCACCTGAAAGGACCTGCCAGCCGTCGCCTGCCGGCGCGGCGATGCGTGACGGGCTCGGTTCGGTCGCTGCGCGCGTCCATGCGGGGCCGGCGAAGAGCAGGATTACGGCGAGAACACGCGCCACCACGGGCGCCCGGTCGTTACGTTCGATGGTCACATTCATTGTTGTTGCCCCAGCCGCTGTAGGCGGCGATAAATGGCGTTTGCGTAAATCAGCTGCTTCTGCGTCGACACCGCGTTATAGGCGCCGACGGCCTTCCACGTCGGGCCGAACTGTCGGATGTTCGACGCAAGAATCCATGTGCCGACGTAGCCGTTCACACACGGGTTGAAAAGATCCTGACGCCGGATGCCGTAGCGCGCGAGCTTTGGCAGCCACGACGAATTGATTTGCATCAGACCGATGTCTTCAGTGCCGTTGCTGTTCACGTTCACAGCGTTCGCACGCATCCCGGATTCGTGTTGCGCAATCGCATGGACAAGCTGCGTACTCACGTGCTGGAACGCGGCAGCGTCATCAAGGCAGTCCGCGTGCGCGAGCGGCCCGCAAAGTGCCGGGACCGTAGCGATGAGAACCGGAATCACGCGCCTCATGATTTCGCGGCTCCAGATCCCGCCGACGCCGTCGTCGGTGCGCCCGTTGCAGGACGCTCAAGATACTTCACGTCGTGACGCCGCGTGACATTCACAGTTGCGCCATCGGCTGTCACGATGAACTGGTCCGCCGTGCCGTTGAACATGTAGTAGCGGCCCTTCTGCTCGCCGAAGCCCAGGTGTTTCACGTCGCTCACATGGACCTGCACGACCGAGTCTGCGAACTTGAAGAACGTCTGGCCGTCGCGGTCGAACACCGCCTCCAGATGTGCGGCGCTGCCCGCGTCGAAGTCGTACACCGTGCCTGCCGAGCGGCCCACCTCAACCGTGCGAGTTCCGTCCGAAACCAGCATGCGTTCCGCACGCTCGACTGTCATGACCGCGGTTTCGCTATCCCACTTCGGGTGTAGCGACCGACCGTCCAGCGTCCTGAACGTCAGCTCGGTTGCGGGCTTTGCCGCGAAACGGATCTGCGTATGTGTGTCGTCGCCATCGCGGATCGCCTGAGCGCCGAAGTACTGCGCGAGTAGGGACGCCTGCGGCGTACCAGCGGCGGTGCCGCCTGCTGCGCCCTCTTTCATTGCGACCGTCTGCGCGATCGCATCGGCCGATGACTTCTGGCCAGCAGCGTAGTTCAGCGCGCCAGACTTGTGCGCGTCGCGATGCACCCTGATATGACGTGACGTAAAATCCACATCAGCGTATAGACCGCTTTGCGTCATCAGGCGATCAAGCGCCTGCATCCAGTTCTCGCCCGCGCGGGTGGCGAAGCCGGTGTTCTCAGTCAGGTCCACATCCTTCTGGGCGGACCCCGTCCAGCCTTGGGGGACGAGCGCCTTCACGACGGCGGCCACCGGCATTGAACCGCTCAGTACACGAACAGGCTCGAGCGACCCGTGGGCGCCGATCAGCACCAGTCGATTCGTGAAGCCGTCGAACGCGGCCGGCTGGTCGTCGCGCAACGACGCGAGCGGACCGCGCGCGCCGGCTCCGATGAAGGCATTGGCCCTCGTCCAGCGCGCGCTGGCCGAGCGACCGGCCACCGTGTAGGTGATCGTCTCGGGCGTGCCGTCAACAACAACGTACGGCCCTTCCTGATGACCGCCAGCGGCTGTGATGACCTGACCCGCGCGCGGCTGGATGTATGTTTTCGAGCCGTCATTAAAAATGAGCGCCGGGCGCTCGGCGATCCCACCCGCGATCTCGTAATCGAAGTCGAACGGGTCGGTGTTCGCAGCATGCGACGCCATCGCCACGAAGAGCATGGCGCACGCGACGGCGATGCCGGAAACGGTGTGCTTCATAGTCCGGCCTGGATCTGGTTGAGGTGCCGCGCAAAGCGCGCGAGATACGCCTGGCCCGGGACCGGATTGGCGCTGTGGTAATAGGCGATCGCCTTTGCAACCGAATGGGTCTTGCTGTAGTTCTCGTTGAGAATTTCTTCAGCAACGCGGATGCTCGTCGCGGGCGCGAGCGCATCCCATGGCGATGCAAAGCGGCGGGCGTGGTACCCCCAGTTGATCTGCATGATGCCGACATCGAAGTCGCTGCGACCACGCGCGATCAGTGACTGCACAACGCGATAGGCGTCCTCGCGCGACCTGAAGAAGTAGCCCTGTCCTGCGATATTCAACGTCCATGGCCACGCATGCCCATTGAGCCCTGACTCGTTCAGTGCAATGCCCGCCAGAACCTTCGGATCGACGCTGCTATGCATGAGCTCGAACGGCGTGACCGCACTCGCGCACGCCCAGCCTCCGCGTCTCTCCGTGATAGCGGCCTGTGCTTCTTCGTCAAGCATCGGGGGCTGTAGCCAGCCCTTACTGACGAGCAGCCCGGCCAGCGCGACATCGCGCTCATCCACAGCCACGGTGATCCCGCTCTCAGAGTTGCTGCCTACCGGTTGGCCGACCAGATGCGCGGCCCACGATCCAAAGGCGGAAAGCCCGCAATAGAACACGGGTTTTCCATCGATCTTTGCGATCGTGCGCGCGGTGCCTTGCGCGAGCACGACGCTTGTCGGACTGATGACCTCTTCAATCGTCGCGGCATGCGCCACCGGCACAAACACTGCGACCAGCAAGGCGGAAAGAAATCGCTTACTGATCACGGTACGGCTCCATGTAAATGTCGCGATTCACTTTCAACATGAAGCGACGCTCGCCCGGTCCGTCCGTGATAGTCGGCGGGATGTTCTTGTACCGGTCGAGCACGGACTGGGCGGTAGTCGCCGCGACCTGCCCGCCCGTACTCCCGACCTGCGTGACGCCAAGCGGTCCGGTCGTTGTCGAGGTGTCGCCACCGTCGAACTTTCGAAGCAGAATGGCAACGAGAAAAGATGTGCCGAAGATTTTCAGGAAGTGGTTGTTGACGTCACCCGAGAACCCGGCCGTCCCATCGGCATCAGCGCCCTGCGCACCGAACAACGGTACGTGTTTGCCGTTCGGCAGTCGCATTTCGGTTGCTGCAACGAGAATGCTTTCCTGACCGGGTTGAATGTCCGAACTGTAGGGCGCGGTGATCATGCTGCCCTTCGGAATCATCAGACAGTCGCCGCGGATGCTGTCGTAAACGTCCTTTTCGACAACCAGCGCAGCAGTGCCGGGCCTGTCTGAATTCAGGCCTTCGATCGACAACACCGGAATGTGATGCGGGGGCGACAGGACGCAGCCGCGCGCCTGCCCGACAAAACCCGTCCGAGCGAAGTCCTGGCCATTGCCGGACTGATTCGCGACGTTCTTGATGAAGGCGCCATCGTGGTCCTGGCTTGAATAGGGCCGCGGCCCCTGTTGTCCGCCGACGCCGGCAGCCGACAATGCGGCGGCCACGCGGTCACCCATCGAAGCGCCTGCTGCCTGCTGTGCGGCGGCCTGTTGCGCGGCAACCTGCGCGGGCGTGAGAATGCCCGGGATTTGCCCTGCCTGCTGCGGGGCGGTGTCTTTCACTTTCAGGCCAGCGCGGAAGATCGGCGAAGCGAAAACTGCGTCCGAATCTGCCTGTGACTTGATCTGCTGCGTGTGCTGGTCCACAAGAAAATTATCCGCATTCAAAGCAGGCGTCGAGCTAGCCCCCGCTGCCGCCTGCGCGCCAGGCGCGGCTGCCGCACGCGCTTCCGAAGCTGCCTGACGCCGCGCCGCTGCCATCTGGTCGTCGATGGTCTTGTTCAGGTCCTGGGTATTGTTCGACTTGTCGACAACCTCCGCCTGCTTTGCCTTCTTCTGGAGCTTCGCCTCTTCTTCAGCCTTGTTGCCTTCCTTGACCTGATAGTAAAAGCCCAGCGCGCCAATAATGACGGCGACCACGACGCCTGCGCTAATCAGCACATTGCGGGGCGACTTGCCTTTGACGATCGTCGCCCGATCGCTGTCAGGTTGTCCGTTTTGCGTAGCCATAGTTCGACTCAGAATCCGAACAGGCCAGGACGCCGGCGCCTGATGGTCACTTCCTCATTCGGCGCGCGCAGCACGATTTCTTTCGCCATCTCCTGGATGACGATGTACTGCCCGCGGCGAATGAAGTTCGGGCTGACGACATCACCGTGATCCTTCACGATCGGGACGGCGAACGGAGCGTCGGCCGGCAGGCGCAACCAGACGGACTTGCCATCGTCGAACACTGTCTCGGGCCGGAATGACGCAGAGCCGGAAACCGTGTAATCGAAGTTCAGCTTGTCCGGCGACACGCCAATGGGACCCGAGTCGTTCGCTGAATTCTGGCCGTCGCGAGATTCGTAGCCGGCCTCTTCCCGCGCACGCACCTTTGCCATCAACGAGCCGGGGTAGTCAAAGCGCACGGTTTGATAGAACAGTCCGCCCATCGGTGAAGAGACGAGCGTCATGTCGTATTCGCGCAGGTTCGTTGTCAGATGCAACGTGTTGACGAGCCCGGGCTTGATCGGCTTCACGAACACATGGTTAGCTCCGTCGGTGTCCACGATCCATTGCACCGAGTCGCCCATCGCCGGGTCCGTGGTCAGCCGCTCGCCCGGCGCGAGCTCGATCGTCGTGTTCTTCAACGGCGCGGTCATGACCCGGTAGATCTGGTCGCGGCTGTACGGAAACACCGCCATCCGCGCGTCGCCAGGCATCGTGACGGGATCGGTGCCAGCGTTGTAGGGATTAACCGGGCTCATTGGATCGCTCATGGCGTTCGCAATATCGAACGAAGCGCCCGACGGCGCTTCGCCCTTTCTCGCGGCACTGGCCGGCTGGCACATCGCGCCAACGCACAGCGCGGCGGCCATCACCGAGGCAAACGTTCGGGTTGCATTCATCATTGGGTCTTCTGCATGGAGAACAACGGATAGAAGAGCCCGAACGGATTGCGGCCGAGCGCGTCTTCGGCTGTGGGAGGGACAATCTGATAGCGGAAAGTCAGCGCGTATTTCTGAACGGCCGGCTTGTCGGTCGGTGATTGGGTGGTGCTGGTTGTGAACTCAACGACAGCCGTCGAGTCTTCGAGCAATGCGACGTTGAAGACGCGCGGCTCGCGCACGAGCTTCGGATTGAGCGTAATGGCCCGGAACGGCGCGTCGGCCTTGATCCAGTCAGCGAACTGGTTGCGTGCGTTGCCAACCATCATCGCCTTGACGGCGTTGATGTTGCGCGCCATCCGCGAAGCCTGGATGTCGTCTGTGAGCACCGGCTCGATCGTGAACCAGCTCTCTACCGTTTCTTTCAGTGCGGTGCGAATCGCCTGATCATCTGGCTTGTAAGCTGTCAGCTGTCTGACCACAGCATGGCCGTTAGCGTCGGACGAGACGCCGTAAGCCTTGACCACCGACGGCGGTGGATTTCGCGTGTACACCGCCCCACCGGCAACGAACGCCAGGAAGAAGGCGAAAAGCTTCCAGTGATTCGCTTCCGTGCGCAGGCGCGCGCCCATATCGAAGATGAGCCCTTCGGGGTCCTCTTCCGAATAACCACCCGGCGCCGTAGAGAGCGCTACCTGTTTTTTACTGCGGAATAAACGCATGACGATCGGTCCATTTGTGCCGACTCAATTGAATCAGCGCAAGCAGGAAGCTAGTCATCAAAAGAGATGCGATTTGCAGTCGCATTGGAGACGCGGCCGATGTCCCGTAATTGGGACGAGCCGGCTCACGGTCTTAAGCTGAAATGGCGACGAAAAAATGGAGCTTTTACACCTCGTTTTCAACTGAACGCACTTATCATTGGGTGGGCGCGTTACCCTTCTTCTAAGCAGAGCGCTGCGCGACAATGCAACTTGGGAGCACACGAGGATGCGGGTCTCGAAAGCGTTGCTGATCGCCCGAGGACGCTTCTACGATACTTTGATAACGTCCCCAACTTTGCGACAACCAGTCGGCGTTGGCAGCGGACCTCGGCCAGTCGGCTGTGCAAGGAATCCGTCGTCTAAAGGCGTTTCGTCTACCTGATGTAGTCGTTATGGCTTTTAAGATGAAGACCGCATTGCCTTTTGAGCTGTCTTTCTTCTCAGCGAACTGTCAGCCCAGATAGGGCCATTGAAACTTGGCGCAAACGCCAAACGTTTAGGACCACGGATCGACTTGGCTGTGCGCAATGTCCTCTTGGGACTGGTGGACGGAGTGGCCCCCCTTCAAACGGCACTGGGCTGAGGCTAGCGCCGCGGCCGGGGAGGATTTTGTCAGGCTTTACAGCAGTAATCTGATGCAGTTACGAGAGAAGATCTCGCTTCTTGAACAAGGGTTGATACTGTTAATGACTCATAGGCTGGACGCTCAGCCCGTCCGCTGAACTCCGGGGCGGAACTACCGTGCGCCGTGACTGTCATCAATTGTCGCGCCTTTGGGGCACGACCGCCACATGTCAGCCCGGCGCCTCAATGGGTCTTTTACAACCCGTCTGGTGCTGGCGCACTTTTCCCCTGCCACCTTGCTAGACAGTTTCGCCGCGCTAGTTGCGGCATTTCAGCGAGCGACAGGCCTCGGTCCTGTCGGACGTTGGGCGCATGCGCTCGTTGGGCGGTATATCCGTCAGCGCCTTGGCCTTGTGATCGATAATCGATTGAGCTCAGTACCATCAAGCGCTTTTTGGAGCGAGATCGCGCGCCCTCACGGCAGATGCGAGGCCAGCGGTGAACAAGTCACTTCTGCCGCACTCGGTCCACAATTGGTTTAGCGCCCTTTGCCACTCTTTGTTTTGTGAAACACAAATCCGGCGAACCCGTCTCTGAGATCGGGGTATTTCTGGACCATCGCTTCCGATAGTTCCGTGCCGGGGTCGATACCTAACCGCCGCAACGTCAGTTTTCCCGCCGGCGTCCCTTTGTACGTCCGCCGCCAGTCGTCCCGCTGTTTAGCTGTGGCCGCTTCATATGCCTCCCATCCTCGGCGAAGCTCCTCCACCATTCGATCTTGTGCATTTACGTCTTGAGCAGCAACTCGCAATGCGATACGGGTTTGAACCTGCTGGTTCTGTTCCAACTCCCGTCTTTCTGTCTGCGCAAGTTTCTCCTGTATCTGAACCATCTGGCGTTCTGCGTCTGAAACGATCCACTGTTCCTTCAGCGCCTTCATAAAAAACCCAGCTGGGCTTTTCGAGATGTTGCCGAGTTTAAGGCTGAAACGGGTGCGCTCAATGGCCTGCTCAAGACGCTCGTCGGTATATTGGTCGCGGTCCGCCGCTATCTGATTCAGTTGAGCGCTGGACAGCCCAAACTCTTGCTTCAGGGTCCTATACAGCGCCTGAGCTTGCTCATGGGTGTGCAAGACACGCTCGGCCAGATCTTTTCTTTCGAGCCGAAACCGTAGGCGACCGATTTTGCGAGACCCTGATTCGTTGCGGGTCTCGAACGAGATCCTCAGATCTGAAACTTCGTTGATCTGCTCCACGGCTGGTGCCAGCCAGTCCCGCTTGAAGTATTTGAACTCCTGCGCCTTCGCGCCCATCGTGCCCTGCCATGAGCGCAACTCGGCTAGGTCAAACCAGTCAGTGACCCCGTCATCAGCGTACGGCAACAGGTGATCGTACATCACCCTAGCGTAGCTGAGCGTGAATAGCGAAGTTATACGCAAGCTCAGCCAGTGAGACTTGCCCGGGCCTCTTATAATGCCGATGAGGTCTGGCGGGACCCGGAACTGGAAGCGTCCACCCTGATAGGAAATTCGCCCTATCAGTTGCACCGATCCGAAGGGCTTATCTCCGTCCGCATCAGGCGTGGTAGTGGCTTGGATTAGAGCTCGTTGTGCCTCGGTGATGACCTGCTCGAGGTGTGCGTTGTTTCGGCTCGAATACCGCATCAGCCATTTGAAATAGTCCAACTCCACGTCGTAAAGATCGCGAGGTTGTTCTTCTTGCGCAACAATGAAATACGCCGCGTCTATTAGACGGCGCGCGGCTACGCCGAGGTCGATGATACGAATAAGAACGTTCTTTCGTGCGAACCCGATGTCCGTAGCCGCGGAGTTGAGTGGCAAATCTTGGGCGTTTGCATCTTCGAATAAGGCCAATGCCAGCTGCTTGGACGTGGTCACGTGCCCTGCTGTCGCCATGCGGCCTCCCTTTCGTGTCCATGGTTCCGACCGTCCGGTACCCTACCGGCACAAAGGTGCCCTGTCAACACAGACCACCTCACCTTGCTACGAACACGTCACAAAACGCCTCACCTAGCGCAGGTCGGTGCACATTTCCTCTCACCTCGACCTGATCGAGAACCTCACCATCGCATGGGTTCAACCTCACTTCGAGTACCAAAGTACCTCACTTCCCTGCTCAATTCACAGCACTTTGAGCACATAACGCCTCACCTTGTTGCAATAACCCATTGATTTTGAACACTAAGCATATTTACTGTTTGTGGTGGGTTAGTTTTTGTCTATTGAAATACTAACGACAACGCAACAGCAGAGGTAATCAGGTGCGTAGCATCGGTTAGGCGATGGGTAATACGCGAGCAACTCGCGAACAATGCCACTTGCAGTGCACCTACCCCCTACTGACGGGACAGGAGTACGTGCGGGGGTGACACCAACGGTGAGGTGAATTGTGCACGTGAAAGAGAGCCGCATGATTTCGGGCCTTTTTTCGGCTTCAATGGTGAGGGATTTTGTGATGCCTGAAGTGTTCCGCTGCCCGGCACGTCAAGCAGCGGTTCGTGCCAACATGGAGGAAGTCGGCTTAGGTGACTGAATCTACGGATGTTTTATTTCACTTGGGTAGTAGCTGCGGCTTGCGATTCGGTAGCAATTCTTCGGCACTGACGGTATTCTACGCTTCGACAATGTGTCCCTATGAAACCGTAGAATCATGCGGCGAGTGTGAAGAATAAAGCTCACCTACAGCCCAAAGGAACGACTGAATGAAACTGAGTGAGTTGCCCGGCATTGACCGAAGTGTCAAGCTTTCCGACCTCGGGGAGTTTGCTGAACGGCTGTCGGTAATGACCAACGAACTGCGCGACCAGATCCTGGCGCCCCGGCCGAGAAAAACGCCTCCCGTGTTCACAATTGGAGAGTTGTCGGAATTGTGTGGAATCGATCGTCAGAAGATCAACTATCTGGCGACAAAGGATCGTGGCGATTTACCACCGGGCGA
>Ga0209796_10001231_pt1 | contig 11320 bp, 8 predicted proteins | sample AgamicOrSfrz_FD_187167 | JGI IMG/M metagenome (GOLD analysis project Ga0209796, IMG submission 187167) | Agave microbial communities from Guanajuato, Mexico - Or.Sf.rz (SPAdes) (version 2) | ecosystem: Host-associated > Plants > Phyllosphere > Phylloplane/Leaf | place: Guanajuato, Mexico...
CGATTGGGTATCCAATGCTAACAGATTTTGCTCTACTTGTTTCACGTTTTTAAATCCAGGGATGATGCATGTAATCTCTTTTTGATCTAAAATCCAGCGTAGGGCGGCACTAGCCATAGAGGTTCTTCCTTCTGCTATCCATTTAAGCTGGTCAGCTAATTCCACACCCTTTTGGAAACCCAGTCCGGCAAACGTTTCTCCCACGTTAAAAGCCTCTCCATTTTCATTAAAACGGCGGTGATCATCCGCTTCAAACACATGGTTACTTACAAATTTCCCTGTAAGCAATCCGCTTGCAAGCGGTAATCTTACAAGAAGCCCCACTCCCTTTTTATAAGCTTCAGGAAGTAAGTCCTCTAATGGCTTCTGACGGAAGATATTAAAAATAATCTGAAGGCTTTTTACATTTGGGTTTTCTAAACAAATTAAGCCTTCTTCGACTGTTTCCACACTAACCCCGTATTGCTTGATTTTCCCTTCTTGCTTCAATCGGTCAAGTACTTCAAATACACTGCCATCCCGTAATATTTCTGTTGCAGGGCAATGAATTTGATACAGATCAATTGCTTCCCGCTTTAAACGCCGGAGGCTGTCCTCGCAATAGGCACTTACCTTTTCGTAGCTGTAATTTTGAGGGTCAAAAATGTCTCCTTTACGGCAAAACTTCGTTGCAATATGGATTTGATCTTCGCGCCCCTTTGTGGCTTTGGCCAATAGCTCTTCACTATGACCGTCCCCATACACATCAGCTGTATCAAAGAAATTAACACCTTGACCAATGGCATAATCAAGAGATTTTAAGGCTTCCTCGTCACTTGTCTTCCCCCAAGAACCACCGATCGCCCAAGTTCCAAAGCTTACTTCACTGATTTTGATTCCTGTATTTCCTAATTCCCGATAATTCATGTCATCATCTCCAATAAATAAATTAAATACGGTCCCACTGAAACCCAATTTCCTTCAGGAATGCCCGGGCCAATACCATATGACCAGCAGCGGAAGGATGAACCCGGTCCCAGGCAATGACCGCCGGATAGAGTTCCTTTAGTAGTTCATTAAAAGCAGCTTGTGTATCTACAAATAAACATCCAGTCTCTTCGGCAATTTTTCGAACGATTTGTCCATATTGGTCCATCGTTTGCCGCATCTGGTCCTGTTCATTGCTTTCCAAATAAAATGGAGTCATCAGGACAAGGCCCTTTGTAAGCGGCTTCGTTTCTGTTACAAGCTTCCGAAGTGTTTCCTCATATTCGTCAGCATAAACGTGCCATTCTTTAATGAAAGGCGTATCATACTGCCGCCAAACATCATTGATGCCAATCATGATGGATAACCAGTCAAGTTCTTGATTCATGACATCTTCTTGCCATCTATTTTTTAAATCGCGAACGGTGTTACCGCTGATTCCCTTATTAACGACTCGGATGCCCAGTTCCGGATAGACAGCCTGCAGCAGTGCATCAACGTATGACACATAGCCTTTCCCTAGAGCACCAAATAACCCTTCTCCTTCAGGTTTTGCTCTCTCACAATCTGTTACGGAATCACCAATAAATAATAGTTTTTGAGATGATTCAAGCTTCATACGTTTTTCCCTCCACATCCATTAAAAGGTTTGCTTTTCTTAAAAACTTAACAATTCGTGTAAGTCTCCTCTATCTTTCAAAACGGAACCAGCCAAAATCAAAATGGCTTCCCGGCAGGAAGATAAATGTCACTTTTTGTATTCCAGTGATTCTTTCCACTTCAAAAACTCGCTCTTCATAGTTATCCGATTGCGTAAATTCTACGAGTTGATTGGATTCACCTGCTTCGTTAGCAAAGCGGATATGAATGGTATTTTTGTCAATCGGCGACCTACCAAAAACCACAAGTTTCATAGACCCTTCACTGGTAAAATCCAGCTGTTCAAACTCTAGTGAAACATTGTTTCCGATTCCTTCAACATTATTTTCTTTTACTGTAAACGTATCCCCATAGATATGGTCACTTTCGGCAGCGAGATTTCTTTCGAAGGCCCTATTCTTCTTTTCAAAAGAAAATCCTTTAATATGGACCTTCTTATCGAGGACAAAACAAATGGAAGTAATGCCCCGAAGTCTTTTGGACAAGCGATACGTTTCTTCTTGATAGACATTCCACTTGGATTCTTTTTGATAGATAACATCCGCTATTAATTCGCTTCCAGCTTCATCAGGCATTCCTTCCCAAATCTGCAAGGAATACTCTTCGCTTGATAAGGCAAAAATCGGAATCGTTATCGTATCTGAACCATACGTTCCAAAGTCAATTCCATGAAACCCGACCTGAGTTACACCATCTCTTGCGGTGGCAACTCCTCTTTCGTTTCCGTTTCCAACTTCGCCTTTACTATAATCATAGAGTCCTGCAGAGATAAATCCATAAGGATCCTTATAGGCAGTGCCAAGACCCTCTACCTTAAATTCCAGCTGAGAGATGAATTTCGTTTTGTCCGTACCATTCTTACTGGTACAACGAACGCGGAATTCCCCGTCTCCTAATGCTGTAATCTTTGCTTCCTGGCCAAACGCTTCTACTACGGCAATATTCGACTCAATCCCAGTTTCATTGACTACGCTCCACTCTACTTCCTGGTAAGAAGTATTTTCCGGGAATAATCTTGCTCGTACTATCATCTCTTTTTTTGATTCATTAAACACTTGTCCTTCTTCGCTAATGATTTCAATCTTACGAAGAGGAATGTCTTCGCTCTTGCCCATTACAATAGGCAGTTCCTGATTCCTCGTACGTGCAGAGATTCCTTCGACCACATCCACTTTTATTGGTAAGGATTCAAATTCTAATTTCTGGCTATCTAAACCTTCGGAGGACACTTCAAGCTGAATCGCTCCAGATTCTAACGTGGCTCCGATAATGGCCATTAATTTACCGCTGAATAATCTTCTGCTTACCCCTTTATACTGGTCAAAGTCGGTGCTGTCCCCATTATCAAGGCCCAGCAGGCGGCCAGCTCCGGTCACATCCACACGCACCCGATTGTTGGCATTCTCCACAAGGGTGCCATTCTTATCTTCCATGCTAATTTCGACAAAAATTAAGTCCGTACCATTTGCAATGAGTTGTTTCTTATCCGCGTTCAAACTGATTTTTTTTGCATCTCCAAATGATTTTTTAACATCTGTTGCAATGATGCTGCCTGCTTCGTTATAGCCAATCGCTTTTAATTCCCCTTCTTGATAAGGAATCTTCCACCAGCCAACAAGCTGTGTCCCATGTTCATAGTCAATTTCATGAGTTCCAATTGACGTTCCATTGAATTGAAGTTCAATTTTGGGTGCATTCGAACAGACTCGTACATCAATCATTTGTCCTTTATTAAAATCCCAATAAGGCAAAATATGAACCATCGGCTTTTTCTTGTAATCTGTCCATGCTGATTGATAAATGTAATAGGAATCCTTCTTAAAAGTAGCCGTATCAATCTGACCAAAATAAGAGTTTTTCGAATGGTACGGGGTAGGCTCCCCGATATAATCAAATCCCGTCCAAATAAATTGGCCAAGCGAGAAAGGTGTATCTCTTTCAGCTAGAATACAGACTTCCGCGGATTTGGCTCCCCAACTCGTTGAACTATTTCCAAGGGCAGAACATTGTTCGTCATCATCTGCTAGAATCGATTTTTCAAATGGAAAATGATAGATTCCCCTGCTTTGCACGACAGAGGCAGTCTCACTGCCATAGATGATCCAATCAGGGTGCTCCTCATGATGTTGATGATAATATTTTTCACCATAATTATAGCCAGCAACCTTCACTACGTCTGCACAATTCTGCGCATTTTCCCATGGCATATAATTCGATCCGATGGTGACCCTGGCATTTTCGTTTGGATCATATTTCCGTACCTCATCCATGAGCATTCTTGTTAGTCCTTGACCTCTTTCATCTGCATGGGTATCATAAATCTCATTTCCAATACTCCACATTAAGAGACTCGGATGATTCCGATCACGCATGACCCAGCTTTTTATGTCCTTTAGAGCCCAATCTTTAAAAAATCTAGCGTAATCGTATCGTGTTTTGGGTCTTTCCCACATATCAAAGGCTTCCGAGACAATCAGGAATCCCATTTCATCGGCTAAGTCCATCCATTCTTTTGCCGGCATATTATGGGCAGTCCGGATTGCATTAACACCCATTTCTTTTAATATCGTAAATCTTCTCATTAAGGCCGTTTTATTAAATGCGGCACCTAAAGCTCCTAAATCATGATGTTCACAAACCCCATTTAATTTCATTCTTTTACCGTTTAATTTAAAACCTTGTTCGGGATCCAGGGTAATGATCCGAAATCCAATATTCTGTGAAACAGATTCGACTTCTTCAGCTGTTTCAACGAGCGTTAATTGCGTAATCAGCTGATAAAGATTTGGCTTGTCCGTGCTCCAAACCTTCGGATTTTCTACCAATAGACTTTGTTGGTTATTTAAACGGGAATGACCTCCTGCAGCAATCTTCTCTGAAGATGAGGCAATGATTTTATCCTGATACATAATCATATGAGTGAGCTGCACATCTTCAGCAAGGTTCAATTCAGTATCTACTTTAACCTGCCAGCTATCCTCTTTCTGTTTGGTTGTTATGTAAATGCCATCCGTTACAATATGGTTTACTTCTCTTGTTTTTAACCAGACATTCCGATAAATACCGGCACCCGAGTACCATCTGCTATTCGGACTTTGATGCACCACTTTGACGAGAATTTCATTTTCCCCTTCCACAAGGGTGTCTGTGATCTCATGTTCAAATGATGAATATCCATACTTCCATTCGCCTATATACTGTTGATTCACATAAAGCGAAGAATCCATATACACACCATCAAAGGATAAGAGGACCTGTTTGCCTTCTCTGGAATAGGTAAATCTCTTACGATACCATCCGATACTGTTTTCATATAGATTTCTGGTATTATAGATAAGCCAATCATGGGGCAAATCAACAGGTTCAAATGTTAGACCGGTACAATCAGTCACGTCAAGAACGCTTTTTGTAAATTCCCAGCCATCATTAAAAAGTATTTTTTTATTCATGTTTAGGTTTACTCACCTCTTACTAGATTTACCTGAAATTACAACGTTTGTTTTTAAAAAGAGCTAGCTTGTTTGGCCAGCTCTATTTGATTCTTTAACGAAATTTTAGCAAGCTTACTTATAGGCAATCCAATTGATACAGCTTCCCAAAACGTTCAAAAATTCTTGATTCAACAGACCCTGTTTGGTATGTGTGGGTGTTAAACAACATACCCTTCCCTCTCCAAAAGAATGTGACCATCCCGCCACAGCTTGGCCATCAATGGATTCCGATCGTAAAAAGACATTGGTATTGCCCTCATCACACTGGACGAAATAATGTTCATCCGAAAACTCAAAGAACGAAGGACCAGGAAGAAATGAATCTTTTTCTACGGTAGAATACTTAACGATTTGATGCTTTTCCGGATGATAAAGAAATGATCCTCTTAACATCTTGGTGTAGCCGCTTTCAGAAGGATATGAAGCTAATCCAGAGTGCCAAGCCAACCAGCCTCCGCCATTTGATACATATCTAGTAATCTCTGAAGCAAGACCCTCTGTCATCCAATCCCTCACTATTTCATCTGTAGGGTTTAAGCGATTTTCCTTAAAAAGAACGACCCCATCTGGCTGGTCTAAAAGCTCATCTTTTAATGTTTCATAGGAACCAAAAACGAGTTGAACATCTTCACGTCCAAAATTGGCACGAATCGCTTCCTCAAGCGAATCTTTAGCCCACTCTGCCGGGTGATAATAATCTCCTAAAATTGCCAGTAATTTAACCATTCGTTATCCCTCACAAGATTTGTTTAATTAAATAGGCATTGGGTTTCCTTTATAATCGATAAACACGTATTTGCTTTCAACTGCCGGTCTTTGTTCAATAAGATCGTAAATTCCTTTTGCTGTATCATCAGGATTTCCTGGGGCATTTATCCCACCCATATCTGTCTTGATCCATCCAGGATGAACAGCATAAACCTGAATATTTTTCCCATTCACATATTTACTAAGTTGTTGAGTAAACATATTAAGGGCTGTTTTAGATGCAGCATAAGCATAATCTCCACCATAAGCGTTTTCAATACTTCCCGCTTCAGAAGAAATATTGATGATAGATGAACTGTCGCCCAATAACATTAAAGGAAGGAAATGTTTGACGACTCTCATTGGACCAAACAGATTGATATCAAAGGATAGTTGAACTTGATCAAGGTCTAAATCCTCTATTTTTTTATCCCGTCCCAACAAGATTCCAGCATTATTAATAATGGCGTCAATGGTCCCAAATTGCTCTTTTACAAAATTGGCTGCTTGTATAACAGAATCTTCCTTTGTCACATCTAATGGAACAATGGTAATAGACTTTGAGAATTCAAGATCAGATAATTTTTCTCTTCCTTGTTCTGGATCTCTAACTCCTGCAACAATATAATGGCCTTTTTCTGCCCCAAATTTGGCGAGCGCTAATCCTAAGCCTCTATTGGCACCTGTAACCAAAATCCTCATCTTATAATCACCTGCCTGCAAAATTTAATAGGAAGTCTCTTTTAATTGTCATTTTCTAATAGCTCTAAAATAATTTTTAAATCCTTAAAGGTATCCATGTATGCATACCTTCCTCCTGTGTACTCGCCTTTTTGCATTAATGGCATTTGGTTTCTTTCCATCAGAGTAATTTTCTCTTTCATCCCTTTTATGATGAAAGCAATATGATGCGGCCCTTCACCATGCTCGTCGAGATATTCTCTCCATGTACTTGGATGCTGGTCTGGTTCAATTAATTCTAATTGAAGAGAACCCATATCAAAAAAGGCAAGTTTGGCACGTGCTTCGGTTGAATTCGCTTTATATTCAGTCTCGGCTTTATCCACCGAATCAGTAAGACTCCAGCCCGGATTTTTCACTCCAAAGAAATCAGCATATGCTTGACTGGTTTTTTCAATATCATGAACAAGAATTCCAATTTGAGCAATTACATTAGTACCGAGTATATTTTCCCCTGCAACTTGATCGTTATTAGCCATAAAAATTCCCCTCATTTCTGATATTTATTGGTACAGCCACTTATACATTTTTCTTTTCTGGATAAATCATAATCTTGATACTGGTATCCTTTTGGGTCCTCGCCATTTCAACTGCTTCTTGAATATCAGAAAGTGCATATTTATGGGTGATAATCTTTTCAATATTACAATCAGATTTTCCTAGTGCCTGAATAGCTGCAGGATAGGTGTTGGCATAGCGGAAAAGACCGTATACATCAATTTCTCCATCAATTAATTGATTGACATCAAGGGGAATTTCGTTCGTCGTCGGCATTCCTACGAAAACAATTCTGCCGCCCCGATTAACAACTTTTACGGTATCCGATATGGCCCTTTGATTACCCGATGATTCCACAACTACGGTAATACCTTTTCCACCAGTTAGTTCTTCAAGCCGCTCTTTCACGTTTTCATTAAGCGGATCAATCACATCCGTTACTCCCATTTCCAAAGCAAGTTCTCTACGGAAAGGAACCACATCACTTGCATAAATCTCCGTAACACCAAACATTTTAGCTGCCTGAATGGCAAGTAAGCCAATCGGACCGAGTCCGCTGATAAATACGCGGTCTGCTTGTGTCACCTTTCCACGATTCATCGCATGAAACCCTACTGATAACGGCTCAAGCAATGCACCTTCCTCAAAACTCATGGTGTCTGGCAATTTAAACAGCATATCGCTTCGAATGGTGATATACTCAGCCCAAGCACCATCAACCGGCGGGGTGGCCAAAAACACAACATCAGGGCATAAGTTGTATCTTCCCGACTTACAATAATCACATCTGCCACAAGTTACCCCTGGTTCAACTGCTACTCGGTCACCCACGGATACATTGGTAACAGAATCTCCTACCTTTACAACTTCTCCGGCTAATTCATGTCCTAGAATAATAGGCTCTTTTACCACGTAACGGCCGATTTTTCCATGTTCATAATAATGGACGTCCGAACCACAGACACCAATGCAATACACTTTGATTAATGCTTCATCTTCCTTGGGCTCCGGAATGTTGATTTGTTTTACTTCAATATCGAGTGGCTTTGCCATCACTGCGGCATTCATTAAACCCGTTGTCATAATCTTTTATCCTTTCTCGCAAATAGATTTATTTTTCATCTCGTTCACGGTAGGTAAAATAGTCAAAATCAGCTTGTTTCTTCCTGCCGCTTAAATCTTGGGCACATACGCCAATGAATGCGCCTGTAAATCCCTGGTCAAGTAATGTACCGCCCTTTTTCAGTTCCACATGATCATCAGATATTTTGCTGGCATCTAAGACTGGTCCGATTTTAGTCCAATTAATACCGTCTTCAGAAAAGTAGAATTGAAGCTCCTCATAATGAAGATCGGCTTTTAAGAATACTTGGTTCCAACCGTCTATTGAAACAAGAGTTTCAAGCGGCTCTGTGTAGACACCCTGGTCACTGGCCATAATCCCAATGCATTTGCCTAGCTCTTCATCATGACTTATCCAAAGATAGTAGTAATTTCGACTGTTGTAGTAGTAAACAAGTCCGGCCATTTGCTGAAAAGTTTCCGGTTCAAATTCCACAATAGTCTCAGCTGATACCGAAAAGGCCTGCTGTCTGCGGGCGATCAAGCTTTGTCTATGTGAAGAACTAAACGATTCTCTTCCTTTTAATCTTAAATAACCTGGTCTCTCTTTGATAGAAACCCATTCTTCTGTAAATGGTACTCGAAGGGAACTAAAATGAATGCTTAGTTCTTCCCCATCAAAATGATCGGTTTCAGGCTCTCTTTCAAAAGGGCATTCAGGTAATGAAGGAAGTTCCACTTTTGCATCCGGACTAGTAGTTCCATTCGCAAGCCTGAGCCATCCATCTTCGGTCCAAACTCCTTTTTGAATTGCTGTCTCCCTGCCAAGATTGCAGTTCATCGAAGGCTTCAGAGGGCGTCCTGTTAGATGAACTAAATACAGCTCATTTGTTTGTGTATGGACGATGCTGGCATGTCCCGCCTTTTGAAGTTCAAGCTCCGGTTTGCCAGACGAAGTCAAAATTGGTCCTTTGGGGTCAACCTCGTATGGGCCGAATAATGACTTGGAGCGGGCCACTGTGACCGCATGCTCATATCTTGTCCCGCCTTCAGCAGTCATCAAATAATAATAGTCATTGTGCTTATATAAATGAGGGGCTTCTGTTAATCCTAACTTTGTTCCTTTAAAGATATTGTGGATCGGTCCAATCAATTTCTTCTCCTCTGGGGAATATTCCTCAAGTAAGATGCCTCCAAAAGAATTTTTATTTTTTCGATGATCCCACACCATATTTACAAGCCATTTTCTCCCATCGTCATCATGAAAAAGGGATGGATCAAACCCACTGCTATTTAAATAAATCGGTTCGGACCATGGGCCCATAATATCGTTAGCAGTAATGAGATAATTGTGGGTATCTTTAAATGGTCCAATATGACTTTTCACATCTGTGTAGATTAAGTAGAATGTTCCATTATCATAGCTCAAGCATGGAGCCCATACTCCTCCAGAATCCGGATCACCAAGCATATCAAGTTGACTTTTACGTGTTAATGGATGGGGTAGTAATCTCCAATTCTTTAAATCTCGTGAATGATGAATTTGTACCCCTGGAAACCATTCAAAAGTGGAAGTTGCAATATAATAATCATCTTCGACTCTTACAATGGAAGGGTCCGGATTAAACCCTGGCAAGATTGGATTCGTAACGAAAGACACTATAATTTCCTCCTAAGTTGATAGATTCACTACGTCTATAAAAAAATCTAATTTTATTATATCACCCATAACTTTGTTTGCGTAATCAACAAACTAAGTTTAATGAAAAAATATTAAGAAAAATAAAACCTGTAATGGACCGTATTCAAAGGATAGATTAAGCTCAGCTTTTAAAACGGCCCATTAAAAGATTCCTTGCATTACTTGAACTTATCAATGATTACCAAGCATATGCTTCTGGTGCCCGTCCTCCTGGTCCAGGGAATATTTCGTCTAAACGATTCAATACTTCCTTATTTAATACCACTTCAACTGCACGGAGTGATTGCTTAAACTGCTCCATTGTTCGGCATCCAATAATAGGCGCAGTTACTGCAGGATTTGCAAGAAGCCATGCTAACGCTACTGCATCTTCTCTTTCTCCCAGTTCCTTACAAAGACCTGAAAATTGTTCTAATTGACTTCTGTGCTTTTCGATTCTGCCAGCGTCTCCGCCGCTTCTTGTTCCAGGCTGCTTCTTTAAAGCATTCCCTCCCAATAGTCCACCATCAAGCGGGCTCCAAGGGATCACTCCAATACCTATGTGCTGTGCGGCAGGTAACACTTCCAATTCCGGAAGACGGCAATTTAAATTATATTTATGTTGTTCAGAAACCAGCCCGAGGAAATGGCGTGATTCAGCTTCTTTTTGCGCCTCCATTAGTTTCCAGCCCGGAAAATTGCTTGCCCCAATATATCCGGCTTTTCCTTGCTGAATAGCCAGCTCGAATGCTCCCCAAATTTCAGCCCAACTGACTTTCCAATCAACATGGTGCATTTGATAGAGTTCAATATGATCGGTTTGAAGACGACGCAGTGAATCCTCCAAGTGTCGGCGAATCTTAAATGCTGATAATCCAGGAGTATTGTTCGGCCCCTCTAGCGGATTGTGCATCTCTCCATATACTTTTGTGGCAAGGACTACTCTCTCCCTGCGGCCGCCTCCTTGTGCAAACCAACGGCCAATGATTTCCTCTGTTCTTCCTGCATTTTCTCCCCAGCCATAAACATTAGCTGTGTCAAAAAAGTTAATCCCTGCATCCAACGCCGCATCCATGATTCGAAATGCTTCTTTTTCTTCCGTATCTACCCCGAAATTCATGGTTCCTAGACATAAGCGGCTTACTTTCAATCCTGTTCTTCCTAATGCAGTATATTCCACTGTTACTCCTCCCTTATTTAAAAAGATGTATTTCTTAAACTAGTCTGTTGATTTCGGTTCCAGGCGGTTCGGTGAGCCTCCTGATAGGAACGAACAAGTTTTGTCCAGTCCTTTAATCTTACTTTTTTTCATCTATGGTTTATATCCTTACAAATGAAATTCCAGTTTTAAGTTAGTAACACCCGCTGTTTATTTTTTGCGGATAATAAACAGGCATCGATAACTTTCATATTTTTGATAGCATCTTCTGATGGAAAACGGAGCGGCGTGCCGTCAATAATACTTTGGGCAAAT
>Ga0209796_10001232_pt1 | contig 11305 bp, 13 predicted proteins | sample AgamicOrSfrz_FD_187167 | JGI IMG/M metagenome (GOLD analysis project Ga0209796, IMG submission 187167) | Agave microbial communities from Guanajuato, Mexico - Or.Sf.rz (SPAdes) (version 2) | ecosystem: Host-associated > Plants > Phyllosphere > Phylloplane/Leaf | place: Guanajuato, Mexico...
CACGCCCTGACGATGACGGCGCGACTATCTAACTCATTCTGAGGATCCCATCATGACTCACCTGAATCCGGCTTTTAACAATAAAATCGTGCTGATCACCGGCGGCACATCGGGCATCGGACTGGAGACCGCTCGCCAGTTTGTCGCGCAGGGCACGCAGGTGGTGCTGACCGGAGATGCTCTGTCATCACGTCATGATCCACGATCTCTCAATGCGTCATACCCCTGCCTTTCCCACCTGGGAAAGCTGGCTTGAGCGCGCCGGCTGGTGCGTCTCTTCGGCGCAGCGCAGGTCAGCCCGCTCTCATACTTTATCGTTCAGCCTAAAGGCGCGCAGGCTTCCCCCGCCGCCCAGGCGTTTATCGACTGGCTAAGGACGACGGCAAAGCCTGCGGAAAGCTGACCGCAGGCTTCAGCTACGCATCGGCGGCACCGGCCCGCCTCTTTACTGCCTCCAGGGCGCGAAGGCGATCGCTAAGCGCTTTATGAATGTTGCTATAGGCTGCGCTGCCGAGCGGCAGTCGCAGCGGCGGCTGTGGTTCATCGGCGCAGGCGATCATCTCATCGACGCTCTTTGCCGCATCGCCGGTAATTTTGAATTCCCCGGAGGCTAATGCCTGGCGCATTCTGCCGGAGGCCGTATTTTCATAGCATGGCAGGGCGTCCGCCTGGTCGAGACTGGCGGCGAACTGCGTCCCGGTCGGGCCAGGCTCGACAATAATAAAGTCGATGCCGAATGCGGCGACCTCCTGAGCGACAGCTTCAATAAACCCTTCGATGCCCCATTTCGTGGCGTGATAGAGACTGAAGTTGGGATAGGCGATCTGGCCGCCCTCAGACGATACCTGCACGATCCGTCCGCCGCCCTGAGCCCGTAAAAAGGGCAGCACGGCGCGAATAAGCTGCACGGAGCCGGTGAGGTTAGTGGCAAGCTGCCGCGCGATCTGGTCGTCGCTGAGCTCCTCCGCCGCGCCGAACAGGCCATATCCGGCGTTGCTGACCACTACGTCGATCCTGCCAGCCCAGGCGAAGGCATCCGCCACGGCCGCACGTATCCCGGCGCTGTCGGTCAGCTCCAGAGGCATCGGCAACAGTTGCTCGCCGTAACGCATCCTCAGGTCGTGCAGCTTTTCTACCTGACGCAGCGTCGCGATAACGCGATCGCCTCTCTGCAGTAACTTTTCCGTCATCAAACGGCCCAGGCCGGAGGATGTACCGGTGATTAACCAGGTTTTGTTCATAAACGGCTCCTGTCAGTGAATAGACAGACAGCTTAGGGCAGCGTTACTGTTAGATTAAGAACCCATGTGTTGCATGCATTAGTGAAGAAAAGCCATCAATGAAACGACCCTCCTGGAGTGAACTACAGGCGTTTATCACGCTGGCGCAGCAGAAAAGTTTCCGCCGCGCGGCGGAGCTGCTGGGAATGAAACCCTCGACGCTAAGCCATGCCCTGAAAGGGCTGGAGGCGCAGCTCCAGGTCCGGCTGTTTAACCGCACTACCCGAAGCGTCTCTCTGACCGAGGCGGGCGAGGCGTTTTATGCGCGGGTGCTGCCTTTGCAGCAGGAGATGGACGATGTGCTTGGCAGCATAACCGCAATGGGTAAGACGCAGGGCGGCTCGCTGCGCATCAACGGCAGCGATGCGGCTTTGCGCCTTTTGTCGGAGACGTTGATTTACCCCTTTATGGCGCGCTATCCGGGGATTGAACTGGATCTGGTGGTCGATAACGGTTTCAGCGATATCGTGGGTGAGGGTTTTGACGCCGGAATACGTCTTTATGAAGATATCCCGCAGGATATGGTCGCGGTCCGAATCAGCGGACGGGTGCGGTTTCTTACCGTCGCGTCGCCAGATTATCTGCGCGATGCGCCGCCTTTATCCGCGCCGCATCATCTTTTCCATCATCGCTGCATTCGGCAGCGTCTTCCGGGCGGCAGGCGTTACGCCTGGGAGTTTTCCAGAGGAAAGGAAGCGCTGTCGCTGGACGTGCCCGGCCAGCTGATGCTCAACGACAGCAGCTTAATGGCGGACGCCGCCTGCCGACATCAGGGCGTAGCCTACCTGCCGGATCTATACGTCCACCAGCATCTGGCCGCCGGCACGCTGGTTAAGGTGCTGGAAGAGTGGAACATCGCGTCGCGCGGGCTGTTTCTCTATTTCCCCCACAACCGGCATATCTCTTACGCAATGAACGTTTTTCTGGAAAGCGTTCGCGCGCTGCAAATCGCCCCGACTACTTATCCCGACCTGCCGTCCAGGGATTAAACCCCGGCTCGGCGCTGGGTTCGGCAGCGGGTTCATTCAGCGAGTCGAGATAAAGCGCTTCAACTTCGGCGCGCGCCCAGGGCGTACGACGCAGGAATTTTAAACTCGATTTAACGCTCGGATCGTTTTTGAAGCAGTTGATATTGATCCGCTTACTCAGTTCCAGCCAGCCAAAGCGCGTCACTAACGCATTTACCTGCATTTCAAGCGTGACGCCGTGCAGCGGGTCTTTCGCGCGATGATCGGTCATGAAAAGTCCTCTTAATATGGACCGGGAAGGGTACAAGAAAGCCGAAGCAGCAGCAATCAATCACTATTCAGAGTACACTCACCGCTGTGAATTCACTCAGGACGATACGCTATGAACGATAAAAAGATGATCTCCATCGACCAGTTCGACCCGGATGAGCGGCTGGCGGTAGACGGCGTTTTAAAAGGGTTGATCGAAAAGTATCGCCAGCGCACCGGTAAAGAGCCTGACGTCAAGAAAGAGAAAGAGTTTACCGCCGAAGCCCGGCAGCAGATTATGAGCGTGAAGCTGGCGAAACAAAAAGCCCAGGCCGAAAAAGCCAAAAAGACGCCGACGCGCAGAAAGAAACCCGAAGCGATGAAAGAGAGCGAAGTCTCCGATTTCAGCTGGAAAGCCTCGGTAATTAAAGGCCGTCGCTAGCCTTAATTAATTGTTATTCGGCTGGGACTCGCCAGCCGATTTAATCACGCGTCAGGCGCAAAGTTTCACAATGCGGCTGCGGTCGGCGAGCACTTCCGGCCCCATGGTAAAGGTTTTATAAAAACGCACTTCCGATCCCGCGCCGCGTTTATACACATCGGCGAACATCGAGTTTTCCCAGGTATAAACCGTTACTCTTTCGTTTTCGTGCTCCAGATGGGTGGTGTTATCTTTTTGCACTACCTCGGTGGATGACCAGCCGCGGTAGATGCATTCACTTAACTGCCCGGCGCTTCGGCCGCTAACCTGCTGAAAGTCGGCGGATTTCATTCTCGCTTCCTGCGGTGTCGCCTGACAGCCGCTCAGCAGAAAAAGGGCGATCAACAGCGGTAACGTAAAATTACGCATCGGAAAGCTCCCCGTCAGATCGAAATAATGCTAAGGCCGGATGAGTCTGCCTGCGGGCTAATTAAAACTTCGCGCCGCATAAGGTGAGTATATGAGATAGCGAGTGATTTACCACATGGCGACAATATTATTCAGGACAGCTTTATTTTTTAATTCAACCTGTAACTATGACCAATTAAAAAAACGCTGCTGCGGCGCGGCGCACATTTTTACGCTGCGCCTCAATGGTCGTTAAGCGTCGCGGGCAAGATAAAAAATCAGGAAGATGCCGGGCGCGCTTTCTACCTCCAGCGCGGTATAGGTGTAATGATTTAGGGTTCCGTCGCTCTCGACGATCGCCTTATTGCCGGCGCCGACTTTATTGACAGCCTGCGCGTGCCACATCGTGCGAAATAGATCGCTGCGCGCAGCGAGATCGCGAATCACCTCTTCAAAGGTTTCACTCTGATTGCTGGCGGCATAATAGGCGCGGAAAGCGGCGATGCTATGTCTGGCCGCCTGTTCCCAGTCGTGAATTTTCTGCTTATAGCCATCGTTAATAAAAAGCAGCTTCAGCGAATTGCGATCGGCTTCAGGGATTGTCGACCAGTCGAATATTCGGGCGCGGGCCGCCTCATTCCAGTAAAGAATGTCCATATTGGCGCGGCGAATAAAGGCGGGATGCGGCGACAGGGCGTCCGCCATAGCTATTACCTCGCGCGGGATCGCTCTCGATCCATCGGAGCTGTTCTTCTTGCCGAAAACCAGCGCGTCGAGGTAATCCTGCTCGGTGGGCGAAAGCTGCAACACCTGGCCGATACGCTGCAGCGCCGCCGGGGAGATGCGAATGTCGCGCCCCTGTTCCAGCCAGGTGTACCAGCTGACGCTGACGGCGGCGAGCTGGGCCACCTCTTCCCGGCGCAGGCCAGGCACGCGCCGCTGCCGGTTGCTGAAGCCATAGGCTTCCGGATTAACGCGCGCGCGATGATGAATCAGAAAGTTTTTTATATTCTCGTTGCGCGTCATCTGTACTCCTGGGTATGACCTCTGGTCATAGGATAATTCGCCCCATTTTTCGCTCGGTTCTGCGGTTTTACACTGGCCGCAAGATTAAGTGACTTAGCGAGAAAAAAGCAAAAATATGTCGATTCAACACCTGTCTGAGCGCAATCCTTCCAGCCATCGTCTACCGGGCGCCATCGGCACGCTGCTTACCGGCATCCTGACGCTGGTGGCGGTAATGGGAATTGGCCGCTTCTCTTTAACCCCGCAGATCCCGCTGATGATCAAAGAAGGATCGCTGACCCTCTCCAGCGCGGGCATTCTGGCGGCGATGAACTATATCGGCTATCTGCTGGGCGCGCTGCACGCCAGCCGCTTAACGAAACATCATGCCGCTTATCTAAAAACGGGACTGGTTGCCACCGTGCTGGTGACGCTGCTCTCTGCCGCGACGGCGGATTTTACCTTACAGTGCCTGTTTCGCTTTATATCCGGTGTGGGCGGTGCCTGGGCGTTGATTATCGTTACCTCGTGGACGCAGCTGACGCTGGCGAGCCATCAGGCGCCCAGGCTATCGGCTGCGGTGTTTACCGGCCCCGGCGTCGGCATCGCGTTAACCGGCCTGCTGGCGTGGGGAGCTGCCGCCTGCGGCCTGCGCGCCTCGCAGGCGTGGCTGGTTTACGGACTGGTCGCCGCCGCTGCGGCGCTGCTGATTTTCAACCGGCTGCCGGCCTCGCTGCCGTCTGCGGATCGATCGGCTAAAGCGGAACCCTTCAACCGCAACCTGAAAAGGCTGCTGGCGGCCTATAGTCTGGCGGGCTTCGGCTATATTTTGCCCGCGACCTTTTTATCCCAGATGGCGCACAGCTTTTTCACCAGCGGCAATCAGGCGGCGCTCTTCTGGCCGCTGTTCGGCCTCTCGGCGGTGGCGGGCGTGTTGCTGGTGATCGCCTTCGCGGCGCGCCTTAATATCCAGGCCGCACTGGCGACGGCGATGGTGGCGCAGGGCGCAGGCGTCGCCAGCGTGGTGATTTTCCCCGATGTGAAGGGACTGTTTATCGCCACGCTGCTTACCGGCCTCGGCTTTCTTTCGATTATGCAGCTCTCGATGCGGCTGGCGCGCGAACTCTCGCAGGGCGCGATGGCGCGTACCGTGGCGGTGCTGACGTCCGGCTACGCCAGCGGACAGCTGATCGGCCCGCTGGTCTCGTCGGCGAGCGTCACGTTGTTTCACTCGCTGCATCCCGCGCTGCTGCTGGCGGCGGCCGGTCTGGCGCTCGGCGGCCTGATTGTGGGCATCGCGATTAAACGCTAAAAAAGCGCGCCGGTCTGGTGGCGCGGCGGCTTCTGATCCAAAATCGCCGTCTGCTTTTGAAAGGATCAACAGATGGCGCGCACTCACACAATCGTAACCCTGGCCAGACGGGCGCTGATCGGTATCGCTGTTCTGCTGCTGGTTTTCTTTATCGGCCGTATTTATCAGTCGGAGCAGGGCCCGTCGCTGCATCGCTGGCACAGCTGGGTGGCCGATGAGATGTCGGCCGAGGAGATAGATCGCGCCAGCTTCGCCGATTATCAGCAGCGGGAAGCGCGCATCTTTCAGGAGATGAAAGCAGAGCTGAACGATGCGCTGAGCAAGGAGGATAAAAACGCGCTGAACCGCTTTTATCCCGGCAGCGCGGTCTATCCGGCGCATTTCCACACCGACTGGAATCGTTCGTTTATTCTGATGCCCAAAGGCGAGATTCGGGGCGCGGTGGTGCTGCTGCATGGGCTGACCGACTCGCCCTACAGCGTGCGCTATCTGGCGGAGGATTATCAGCAGCGCGGTTTTGTCGCGGTTGCGCCGCGGCTGCCGGGGCATGGCACGGCGCCGGGCTCGCTCACGGCGGTCGACTGGCAGAGCTGGATGGCGGCCGCCCGGCTGGCGGTGCGGGAAGCGACCCGGCTGGCGGGCGCGCAGCGGCCGCTGCATCTGGTGGGCTACTCCAACGGCGGCGCGCTGGCGATGAAATATGCGCTGGAGAGCCTGAGCGACAAACAGCTGCGCGCGCCGCAGCAGATCGTTTTGCTGTCGCCGATGATCGGCGTCACCGGCTATGCCCGCTTCGCTGGCGTGGCGGGCTGGCCCGCGTTATTTCCCGCCTTCGCCCGAACCGCCTGGCTTAATGTGGTGCCGGAATATAACCCTTTTAAATACAACTCGTTTCCCGTCAACGCCGCGCGCCAGTCCTGGCTGCTGACGCAGGCGTTGCAGGCGCAGATTACGCAGGCGGCGCGCAGCGGACAGATTAGCGCGCTGGCGCCCGTGCTGACCTTTCAGTCGGTAATGGACGCCACGGTAAGCACCCGCGCGGTGGTCGATGCGCTCTATCGCTATCTGCCGCGCAACGGCAGCAGCCTGGTGATTTTTGATATCAATCAGGCGGCCAATATGAGCGCGCTGTTCCGCGCGCCGCTCCCCTCGGCGGTCAGTCGTCTGCTGCCTGCCGCGCCGCGCGCTTACGCCGCCACCGTAATCACCAACCGGACACCCGTCACTTATCAAACGGTGGCGCGCACCATTAAAGCGGGCGAGGTTGACGAGCGGGTCGAACCTTTAAACCTGGCGTGGCCGCAGGATATGTTCTCTTTGTCGCATATCGCCGTGCCTTTTCCCTTGAGCGACGATCTCTATGGCGAACAGCCTGGTGAGAAGAACCGCTACGGCATTTCGCTGGGCGACATCTCGCTGCGCGGCGAAACCAGCAGCCTGACCGTCGGGCCGGAGACGTTTATGCGCGCCACCTCCAATCCTTTTTTCAGCGACATGATGGCGCGTATCAACGCGCAGATTGGTTGCAGCAGCGCGGCAGATTACCGCGCCTGCATCAGCCGGTAGCCTCTGGCGCAACAGGTAATAAACAAAAAAAGCCCGCGCAAGGCGGGCAACAGAGCGTGTCATTAGTTTCTTGATTTCGTAGGCAACACTTTGCTGTGTGTTACCCGCTAATCATAGCGCAGCGGGAGAGATTTTCTGTGTGAGGTGCGCAACGTTCTGCCGATATCTCTGACAGGCGATAACCGTAGCAGGGCGAAAAAAGCACTTATACTCATCTTTCAGCTGCCTTACCGGGAACGCTTTGATGAAACCAGAAGAGATCTTGTTGTCCGATCTGTCGCGTATCTTCTTCGGGCAAACGTCGCCTCTTTTCCTGCTGGAAGTGGTCGCGCGCGCCGTGCTCTTTTTCGTGATGATTATTCTCGCTATGCGTCTGTTAGGCAGGCGCGTCGCCTCGCAATATACCCTGATCGAGCTTTCTGCGGTGATCGCGCTGGCGGGCACTATCGGCGTTCCGCTGCTGGATGATAAACGCGGGCTGCTGCCGCCGCTGCTGATCATTGGCGGTATCGTCGCGCTACAGCATCTGCTCGGCATGCTCAGCGTACGCAGCCGCCGTCTCGATCGGCTGTTAACCGGCGACGCCTGCGTGGCGCTCAGCGATGGCCGCCTCGATCTTGCTTCGCTGCAGTCCACCGCGCTGTCGCGTGAAAAACTTTTTTCGCTGCTGCGCGGACGCGGCGTCCAGCAGCTGGGCCAGCTCAGCCGGGTCTATATCGAGCCTTCCGGCGCGCTGACGCTGGTCTGGAGCGATACCCCAAATGCCGGTCTGGCTATCGTGCCTGAGAACGACAGCGAACTGCGCGCGACGATGCGCGACGGGAAGCATCGCGTCTGTACGCGCTGCGGTCAGCTTGAGCGCGCCGACTATGACGCGGCGTGCCGCGCCTGCGAAGCCAGCCAGTGGGCGCACGCTTCCGTCGCGCTGGAGGACTGACGCGTGATGGAGATCGTGCATAAGTGGCTAATTGGCGACGCGCCCTGGCGCTTTGCCTTCGAAGTGCTGCTGCGCTTCGCAATTATCTACCTGGCGCTGCTGATAGTGCTGCGTCTGATGGGGCGGCGGTTCGCCGGTCAGCTCAGCATCGTCGAGCTGGCGATTATGGTGATGCTGGGCGCCGCCATCGGCCCGCCGCTGCAGACGCCGGAAAAGGGCATTCTGCCGACGGTGGTGCTGCTGGTAACGCTGTTCGGCTGCTTTCGCCTGCTCTCCTGGCTCACCTTTCGCTCGCATAAGATGGAGATGCTCAGCCAGGGCGACGCCACCATGCTGGTACAGGACGGCAGGCTGGCGCAGGAGCATTTACGCCATGCGGAGCTTTCCCGCGCGCGTATCTTCTCTGAACTGCGCGCGCTGGATGTTCAGCACCTGGGCGAGCTGCGACGCGCCTGGCTGGAGTCGTCCGGACGCGTCAGCCTGCTGCGCTACCGAGAGCCGCGCGCCGGGCTGTGGATCCTGCCGGGACAGAACGAAGACTTCGATCGGCGCATTCTGGTGGATGACGGCTACGCCTGCGGCAACTGCGGTTATGTTATTGAGCAGCAATCGCCGCCGACGCAGGGATGCCGCTACTGTCAGCATACGCGCTGGGAGCGCGCGGTGAAGCGGCTCGGCACCGATAAGCTCTATCCGCATCGCGCGCGCGAGTCGCAGAGCGACGATACGGCGGCGTAGGCGCCGCGGTCAGGCATCAAGCTCATACTGAACAGAGAGCTGGCCTTTTTTCTCTTTGAGCTTAAGGATACGGATGTTGCCGATCTCCATCGTATTCTGCACGTGGGTGCCGCCGCAGGCATAGGGTTTGAGATCGCCCCAGGTCACCATGCGTTTTCCCGCAACGTCGGTAATAACGCGACTGTCGCCACGCTGGACCAGCGCCGCCGCATCGGCATTAAGCGCTTCAATAGTAACCGGGGTTAAGGGCGCGACGGCCTCAAAAACAATGCGTCCTTCGCCTGGTTTGTGGTTTCCTTTTACGCCCAGCCAGCCATATTTTTCTCCTGCCAGGCCGATAAGATGGCCGGCGGAGTGGTAGCGGGAGTGGAGCGCGCGCAGCCCGGCGTCAACCTTCAGGAACGCTGGACCGATCTCCAGCGGTTCGTCGGTAAAATGAAGCACCTGGTCGCCATCCTGCACCGCCTGCAGCATGTTTACGCCGTTAATGGTGCCTCTGTCCGAAGGCTGTCCGCCGCCCTGCGGATGGAACAGCGTAGCGGAAAGAATCACGCAGAAACGATCGTCGCCCTGCGGCGTACAGCTTATTACCTGGCTTTCTGTCTCAAGCGCATCGCTGGCGTAATAGCGTTTTTCAGTCACGGCAACTCCTGTAAAAAAGAAAGACAGGAAGCAGCATACTGAGTCTGCCTTGAATAAAAAAGGGCGCGGGGAGAGGAGTGATGAGGAGGGTAAGCGAGCATCCCTGCTCGACAGGCAATCCGTTAAATCGCTTCGCGAAGCTCCGGCCAGGCGACCACGGCGCCGGTATCGCTGAACAGACGCCCCTGGAAGTTGATCACGCCCGCCGCTTCCAGCCACATCCACTCTTCCGGACGTTCAATACCAGCGGCGATAACGGTGATTTCCAGCGCGGAGCAGCACTTAATAATCGCCTGCACCACCGCCTGCCGCGGGCCGCTGCGATGCACGTCGCGAATAATGCCCGCGCCGATGCGAATACGGTCGGGCTGGATGCGGGTCAGCATAGAAAGTCCCGCCGAACCGTCGCCGAAGTTATCGATCGACAAACTGATGCCCGCTTCCTTGAGGTGCCTTACCGCAATCGAAAACGCATCGAGCTGAGAAATCACCTCTGTTTCGCTGACGCCGATAATTACCTGCTCTGGCACCAGCCCGGCGCTGCGGATCTCATCCACAATAATGCGCACCGCGTCCGGGATCGCTACCAGCGTCATCGGCAGCAGGCTGACGTATAGCGGCATGCCTTCCGGGCAGGCTCTGCCCGCCTGGCCGAACGCCTGCCTGGCGGCGTTCAGGCTGGCCTGATATTTCGGCAAGCCTTCAAGCGCGACGCCCTCGTTCAGCGTGGCGATAGCTTCAATCGCGGTCACCTGACGACCCAGCGGATCGATGACCGGATGAAAAGCCACGCCGTGATTGGCGGGCCAGGAGTCGGAGGCGCCCGTCTGGTCTGCAATAAAATCCCAGTATTCAACCGGCGGCACTTCAAAATAGTTCTCTTTTTCGCGCGACTCGACAAAAGTGCGTAAGAACTGTAAGCCGCGGTCGTCATAGGTCAGACGATAACGCGACGTGCCCTTATCCAGCACCGCCTGCAGAACGGTGGAACGCTCATGCTCGCGCAGGTCGAACAGCTCCATACCGGCGTTGCCGAAACGGCGTGACGGCGAGTAGTCGCGCATCAGTTCCACGATGTTGTGGTGACGCTTGTCGGCGCAGATGCGGCTATAAATCTCCAGCACGCCCGCTTCCGGCCCTTCCAGAATCTGGAAAAAGTGGGTGCCGTTAAACAGCAGAATGCCTGTCACTTCGTGCGACGCATTCAGCAGGCTGGCTTTATCCACCATGGCCGGAAGGGATTTTACAGGCACCTCGTCAGAAAGGTGGCTGCGGTAAATTATTGTTGTAAGCATTAATGCTCCGTTTATCGTGATTGTCGCCGCCACATTAACAGCTACAGGCAGGCCAACGCCAATTAAGGCTGTGTAATTTGTGCGATAACAGGATTAATCCTGCCAATTTTGTTGAGAATGGCTGAATGAAAGAGATAACTGCGTGGATTTTTAACGGGTTTTCGCAAGAAAAGTTAAATCGTTTTTGGTTTAAGTCTTTGTATTTAGTGGAATTGAAAATTCTAACTTAAGATTTTTTCTGTGCTACCGCTTCGCTTAATGGTAAGTTACAGTTTTTCCATATTTTACCTCATCTTCCGGCGGCAATTTTTTAAGCCAAACCGTCATTCTTTACAAAAATTAAAATCTGTACAGGTTTGGGGTTACTAAACTGACAAATGAGGTATGCCAAATTCGCTAACAAAGGAGATTACGTGTTATTTCACAACGATGAGAAAGGTCACGCCATTATCGGCGAAGCTGTTATCAGCCTGGCTCTCGGTGA